>Ga0172375_10009821_pt1 | contig 12523 bp, 7 predicted proteins | sample LakKiv1m_FD_114537 | JGI IMG/M metagenome (GOLD analysis project Ga0172375, IMG submission 114537) | Freshwater microbial communities from Kabuno Bay, South-Kivu, Congo - kab_092012_11.1m | ecosystem: Environmental > Aquatic > Freshwater > Lake | place: Democratic Republic of the Congo... | reverse complement strand
TTATATAAATATAATTTAACCATGTTGGGTTTAAAGGACTAGAAACATAATTATTTGAAAATTGAATTTTAATATTGTGATTATTTTGATTATCTCTAAACATTTTTAAAATAGTATCATAATTATATAAAAATGGAGTTATCCAAGTAACACCATTGTCAAGAGAATAACGAATATAAATTTCTTCAACTTCTATTTCATTAAGCCAAGTAGCACTCTCCGGATTTAAAATATCATAATCTTTTGAATATGATAAAAGTAAACCAGACAATCCACTTTGCTCAAAAATTTTACGTATATCACCAAGTTCATCAATATAATAAGAAAGTGTAGTATCTCTTCTATAATCATTTAGTTGAATAGCTCTTGTTTTTATTCCATTTATATATTGATATCCAGCATTTTCAGCGGGATATAAAGAAACAAAGCTAACAAACTTTATTATATTAATAGGGGTCAAAAAATTAATATACATATTTAAAGCTTTTAATTCTTCATCTCCGGTTGCCGCTTCTGTATTAGATAATACTGTTATTTTAAAATTGACAGCATTTGTTTTAAAAAATTTATACAAATCTCCATTATATTTATTTGTTGAAGCCTCTTCATTTTTTTTATAGCCAAGTAAAATGTTAGGTTCATATTTTTGAGCTAAAATATTAAAATTAAATAAATTTAATTGCTTTGTAATTAAATTTTTATTTGGCATTTCTTTTGGATAAGCATTTGATAAAATGTTTTCTGTTGGGTCTAATGGAGTTAAATAATATGTAAATAAAGATTTATCTATTTCTCCAGTATATGGATTTTGATTATAAATATAGTTAGCATATCTTCTATCAAACCAATATTCATTAACCTCAATAGAGTAACCTAAAAAATTAAAAAATAATTCAAGAGAATAATTAGTTCCTTTTATTTTATAAATTTCTATTATATTTTTAATAAGAATTCTATATTTTTCATTAATTAAAAGAACATGCTCTTGTTTTTCATACCCTAAAAGCTGTGATAAATAATCTAAATATTCAAGTGGCATTTTATCAATATCTGCTAGATTAGAAATATCAGCAATTATAGAAGAAAATTTATCAAATTCTTTCATTAAGCTATTATAAAAAATTTTTAATTTGTCTTTACTTTGTATATTTATAATTTCTATTTCTGGCAAAAATTGTTCTTTATTGTCATAAAAAAAGCTTTTTACATTACTATATTTAAATGAATAAAAAATATAATGTAATAATTTATTGTCAACTGTTGTTATTTTTAATATTTTTTTTAATTCAAATTTTAAAAAATCTTCAAGAACTAAATCTTCTATTGTTGTATTATAAATATAATCTTCATTATTAAGCAATAATTCGGCAAGAGAATAATATAAAGTATTATTATAAGCAGTTGCTTCAGTTATATATTCTTGAGTATAATCCATTATATTTCTTAAAACATAATATTGCTTTAAAATTTCAGTTAAGGCATCATCATTTTTTAATATTGTTACTAAAATGTTTGTATCTAACATTTTTATTCCTTTAAGAATTATAGCTATAATTAAAAATTAAGCCATGTTTTTTATTACCAAAATTATCATAAATATCTTCACTTAAAATAGCTATAGTATCGAAATCAGTTTCTATTCTATTCGCAACATTAGTAGTATTATCAGTATAATCTATTCCTAAAAATATTATTTCTGAATATAAAACACCTGCATAGTTTTGAATAGAGGCAAATATTTTTGATTTAACTATTTGATTATTAAAATCCATATTAATAAGTGCATATTCTTCTCTTAGTTTACTTTCCAACCCAAATCGAATATTTTCTATAGGAATAGAATTTTTACATACTATGTTCGCAGCTATATCAAAAGTAATAAAAGAAGCTGGTTTTATTATATTTTCTATTCCAGTAATTTTATATTTGTCTATATACTCCTTAATAATAGTTTCTTCAAAACTACTTGAAGTAACTGGAATTCCACTATCATCATATCTTTTATCATTTATAAAATGTAAATAAAATTCACTATCTGGTATTAAATTTCCAGATACTTTATTTATAGAAAATAATCTTTCGGTTTCATCAAAACTATAATAAAAATCTGGAGTTCTATAGCCACCATAAAAATTATCATCTTTTATTCTACAATCAAAATTTATAGCATCATATATTCCATCAACAGAAGAATAGTTAGCATCTATATATGGATGATTAGTAAGTTCTACATAAGCATTTCCAAGAGGATGAACTGTAATTCCTTCCCTATAAATTGTTTTTAATTGATTTTGAGCTGGCGTTCCAAAAATTTTCTTAAAAAATAAATTAGTATCAGCTACGCTTGGGAAATAAATATTCCCATCTAAATTTCTTTTTTTATTTTTAAAATGAAGCATATTTGTATTATCAAAATCAATATATGTATAGTCAAAATAAGAGCTATAACCAGCAGAAGTAAATGCATCTTGAAGAGCTTGTATTAATTCTAATCTTGTTTTTATATTTTCTAATGGAATATCTATTATATTTCCTCCATCTATACTAAATTTTAATTCATCACTTGAAGTAAAATAATTATCAGTAGTATCAATAATTGATAAATCAATTGTTTTTAAATCTATAAAATTATAAGGAAATATATTTATTATATCATTACTATTATCTTGTATAGCTGTAATAGAATTATAAGTTGTTTTATTTCTAGTAAATATTATATTAAAACTACATTCTTCCATTACTGGCACCCCATTTATATCTAAAATAGTGCTATAAATATAATGAGCTTTATTTATTTCTTTATAAGTTTCTGGATCTTCTGAATAAAAATTAGTATAAACACTACCAATTATTAAACTATTTGTTTCAGCCCCTTTGGTATGAGCATAAACATATTTATTTTCTTCTGGCAATTTACCAAGGATATTTGTTTCAAAAATAAAATTACCAAAATTTGAATCATTATAGTTAGAAACTAAAGTAAGAGTTTTTAAACCAGTTACTTTTAAACTTATATTTCCGACATATTTAACTCCAAGAGTATCCATAAATTCAATAGAATTATTTAAATCATTTTTAAAATCAGAAACTTTAAATTGTAAGGAAGAATTAGCACCAGAAGAAGGAGATATTATTTTTAAATACTTTTTGCCATTAGAATCAATAACAATAGAAGCTACATTGCTATAATCTCCGCCACTTGAAGGATTTGGCGGTGTAGCACTCATATCATTATATAAATAATATAGCATATCATTAGGTAAAGATTCTGTTTTAGCTACTAAAATAGAATTATCAACAGTAGAAACAAACCTTATATCTTTAAAACCATTTGCTAATGTAAATAATTCACAAGTAAACCCTGAATTAGCAGTAGTTAAATCAGCATTTATATAAGTTACTATATCACTATAGTATTGACTAGTTCTTCCAACTCCACCATAAGATATGTTATAAATAACATCATTTATAGTAATTGGTATACTAATTTCTTCTACTATTTCACTAAAAGCTTGTGCTTGGCTTGTATCTTCTAAGCTTAAGCCCATTAATTGCGCTGGCTTAGCACTATCTCCATACAAAGTTACATTTGAAGTAAAAGCTGCATTTATTTTTTCTACAATTCCTTTATGATAACGAGCTTCATAAATTGTATTATAATAAGTTCCAGATGGTGGTTTTATTAAAGGAGTTGGGTTAGAAATATATATTTTTTTATTATCATTAGCTCCATAATCATCTTTTAAATTGATAATTAACATTCCTCTGCCATCTAAATCTATGCCAATACTATATTTTGAAGAAATATCAAATCCATATACATTATTTGCATCAGTTACAGAATTATTTACTCCTATAGGCGAATAAAACACAGCATTAGCACTTTGTTCTGCTCTATCATAAAAAGTTTCATTCACGGTTCCAAATATATATGGAGAATTATTTATAAAATAATCTGTAATAGAATTAAAAAATAATTCATTTGTTTCTTGGTTAGTAACTTTAAATTGAAAATTAGTATCAATTATAAAATCATTATTGCTATCTAATCGCCCAATTCTATTTTTGAATTCATCTGGCGTTATAATAGCAATATAATTATAAAAAGTTCTTGAAGTTCCAGTTTTATAGTTAATAAAAATTTGTTGTGCCATATCAGTAAAATAATAACAATAATAATTAAATTTAGAATTATTAAAAGTATATAATTCATTAAATCTATTTTCTAATTTAGTATTTAACCAATTATAATTATTATATTGGGATGGGCTTATTCCACTATAATCCTTATTTAAAACAATAAAATTCCAAACTTCTTGCGGATTTATATAAAATCCATATTTAGAATAAAAATTTGTTGGCATATTATTACTGCCATAAGAAATAGATTTTAAAATTAAAGGATTTAATTCTAACAGTGTTTTATAATCTTCTATAGTAACTGCTTTATTTGCTGTCCTTAAACTTAAAGGGCCATAAGAAACAGCATGATCTATTGTTTCTATATCTGTTCCACCAAGTCCACCGCTTTCATTTACAAAATTAGTATTTATTGAGGCGTTATCAACAGTTATTATTTTATTTAAATTAATTGTTTTTATAGGTATATTACAACTTTCTCCACCGCCAATTCTATAAAAAACATATAAAGTTGATCCAACAGGTAAAAGTCTGTTAGTATTATTCATTAAATTTTGGGGAGGAAATTCTATTGTTGCTTTTCCATCTTCTAATGTATTTATTATATAAGGAATTGAATTTGTTTCATCTTGAGCTTCGTTTTCTAAGAAACTGTTTACTCTTAATAATTCAACTTCAGTTGTTACTTCTTCTATTGTTTGCCTTATAAAAATAGAAACTGAATTATTAATAACTGGAAAATTTGTAAGTGTAAAAATCTCATTATCTTGTGTAGTTGAAATAAATTGTTCTACTTTAGTAACCCCTTCATAAAAATTAAGAGTAAACTTAGAATTATAAACAGAAGAATCTATGCCGACCGAAACTTTATTTTTATATAAAAATTTATTATTTGAAGCATCAAATTGAATAGCTTCAAAATTTTTTAAAACTTTATTTTTATCATACGCAGATAAAGTAAAAATATTATTTCTAATTCCAGATAATTCAACATAAGCTGGTGTTAAGGTTATTTCTTTATTTGTAGCTCTTCCTAAATACATAGTTATTGGTATAGTAGCACAGTTTGGAAGGGTTAATTTGTAATTAATTAAATTTAATAATTTTAATTTAGATGATTTTTGCGTGGCTGTTGATAAAAAAACTTCATTTACATTCCAATCTATTCTTATTGCTAATTGATCAGAAATATATGAAAAAAGTTCCATAAACATTCTACCAGCAGAAGAAGATAAAAAATCATCCCAATTTTTATTATATTCAGGGTTTTCTACAATAAGATTATAAACATCTTTCATTATATTGTCAAAATCTAAACCTGAAAATTGGGTAGTTGGAAGTTTGGTTAAAGAATTCATTATTTTTCCTTTTCTCCATAATTAGCATAAATAGTTATATAATTATTTAAATTAGAATTTTTTAAAAGATTTAAAAAATCTTCATTGTATAGCATTAAATCTCTAATATAATCTTCGTTCATTGCTTCACTTATCTTTTTAGAAAATTCAACATTTGAATCTTTTATTTTTTTCTTAGTTATTTCAATAAGAACATTTCCTATTTTTAATTTAAAATTATTTATAAAAGTTCCCTTTTCTTTTAATGGCTTCAATTGAATTGCTTTTTTAGCTTCTTCTATTAATTTTATTTTAGCAATTTGTTTACTATTTTCTTTTAAAGCTATTTTAAAAAAATGCTCTAAATAATCAATTTCTTTTTTTGAATATTTTTTTATATTAATATATTTTTCTATCATAATTTTTATAAATTTATAACAGTTTCATATGAAATTAATTGTTGAGAACTGTTAGAAATTGCCTCCACTAAAATATAGAAACTATAATCTGTTTGTTTAGTTATAACCACATTAAATATTTTAACTCTTGGCTCCCATTTTTCAATAGCTCTTTTTATTTCAAACTTTATATCTTCTAAAATATAAGTGTCAAATTCAAATAAAAATTCTTTTAAATGACAACCAAATAAAGGATTATTTATTCTTTCTCCTGGGGTAGTAAGTAATATGCGAACAATATTTTCTTTTAATAAAACTTCATTTTCTTTAAGAGTAAAAAAATCATCGTTATAATAAGATATGCCAATCATAGTTTTTCCTTTTATTTATCTTTATGGAATAAGCTGTTTAACTATTCTGGCATTATCATTAGAAATAAATAAACTTGTTATACTATTCGCTAGCGTTATTTTTTTAACTACTGTGTATTCTTGTTGTAGAGATACGCTATTTTTTTTTGGTTTTTTATAATCAACGACATCTTTTATTATAGTTTTAGCTTCTTTTAATTGAATATTATCACTTATTATATAAACTGTATCATTAATAATAAAATCAGTAAAATCATAAGTATAAATTATTTTACTATCTTGCGCACCATCAATTACTTCTTTTACTACAAATTTATTATTATAATAATTTAAAGTATTTGTATCTGTTGTTCTTCTATCTATAATTGAATTTAAAGAAATTGTTTTTCTATATAAGGCATTTAAAGTTCCATTTCTTTTTTTTAAACGCAATATAATAGTTTTATCTAATTCTTCATAAGTTGATGAAATATTTAATTCTAATAAATATGTTTTTCTGCTATCTATATCAATATTTCTTTGAATAAATGTAGAAGTTACAATAGATAAATTTTGAGATAAATATTTATCAGTATCATTTAAAATTAACCAATTATTTATAATAGTTATTATATTTTGTAATATTGTTTTTTGAGAACTATCATTTGAAGTTGGTTCTATTAAATTATTAATAGCATCTAACTGCTCTTGAATTATTTGTTTCCAATAAGAAACTAAATGTAAAATTATATTTTTAGAAATAGTAGAAGAAGACGTAATTTTTTCTTTTATAGTAAAATTTCCAGAAGTTGGTTTGTTTAATTCTGTTTTAAAACTTGTTTCAATATAAAAATCATAATTTCCAGTTTGATTATTATAATCATATCCTTTATTTTCTACTTTTCCAATACTAAAAACTATATTATTACTATCATAAAAATGTATATAATTATTTATTGTAAAATAATTTGGGTCAATAGTATCTTGAGCTGAATAATAATAAATTTTACTAATATAATTAGAAATAGGTAAAGTAATTTCTATATTAACAGCAGAAGAATATCCATTAGTATAAGAATCAACTGCCCATGTAATTAAAGTCATTGTAGTTTTTTCATTATAAGCATCATTTGTAGCAGAAGAACTTAAAGTAGTATAATTACTAGGTACAATAGGTTCTATATTAGTGGTACCATCAGTATCTTCTTCATTTATAACATCAAGAATTAGCTTTTCACTATTAACTACTAAAGGAACATAAAAAATATTATCTTTTGTAAGTTTTACACCATTCCATAAATCTAAGCTATCTTGCTTTGTAGCAGTATAATCAATATTTGAAAAATAAGTAACATTTGAAATTTGAAAATAATTACTACTATAATTTATTCCATAGCTATTTTTAAGTTCAGTATAAAAATCTTGTAAAATAAAATTTAAGTTTAAAAATTCTTTTCTGTTTAAATCATCATCACTCATAGCAGTATCTATATCACTAATAGCATTAAGATAATCTTCTTTGTTTTGTAAATTATTATAAGCATCTAAAATTTTTTTTGTTGTATTTTTTCTTGCTAATTCTGTCATTTTTTTTATCCTAATTAGATTTTAATATAGTTACAATTTGTTCTATATAATGTATTTCATTTTCTTTTAAAACAGAAGCAAATTTAAAAGAATAATTAAGATTATAATTAAAATTATTTATAAAATATAATAAAGAACCAATAAAATCTTCACCTGTATCTATACCATAATAATTTATTATATAAATAAGATCATTATATATTTTATTTCTTAACAAAATGTCTTCTGACACTATATAGTTTGAAATAATGCTTTCAGCATTTTCTTTATTTATTAATTTTATAGTAGAATATTTAAAAGTATATAAACTATCACTAATTATTTTTAATAATTTCTTTTTATAATCTTGAAAAATAACTGCCATAATAGCTCGTAAAATTTCTTTTTCTTTATCTGTTGCATTAATCCATTCTACTTCATTCCATATTATTTCTGGAATAGGTTCGTCATTTATTATTTTTTTTATTGTATCAAATAAAGTAGATTTTAATATATTTAATTTTTCTTCAATACTTTCAGTTTGTGGGTGCGGAGCATTTTCAATGCAACTTATTATAAAATTATTAATTATAGTATAATAATTAGAAATAAGAGTTTCAACATTTATAAAATTATTTGTTTCTAAAATTAAGCTATTTTTTAAAGCATCATAAGAATATACAAAATAATTTTCATCTATTGTATCGTTTTGTATTCTAATTCTTTTTATTTTTTCTATAATAGAAAGTAAAAAATCTTTTTTATAATTATAAAATTTATCAATTGATTTTTGAACTAAATAATTTGTTCTTTCTTCATTGTTTATACCAGAGCTTCCAAATATAAATTTTAAATATTCATATAATACTTTTCTAAAAATTTCAGCTGCATCTATATTTAAATTTTCTTGTAAAATAGCTAAATAATCTAATAGCATTTGTCTAAAAATTTCTGGATCAGTTATCTCTCCAGAAGCTAATAAAAAGTTTATATAATCAGACATTAATTTTGCTATTAAACTATTTCTATCCTTATAAGCATTTCCAAAAGCTTCTAAAAACATATTAAGTATTTTTCTAAGATTATAATCATTTAATTTAAAAATTGCATTAAGAGCATCTTTTGATAAAGTATATTGACTATCTCTAATATAATTTAAAAAACCATCTCTTAAATTATGCAAAATTTCTATATCACTTGATGGGTCTTTATTATTTGTATAAATATCGTTTTCTATATCAGCAACAGAAGGATCTATTGTTTTTAAACTATTATATAAACTACCTAATAAAGCACTTACATTTTGCTGTATTGCTTTATTTATATTATCCATTAATTCTCTTGATACATCAGTATCTTCTGCTACAAAATCAAGCCAAGTAGTATCCCCATTGTTTGTAGCAGGTTCTATAAGAGTTATGTCTTTTTGAACAAAAATACCTAAATCTGGTGAAGCTACATATGCAGGTGGAGTTCCAGTTAAAATTTTATCAGCACTTCCATACACAGTTTGATTTAAATTATCTTTTAAGCTATCATTATACTCGCTTTGAAAAATATTTAATCTACTTAGAGCATCTTGTCCTAATGCAAATAGGGTATCTCCTACTGCATTAAGAAAGGAATCCCATTCTGTTTTTTTTAATTCTTCATCAAAAGATTTAAAACTTTCTACAAAAGCAGCTAAATCTGGAGCTAATACAGCAGGATCAAAACTATCAATAGCAGCTCCTAAAGCTTCAAAACTATCATTTAAAGATTTTGTAATTTTTTCTTGTAAAGCTTTTAATTGTTTTAAAGATAAATCTCCTAAATCTATTTCAATAGCTAAAATATAATCTCTAATTTGACCAATTCCAGCAATAGCTATTTGTAATAAAAATTTTTGAACTAAAAGTAATAAATCACTTGCTATTTCACCAGCCATAGCCCAATTTTTTATAACACCAGCAATTTTAACTGCCATAGTTATTATTCTACGTGCTTTTTGAATTAAATCAGCTGCTTTTTTAGTAAGAGAAAAAGCTCCTAACACTGTAGAAAACATTGAAGATAAAGTAGCAGCAGCAGTATTTTTTAAAGCGTTTATTTTTTCAACTTTTTTAAATTCTGTTGCTAATTGATCCCATTGCAAAGCTTTTGCTTGTTTAGCTATTCCTAGTAATTGCCCTATTGTTACTTTCATACTATTTATCTTTTATCCAAAAATTGTATCTGATGATCTAATAACCATCCCGTTTGGAAGTTCAAAATAACCACTATAAGTAGTTGTAACTATATGGCTATCTTCTGCTCCTAAATGAACATCTTTTGCTACTACATATACAGAACTTTTTTCAGCATTTAAAGTTATTCCTTTTTTATCTATAAGAATTGTATTATCTTTAGCTACAATAGTAGTATTATCTGGCTCTATTGTAATAATAGAAGCATCATTATTTTTAGTTGATTGCAACGTTAAAGAATTATCAGCTGAGGTTATTTTATTTGATGATTTAGTTTCTAAATCTTCTGCTATTAAAGAAAAGTTTATTTTGTTGCTATCATCTTTATTTAAATTTAAATAAACATTTTTATCTTTTGAAGCATCTATAGTATCACCACTATATAAAGTTTTATTTATTTTTAAACTTATGTTGTTTTTATCTATAGTTATATCTTCACTTGTTAATTCATGTTGGCTGCTATCAAATTCACTCGAATGATGTATTATTATTTTGTTTTTATTTATTAATATAAAATTTTCATTATTTGATTTTTCCCAATTTAAATTATCTTGCGTTTTTGTTTTATCTGTTTCATTTACATCATAATGAGTTGATTTTAGTCTAATTATTAAAGCTCCATTTAAATCAGTATTGTCTAAATTAGTTGTTTTATTTTCAAATCCATTTGAAGTAGCTCCATTAGCTAATGGCTTATCGCTTGGAAAATTTAAAGTTTCTAATTCTGTCCTGTTATAAGTAGGAGAAACTAAGCTTCCCAACCAAAAACAAACATTACTCCTTTCAATAGTATTCCCAACAAAAGCTACAAGTCCTTTTGAATTTACTTGTGGTAAAAAAAAAGCTCCATAGTTTTCTCCACCACCAATTGGAGAAAAAACAAAAGCTTCAAAATCTCTATGAGAACCAGTATCTTTATTTATTCCTTCTTGTATAAAATCTGGGCTTGAAGATAAATTCCATACCATTTCTTTAAAATAATATTGAGATACTCTTACCCTAATTGTTCCACGAGATAAAAACATTGAGTTATCTAATACAATAGCTGGATATATCATTTTTATTCCTTATAATAATTCTCTTACTCTTTTATAAGATGGTATTCTTATTGTAATTCCTTCTTTAAAATCTTCTGGAGAATTTCCAAATTGATTTGCAAATATTAAAACCCAATATAATTTATAATTGCCATAAAAACTAAAAGAAATTAAATCTGGTCTATATTGATATTGTTTTGGTATCGTATAATATATGTCATCGTTCGTTAAAAATAATTCAAATAAGTTTCTATTTGGCATACCTTTAAAATTAGTTTGAGTTACAGTATTCCAAATTGTATCATAAAATTTATATCTACTATTCATTATACACCACCTAATCTTGGCATAGTTATATTTTTATAAAATTCATAATATACTTTATAATCAGGCATTAAATCAAGATAATTTTCACTTACTTCAATTAAACTTAAATCTACACTAAAACCAGAAATTCTATTGATCCCATTTTTTATAATTATATTATTTTTTGTTTCAGTATCTTTATTTATAGTTACTCCTGTAACTATAAACATTTTATGAAATCTCATATTTTCACTTTTTTGAGAAGCTAGTATATTATTATTATCATATACTGCTGATACATTATATGGATAAGAAGGATAAGAATACTCATATTGTCCATTATCATAATTTAAATTATTTACTTCAGCATTTAATTTTTTTTCATCACCAAAAATAATTTTTATTACAGGTGGCCTTAAATATGTTGTTTGAGATTTATCAGTACTATTTACTAAAAAATCTGGCATTATTAAGCTTCTATATGCCATTTCTATTTTATCTAAATTTTCTAAAGTATAATAATTTAACCAATAATCTAAGCCAGTGGTATTTGAGCTATCAGAAGATAATACTTCATATTCAGTAGTTATACTTAAATTTAAAGGGTTTACACCTATAAAATTTTGAACATCTCCTATACGTGCTAAATAAGTAATAGCATTATAACGAGCTTGTAAATTGCTTTCAGTAATTTTAGGATTAAATTCAAATGGTATTTTAAATGGTTTATATAATCCGCTTGCTGAAACTGGCTTCACATAAATAAAACCTATTTCATTTGGTTTGCTACTGTCTAGCTGCTTTCCTATATTATATAAAGCATCATTAATAACTTTTTGTATTTTTGTATCTATTGCTCCAGTTAATTTATATTTTGTGTTTTTTAAAGTTAAACCACTTGTTCCAGATATAGCATCATCTATACTAAGTGGCTTGATACTTCTATCTGTTAAATCCTTTTTAAAAGCTTCTGCATCTACTTTTAATTCACTTTTAGTTTTTTCATCTTTTGTAAATGCTATATCAGTAGGAGTGTCAACTTTTTCATCTTTTGTAAATGCTATATCAGTAGGAGTGTTAACTTTTTCATCTTTTGTAAATGCTATATCAGTAATAGTATCAACTTTTTCATCTTTTGTAAATGCTATATCAGTAGGAGTGTTA
>Ga0172375_10009820_pt1 | contig 12524 bp, 16 predicted proteins | sample LakKiv1m_FD_114537 | JGI IMG/M metagenome (GOLD analysis project Ga0172375, IMG submission 114537) | Freshwater microbial communities from Kabuno Bay, South-Kivu, Congo - kab_092012_11.1m | ecosystem: Environmental > Aquatic > Freshwater > Lake | place: Democratic Republic of the Congo... | reverse complement strand
TCCCCCTTTGGCAAAGGGGGATGGAGGGGGATTTTAAGGATATATGCTTATTTATTATTCATAAAATCTCCCCTTGCCCCTCTTTTCCAAAGAGGGGGATAATGGGGCTGGATCAAAAGACAATTTATAAATAGACTCTAAATAATCTGGATACGAGTAAGGGTATTCTCAGGTGAATGAAAGGGTTGATATATTAATCAAAGGTGGTCTGATTTTTAATGGTACTGGCTCGGAACCATTCGAGGCAGACATAGGCATCTCCGGAGACAAGATTGCCTTTATCAGCAAAAAATCAAGGATCCTGCAAAAGGCCAAAAGGGTTATAGAGGCTGATGGATTGGCAGTTGCCCCGGGATTTATAGACACTCATTCACATTCTGAATTTACACTGCTTGCAGATCCTCGTGCAGAAGGTAAGATATTTCAGGGAATAACAACTGAAATAAATGGAAACTGTGGTCTTTCTGCTGCTCCGCTTTATGGCGAAGCATTGAAGCAGAGAGAAGAAGACCTTAGTGAGTTTAGTATCCATGAACGCTGGTCAACCTTTGAAGAATATTTTGAAATCCTTAGAAAGGGCTTAACTCTCAATTTCGTTACGCTTGTGGGTCATGGCAATTTAAGGGCATGTGTCATTGGCTATAAAGATAAAATACCTGACGACATTGAATTAATGAGGATACAGACTCTTTTGAGAAGAGCAATTGATGCGGGTGCAATAGGGCTTTCCACAGGGCTGATTTATCCGCCTGGCATTTATTCAGATACAGAAGAACTTGTCGAACTTTCTAAGGTTCTATCCCAATCCCATAAAAATCTCTCATTGTACCACAATAATCCCACTACATCACCTTGTAATCCCCCCACCCCCCCTTTAGAAAAGGGGGGTAAGGGGGGATTTGGTATTTATACATCCCATATGAGGAGTGAAGGGAAGGGGCTTATTGAATCAATCAAAGAGGTAATACGTATCGGAAGAGAAGCCAATATCAAAGTCCATATTTCCCATCTAAAGACGAGCGGTAAGAAGAACTGGCATAAGATAGACGATGCCATATCACTGATAGAAGAGGCACAGAAAGAGGGCATAAAGATTACGTGCGATAGATACCCATATACTGCTGCATCTACTGATCTTGATACAATACTGCCATCCTGGGTATATGAAGGAGGCAGGGAAGATGAGCTTGAAAGGTTAAAGAAATCAGAGCTTCAAAAAAAGATAAAAGAAGAAATACTAGACGAAAACCCTGAAATAAAATTCTGGGAAAACGTTAATATTGCATCCGTATCTTCTGAGAAGAACAGATGGATGGAAGGCAAAAGCCTAGCTTACATTGCACAACGTGAAGATTCCGGGCCAGTTGACATATTACTTAAAATACTCATGGAAGAAAATCTCAAGGTTAGCGCGATATTTTTATCTATGAATGAGGATAATCTCAAAAGGTTCCTTTCGCTTCCATATGTCATGCTAGGAACAGACAGTTCTGCACGGTGTACAAACGGTACTACCCACAAAGGAAAGCCTCACCCGCGAGGCTTTGGGAGCTTTCCGAAATTCCTGGGAAGATATGTAAGAAATAATGGGTTAATGAGCCTAGGTAAAGCTATACAAAAAATAACAATGCTTCCAGCTAAAACATTTGGTATAAATAAGAGAGGAATTATAAAAAAAGGTGCGTTTGCAGATATTGTTGTCTTTGACCATGAAAAAATAATTGACAGGGCAACATTTGATGATCCCTTTTTAAAGCCGGAAGGGATTTATTATGTAGTCGTTAATGGGTTACCGGCAATATGGGAAGGGAGTCCAACGGGCATTAATGCAGGCAGGATACTTAGACATGGGAGATAAGTATTCATGCGAACAAAAAGAGATAAAATTATTATGGGCAGACCATTGATCGGCATAACAACAGATATAAAAGGTGAATATTTAAGACTTAAGCACTATTATTCTGATGCAATAATAAAGGCAGGCGGGGTTCCACTATTAATACCTATATCAGATAATACTTTTCCCGCAGAAATTGTTAACGGACTCCTTATCCCCGGAGGGGCTGACCTTGACCCTTTTTATTACAACGAGACCTTAATGCCACAGGTAAAAGCCGTATCGAGAAGGAGAAGCGATTTTGAACTTTCCCTGCTTAAAAAAGTGGTGGGTCTTCGCAAACCTATTCTTGGCATATGTTATGGTATGCAGCTTATAAATGTTGCCTTCGGAGGATCGCTTTATCAGGATGTTGACCCTGTTAGAAAGAAAGCCCCCCCAAGGCTTTCTAACGGGGTTGAATTACAGGTGAGAGTAGAAATTAATCATAGAACGGGTTATCATACAATTGTGATAACAGAAAACAGGTTTTTGAAAAAAGGCAAGTTTTCTGTAAACAGTACCCACCATCAAGCAGTAAAAGAGCTTGGTGACTCTCTTGTAGCATTTGCTTATTCACCTGATAATCTGGTCGAGGCCTTTTATATGAAAGACTATCCTTTTCTTGTTGGTGTACAGTGGCATCCGGAACGCCTGTCAGATAATGAACTTTCCTTAAATTTTTTAAAATCGTTCGTGGAGGCCTCAGTTGCTAGCAAATAGGTTCTATACTGCAACTTCCATCTTCCTGTTGCTTCTTCTCGGATATCTGACTTATAAGATACTCCAGCCCTTTCTTAATGCGATTGCCTGGGCAATTGTATTTTCAATAGTCTTCTATCCTGTCTATGCATTTTTACTTAGACATTTAAGATTTAAAGTTGTTGCATCCTCGGTGACATTACTAATATTAATTTTGATCATCTTAGGACCGTTCACCTACCTCTCATTTATCCTTACGGATGAGATAAAAAACATTGTAGAAAATATCAATAAAGATACACTGAGTTTTGTAAAAGATATTTTTTCTAACCTGAAGATCACTAACTTAGTCGATAAAATTCAATCATATATAGGAATGGAAGGCATAGATATCGGCGATATATTAGCAGAAAATATCAAAAAAATAGGTAAAAGTTTAATAAACAGTCTATCGAGTTGGATTAAAAATATAGCAGGTATGTTTTTAGATTTTATATTTATGTTATTTGCAATATTTTTCCTGATCAAAGACGGACCGGGATTCCTTACAAAAGTAAAGGATTACTTACCCTTTGCTGAAGAAGACAAGAACAGACTCATATCAAAAATAAAGGATATGATTGTTTCTACTATCTTTGGCGGTGTTATCATAGCCATTATACAGGGCATATTAGGCGGCGCTGCATTCTATTTTCTTGGAATCAAATCACCGGTATTATGGGGAACCGCAATATGTGTCATGTCTTTCCTGCCATTCCTCGGTACATTCTCGATATGGGGGCCTATGGCAGGATATTTGCTTATTCAGGGTAATTATACCAAAGGAACTATTCTTCTTTTGTTTGGCTCTCTGGTGATCAGTATGGTTGACAATATACTAAAGCCAATAATAATAAGCGGCAGGACAAAGATGCCTACCCTTGCTGTCTTTTTTAGTGTGCTTGGAGGTATTAAACTTTTTGGGTTAATAGGGTTTATAATGGGGCCTCTTGTGCTGGCCCTTTTTGTTTCCGTCTTTGAGATATTTAGACACATAGAAGGAGGAGAAAATGCTTAAACAATCTCTGGAAAGACTGTATAAAACTGCATTGAAGCGGTCTCCCTACTTTTCCATTAACTTCTCTTCTGCCTCTTCTTGTGTTTTACACTCTATACACATTGTTGTAACAGGCCTTGCCTCAAGTCTTCTTATATTTATCTCCTCTCCACACTTATCGCATATACCAAATATACCTTTGTCTATCCTTTCTATAGCTTCTTCTATCTTCTTTAAAAGTTTACGTTCCCTTCCTCTTAATCTAAGCATAAAATTTCTGTCTGTCTCGGCGGTTGCCTGGTCGCCGAGATCCGGGAACAACGTTTGCCCGGGAAGCTCATTAAGCGCTTCCCAGGCCTCGGCTATCAGCGCCTCTTTCTGAGCTATAAGCTTTTTCTTGATCTCCTGAATATTCTTTACTCTTAGAGGAATTTGTTCTGCGTTTTTTGATTTTTCAGTAACCTTAATATTCTTTTTCTCTACCATAAAGACTCCTAAAATGGAATTAATTAATTTAACAAAACTCAGACGTTTTAGTCAATGCAAACAATATCTCCTTGCGTATTTTGAAGATAATTTATATAAATATAATAGAAGGGAATAATTTAAATTTAATGTGTCTTGCAGTTCCATCGAAGATAATAAGGATTAAAAATTCTACCGCGACTATTGATGTTTATGGTGCGCAACGTGACATAAGTCTTCTTCTGATCGAAGATAGTGTAGATATCGGAGATTATGTACTTGTGCATGCCGGCTTTGCTATTCAAAAGATTCAAGAAGATATAGCAGAGGAAACTCTCGGACTCTTCAAAAAACTCTTTGAAGAAAAGAACAAAAAAGAGGATTCAACAACCTCTTAATAAGCAAGATAGAATTTCAATACTATCTATGCTTGTCATGAATTATTCCTGTATGTTAATCTTCACCAAAAGGGCATAAAATGCTGAAAAATGATCGCTGGATAAAAGAAATGGCAAAGAAGGGCATGATAAAGCCCTTTAATAAAGAGCAGGTGAGGAAGGGTGTTATTTCTTACGGCGTAAGCTCATATGGTTATGATATGAGGATTGCCAATGAGTTTAAGATTTTCACCAATATTAATAAAACTATTATTGATCCTAAAGGTTTCGATACAAAGAGTTTTATCGATTTTAAGGGCGATGTTTGTCTGGTTCCTCCAAATTCCTTCGTGCTTGGCCGCTCTGTAGAATATTTCAGGATTCCCAGAGAGGTTCTTGTAATATGCCTTGGAAAATCAACTTACGCAAGATGCGGCATAGTCATAAATGTAACCCCACTTGAACCCGAGTGGGAAGGTTATGTGACAATAGAAATATCAAATACAGCTCCGCTTTTAGCAAAGATATATGCAAATGAAGGTATAGCTCAGCTGCTTTTTATTGAAGGCTCAGAATTGTGTGAGAAATCGTATGCTGATAAGGCAGGTAAGTACCAGGCACAGAAGGGTATAACCCTGGCAAAGATGTAAATCAAATTAACAATTATCAATGAAACATTCATGTCTCAAAGAGACTCAAAGGATGATGAAAATTTGTAATCCCCCCTTGCCCCCCTTTAGAAAAGGGGGGTTAGGGGGGATTTGAGGTATTTTCAGGTGAAATTTATCAATGAAAATTTAAAATGTTAATTGATAATTGTTAATTTTAACTTTTATTTTTAAGGAGCGTCTTATGTCAGCAGGCAAGAAAATAATACTTGCTCTCGATGTATCTAAATACAGTCACGCAATAGAAGTTGTAGAAAAATTCAAAGGCTATATTGAAATCTATAAGATAGGTCTCGAGCTTTTCATATCATGTGGTCCGAAAATAGTTGAAGATATAAATAAAAAAGGCAAAAAGGTATTTCTTGACCTGAAATTCCATGATATCCCAAACACTGTTTCAAAAGCAGCTGTTGCTTCAACAAGGCTTGGAGTATATATGTTTAATTTACATACATCAGGTGGTCTTGAGATGATGAAAAAATGCAGGGACAATATTGTAGAGATATGTCTTAAAGAAAATATTGAACGGCCGAAAATCCTCGGTGTTACAGTACTTACAAGTCTCTCCAGGGAGGTTCTCAGAGATGAACTTGGAATACAGCATGGCCTGAAGACGCACGCAAGGCACCTATCAGGGCTTGCCCTCATGGCTGGACTTGACGGTGTTATAACATCCGCAAGAGAAGCTGCAACAATAAGGAGCCATTTCGGAAAGGGATTCCTTATAGTAACACCTGGAATTAGACCTTCATGGATCCCTCCTGACGACCAGAAAAGGACTATGACACCCAAAGAGGCAATAAGGGCAGGGGCTGATTATATTGTTATGGGGAGGGGTATATTGCGACAAAATGACCCCTTGAAGGCTATCGAGTTGATAACCCTTGAGATACTCGCTGCCTGAGACCTCCTTTTTTATTAATGCTCTTATATCGTAATTTTCAGGTTGCAAGGCAATAGGCCATCAAGGCAAACAAATGGTTTTTGCTTGAAAAAATAATTGTTTTTGTCTTAAGTTAATTCAAGTGAGGTACCCCGCGGCAGAGACCGCAGGGTACCTCACGAGAGAATTAGAAATATAGGAGGATTCTATGCATTGGGATTATGGCTGGGGAATGGGATTTGGATTCGGATGGCTTTTAATGATTCTCTTTTGGGCACTACTTATCTTGGGAATTGTTTATCTCGTTAAGCTAATTGCAGGAAGTACAAAAAGAGAAGAGAAGGCAGAGACTGCCATTGACATCCTCAAGAAAAGATATGCAAAGGGCGAGATTAGTAAAGAAGAATTTGAGAAGATAAGAGATGATCTAATGAAGGCCTGATGTCTCACAATTACAGATTTAATTCATATAAACAAGGGAGAAATTTTTTAAGAATGGGAACGAAGTTTACTCAACAACAATATAAAAATAAAACACATCAAAAAATTCATAAGCCGTAAGTCTGGAGGAAATTATGAAAGTTGTAGACCCTGTCTGCAAGATGACAATAGAGGACAGGGATGCTGTTGCCACGTCCACATATAAAGGTACTACCTATTACTTCTGCTCTATACCCTGCAAAGAAAATTTTGATAAGAACACTGGAGCATACTTAGAAGATATTTCTCCTGTTCCCCTGCCTAAGCCAATACTCAGTTTAGGAACCTGTACTGATTATACATGTCCCATGCACCCAGAAGTGAAACAGGAGAATTTTGGGTCATGCCCCCAATGTGGTATGACGCTTGAGCCAGTCACACCATCCCTTTCTGTTAAGACTGAGTGGATATGTCCGATGCATCCTGAAATTATAAAGGATGTACCAGGCAGCTGTCCTATCTGTGGAATGGCTCTCGAACCACGAACAGCAATGACCGGCGAAGAGGAGAATCCAGAGCTCATTGATATGACACGCCGCTTCAGGGTCAGCGTTATCCTTACAATCCCTGTAGTATTTATTGCAATGCACCATCTGATACCACGATTTTCACTTGAATACTTTATTAAATCAGAAGTACTAAGGTGGATGGAATTTCTTCTTGCAACGCCTGTGGTCCTGTGGAGCGGGTTTCCCTTTTTTGTCCGCGGATGGCAGTCAATTATAACACGAAATCCCAACATGTTTACCTTAATAGGACTTGGCGTAAGTGTTGCATATGGTTATAGTGTCATTGCAACATTTTTCCCTGGAATTTTCCCAGAATACTTTAGGGGAGAGGGTGGCAAGGTAGGCGTCTACTTTGAAGCTGCTGCGGTGATTGTAACGCTTGTCCTGCTCGGTCAGGTTCTGGAACTGAAAGCAAGAGGGCAGACTGGAGCAGCCATCAGGGCACTCCTCGGTTTGGCACCTAAAACAGCGAGACGTATTAAGGAAGACGGGGCGGAAGAGGATGTGCCGATCGACCAGGTAAGCCCCGGCAATATACTAAGAGTACGCCCTGGCGAGAAGGTACCGGTCGACGGTATTGTGACTGACGGTGCAAGTTCGGTAGATGAATCAATGATTACCGGCGAACCGATCCCTGTGCAGAAACAGCCGGGTGATCGCATTATCGGCGCTACAGTCAACGGTACCGGAACTCTGGTGATGAAGGCCGAAAAGGTGGGTGCCGGGACTTTGCTGTCACAGATTGTGCAAATGGTGGCAGAAGCCCAGAGGAGCCGCGCTCCAATTCAAAAACTGGTGGACATTGTGGCAGGATATTTTGTGCAGATTGTCATATCGGTTGCGGTTATCACCTTCATTGTCTGGGCATGGTGGGGGACGGAACCGCGCTTCGCATATGCAATTATCAATGCGGTTGCGGTGTTGATTATCGCCTGCCCATGTGCGCTCGGGCTTGCAACACCGATGTCAATAATGGTCGCTACCGGAAAAGGAGCTACATTCGGTGTCCTCTTCAAGAATGCCGAAGCAATCGAGGTTATGAAGAAAGTGAACACCCTTGTGGTTGACAAGACCGGTACGCTCACTGTCGGGAAACCGAAACTAATTGAAATTATCCCGGTGGAGGGATGGGAAAAACAGCGGGTGCTGTCATATGCTGCAAGCATTGAAAGGGGAAGCGAGCACCCGCTTGCCGCATCCATCGTCAGCGAAGCTGAAGAACAAAAGATTGAGCTGATAAAGGTTGAATCGTTTCAATCAGTAACAGGCAAAGGGGTTACCGGGCAGGTGGACGGGCATGCGGTTGCACTGGGCAATCTCAAACTTATTAGCGATATCGGCATCAGTCCGGGAGAACTTTCACAGACAGCAGAAAGAATGCGTTCTGAAGGTCAGACAGTCATGTTTCTTGTCATGGATGGAAAGATTGCAGGACTTCTTGGAGTTGCTGATCCGATAAAGGCCACTACGCCAGAGGCAATTAGACAGCTCCACAAAGAGAACATAAGGATTGTCATGTTGACCGGTGACAATCGTACAACTGCTGAAGCGGTTGCTAAAAAACTCGGTCTTGATGAGGTCGTTGCTGAGGTACTGCCTGATCAGAAAGTAGAAGAGGTTAAGCGTTTCCAGGAAAAAGGGCTTATTGTTGCAATGGCAGGCGATGGCATCAATGATGCACCTGCCTTAGCACAGGCTCACGTTGGCATTGCTATGGGAACAGGTACTGATGTTGCAATGGAAAGTGCTGGTGTAACATTAGTAAAAGGAGATCTTAGGGGAATTGTACGGGCAAGGCTTTTGAGCCGTGCAACTATGCGTAATATTAAACAGAACCTTTTTTGGGCATTTGTATATAATTCTATCGGGATCCCGATTGCAGCAGGCATACTTTATCCATTTTTCGGAATTCTATTGAGTCCCATGATCGCTGCCGCAGCTATGAGTTTCAGTTCTGTTTCTGTCATTGGTAACGCGCTCAGGCTTCGCAAAGTAAAGCTGTAAGAAGTTAATAATTTAATTGTAGTAAAATTGTTGCTCCTCAACGTAGTCCATCAAATGTTTTTGGCTATAATGAAGTCCCATGGTATGCGAGTGCCGACGTATACTTTATTACCGAGAAAGATAAAATGATTTCTTTAAAATATATTTTGGCTTTACTTAATTCTAAACTATATTATCTTTGGCTTTATTTCAAAGGCAAAAGGAAAGGAGAGGCTTTAGAACTATATCTTAAACCGCTTTCTGAAATTCCTATTAAGCGAATATCCATATCTGACCAAAAATCCTTCATTACCCTCGTTGAACAAATTCTCGCCGCCAAGAAACAACCCCCTTCATCCCCCTTTTCTAAGGGGGAATTATCCAATGCCGACACCTCTGCCCTTGAACGGCAGATTGATGAAATGGTCTATGCCCTATACGGCCTCACCCCGGAAGAGATTGAGATTGTGGAGGGGAAGGAATGAATGTTAAAATAACAAATATAAGGAGGTGCTATTCATGATAGAAGTAAAAGTGCCTATTTCATCAGACAATATTATTGATGCTGTTAAAAAAATGAAGAAATATGAAAGAGAGGCTTTCATTGAAGATTTGCTTGCCGTGACTTCTCCTGATTATCTTCAAAGCATCAAGGATGCAAGAGCCGAATATAAAACAGGCAGGACAAAATCGCATAAAGAGCTTTTTGGAGAATGAGTTATAATCTTGTCTATACCCACAGAGCAGAAAAAGATATTAAAAAACTTAACTCTTCCATAAAACGACAAATAGGGAAAGCTATTCTGAAATTACGAGGCAATCCGTTAGAATATTCTGAGAAGCTGACCGACCCGCAAATAGGGACATACCATTTCAGAACTGGTGATTACAGAGTTGTTTTTGATATCGAAGGCAAAGATATTGTCATCTGAGAGTCGGACACAGAAAGGAAATTTACAAAAGGCTCTAAAAAAATTATGGACGATTCCAATGTTTTTTATGATGAACAAGAGGATATCCTTTACCTTGCAAAAGAGGAGGAAGAAGCTGAAGTTGTAGAGCTATGCATAAGTCCTCAGATAGCGAATTTTATTCATGTTCAAAAAGGGTTTTTACCTCGTTCATTAATTCATGTATATCTTTGAACTGTCTGTAAACAGAGGCAAACCTTACATATGCAACCTTATCGAGCTCTTTTAAAAAGGTTACCAACTCTTCTCCGATCCATTTACTTTGAATCTCCTTAACATCGAGTCCTATGAGCTTCTTTTCTATTGAATCTGTAATACCCTCTATAGTATCGATCCCTATCGGCCTTTTTTCGCATGCCTTTTTCAGGCCGCTCAATATTTTCTCTCTCTCGAATTGTTCCCGCCTTCCGTCTTTTTTGATGACCATTGGAATAATATCTTCTACCCGCTCATAAGATGTAAAGCGTTTTGCACACTTAAGACATTCGCGTCTGCGTCGTATTGCATTGCCTTCCCTGCTTGTCCTTGAGTCAATAACTTTATCTTCTAGGTTTCCACAAAAAGGACACTTCACCTGATCAAACCTCTAAAAGATTGAATTTTATATCCCTTATACTTTTAGCTTTTGCTCTTCAATATATAAAGGGAAACTTTCGCAAAGAGTTTCTACTCTTTTCGAAAGAGCAATAATTGTTTCTGCATTTTTTTTGTTCTGTAGTACAGTCGATATTATATCAGCTATCTCCACCATCTCCAACTCGCCCATGCCCCTTGTCGTAACACAGGGCGTACCAAGCCTTATGCCACTTGTTATTGTCGGTGGATTTTTATCATAAGGTATTACATTTTTGTTTACTGTAATTCCAGCTGCCCCGAGTGCCTCTTCAGCATCTTTTCCTGTGATACCCTTATTGGTCAAATCCACAAGCATCATGTGGTTGTCCGTTCCGTCCGAGATGAGCTTAAAGCCCCTGTTTATTAACTCTTCTGAAAGTCTCTTTGCGTTCTGAATGACCCTGGCCTGATAATCTCTAAATTCCTGGCTCAATGCTTGTTTTAGAGCAACTGCCTTAGCTGCTATGACATGAACAAGCGGGCCACCCTGTATTCCCGGGAATACCATTTTATCAACTGCTTTGGCATACTCTGTTTTACACATTATCATACCGCCCCTTGGTCCTCTTAATGTCTTATGCGTTGTTGTTGTTACAAAGTCTGCATAAGGCACGGGGGATGGGTGGATGCCTGCAGCAATAAGCCCTGCTATATGGGCGATGTCTGCCACAAGATATGCACCAACTTCTTTTGCTATATCAGAGAATATCTTAAAATGAATGATTCTCGAGTATGCGCTTGCACCAACAAGTATAATCTTTGGTTTATTTTCCAAGGCAAGGCGTCTTACTTCATTATAGTCGATATAGCCTGTATATTTATTAACACCGTATGCTACAGTTTTATAGAAAGTTCCTGAGAAGTTTACTGATGCACCATGTGATAGGTGTCCGCCATGACTCAAATTCATACCAAGTATTGTGTCGCCTGGCTTAAGCACAGAAAAATAGACTGCCATATTGGCCTGGGTGCCTGAGTGTGGCTGAACATTTACATGCTCTGCTCCGAACAATTCTTTTGCACGTTCTATTGCCAGGTTTTCTACGATATCAGCATATTCGCACCCGCCGTAATATCTTTTCCCGGGATATCCTTCTGCATATTTGTTTGTAAAGACAGAACCCTGCACCTCAAGTATAGAAGGGCTTGCATAGTTCTCAGATGCGATAAGTACTATATTTTTTCTTTCTCTTGCTATCTCTTTCTGTATTGCTTCAAAGACTTCTGGATCGGTGAGCCTAAGATTTTCAAAAGCCATGTTTTGCTAAGCGGTCCTCTATCTGTGTTATTTTTTTAAGTCTTACGCAGTGTCTTTTTCCTTCGAAAGGAGTACTAACCCATACCCTTACAATTTCTTTTGCTAAATCTTTCCCGACTATCCTTCCACCAAGAACAAGAATATTGGCATCGTTATGTAGTCTACTCATCTTTGCAGTGTAAAGATCATTGCATAAGGATGCCCTTACGTTAGGGAATTTATTGGCTACTATAGACATCCCTATTCCGGTACCGCAAATAAGTATTCCCTTTTCTATCTTTCCTGAAGAGATTGCTTCAGATACCTTTTCGCCTATATCAGGATAATCTGCTGATTCATGCCCTTTTGTGCCGTAGTCTATACACGCGACACGAAGATCATCTAATAGCGAGATAATCTCTTTTTTAAGTTCAAAACCTGCGTGATCACAGCCAATTGCAATTGTCATATTAATAATGGTTAAATTATTTAAATCATGTTAATATTTAAATAGTTAAACGTTTAATCTTATCTGAGAAATTATTTGGAAGTCAAGAAAGGTTTTTATTAAGGTTTTTGGTATAAGGTTTTTATTATATTGAGGCTCTTGCAAAAGTCACAGATTGTCATTCCGAACGAAGGTGAGGAATCTTATACCCCATTGATTATAAAAGATTTCTCGTTTCACTCGAAATGACAAATTGTCCTGTTTTGGGACTTTT
>Ga0172375_10009818_pt1 | contig 12525 bp, 12 predicted proteins | sample LakKiv1m_FD_114537 | JGI IMG/M metagenome (GOLD analysis project Ga0172375, IMG submission 114537) | Freshwater microbial communities from Kabuno Bay, South-Kivu, Congo - kab_092012_11.1m | ecosystem: Environmental > Aquatic > Freshwater > Lake | place: Democratic Republic of the Congo... | reverse complement strand
GCCGGCGGAATTTGGCGCTTCGGAGCCTGCACAATGATGGGTGTTTGGCTCGTGGAAGTCTTCGTGACTTGTTGGCCCGGTCGATCAAAGGGATCGCGACTCTTGGCAGGCGCATACGTGGATTCACGCATCTGCGGCGCGAAATCCGTTGCCGGATTGGCGGGCGCAACAGCGCTCCCTGCAGCATCAAGGCCGGCCGCTATCGTGACAATCATTAAAACGATCTCCGCCTGTTTCATGGCTTCTTCTTCGGCTCGTTGTTTGGTTTGGGGTTGATCCAAGCGGTCGCGGCCTCCGGCCAGATCAGCAGTCCCAACTCAATCACCGCTCCGCGTGTGCTCCCAGCGGCATCGCCCGGCGTGAGATCCAATGCGCGAACCTGCGCCGCGGGAAAATGGTTCTCCAACGCACAAATAAAGCGCCCAAGATCATCGTATTTGGCGCGCACTTCCATGTGAACGCTGTAGATGTCATACTGCCCCATGGTCCGATGCTGCTGCCTCTGGCCCGGCCGCACGTTGACCATTCGAACCGCAGGGTGACGCTGCGCGAACAGGGTCACTTCGCGCACCGCCCAACTAAACAGATCACCGGTGACCATGGTAAGCTGTTGCGTTTGGATGAACGCAACCAGACGAAGTCGCAACGGCTCGTTCAACGCTTCTGCTCTCTCCTTGCGCTCCCTATCGAAAATCTGTGGCTCCAGCTTGGCAATCCTCTCTTTGCTGGCGGTAAGACTGCGCCGAGCGTCACCAATCCAGAAAACCACCATCGCGGCGACGCCGATCAACGTAAGGATCACGACCAAAAGCAGCTTCTGCATCTTCTCTTTGGGTAGTTGACGCAGGAACTTCACTTGCTCTCCTTGTAAACGCACTCGATTACAAATTGCGCCGTCATGGTCTGCTGCCCATTGTCAGTGCTCGAAGCGCCGAATCCGATTGACCGCAACGCGACCTCCGTGACCTGATTGCTCAGGCTCGCATCGCTGCGCAGCGTCTTCAGAAACTTGTCCACCTCGATCTCCGGTCGTGCACCAACAGCCGTACCGTCCAGCCGCAGAAGAAGTTGCTCCATGTTCTGTCCCCGTGGCGATGCGCCGCCGCCTTCCACCGCCGTTGGGCCTGACGTTCTGCCCATTTCGACGTCCATTCTGAATCCGGCCCGGGTCAGGAAGATCGAGTCCGGCACCAAGTCCTTCATCCGCGCCAATTGCGGGGCCAGCAACATCCGCCCTTGGTGGATGCTGACCAAGTCTTCCGCAAACAGTTTCAGCGCACGGAACGTTCCGCCCGTTGGCTTCAACGTCATCTCGTCCCAGCGCCTCTGCAAGCGATCAGCCTCCGTCCTCTTCTCCTCAGCCCACATCATCATCAGCACGCCACCGGCGGCTGTTAACGCCAAGAACACGACGCCGATGATGATGGCAAACTTGACGGGGTCGCGCGCGCTGGCCTCTTCAGCCTGCTGTTCCTCCGCCAAGAGATTCAATGTCAATGGCGTCACAGAGTCGGCACTCCTAGAGTTTCGCGACGGCAACGCCGATCGCGGCGCCCAGACAGGGCGCCACGGCCTCCAGTCCGGCGGGATTGGCGCTTGCGGTGTCGTATCCTTCGAGCGGATTCCACCGCTGGATTTCAATGCCGACTTCCTTGCTGAGCACCTCAACGATGGCCGCATTGCAGGCCGTTCCGCCGCCGGCAAATGCGTGGCGGATTTCGCAGTCCTGCTGGCGCTCGACGAAGTCAATAGATGCGCGAATCTCTCTTGCCAGCGTTTGCAGGGCGCTGTGCAGAACTTTCGTCACCTGCTCGTTCATTGCGTACTTCTGTTGCTCAGCATCGGCAGGCGGCACGCCCAGCGTATGAGCGATTTGCTCGGTGAGTTGCGCGCCACCAAACGGCATCAGCCGCGTCAACACAGGCTGCCCCTGACGGAGGAAATTCAAGCTGGTCGCGTGATGGCCTATGTCCAACAGGAGCACAACGTGTCGCTCGCAAACCTGCTGGTGGCTGCGTTGGAGCGCATTGATGATGGCGACGGGCGCCAACTCAATGGTCTCCGCCTTGATCTTGGCGGCGTTCAGGGTATTGCGGTACCATAACACATCTTCCTTGGACGCCCCCGCCACCAGTGTTTGCATAGTCGGCGAGCGCCGCGCCTTGCTGTCTGCCGCCATTTCCCCGAGTTCGACAGCGTCAAGGCAATAGCTGCCAAGGTCGCGTCGCACGTAGCGCGTGCTGTTGAGGCGCAAGACAGTGCGCAGTTCCCCTGAAGCGAACCGTGGCATCTCAATCTTGGTCACGAATGCTGAAGGTGCGCTGATCGTGACAAACACATTGTGCCCGGCGGTTCCCAATTTTGCGAGCATTGTCTGGGTAGTTTCGACCACGGCCGCTTGCGACTCAGCTTTACCCGGCGTCGGGGGCGTAGGCATAACACTATACTGGCGCAATTGCAGCCCCTGCGCGGTTCGCTGAACGACCACACCCTTGCATTGACGGCTGCCCAAGTCCAAGCCGATTGCCGTGTCTCGTTTGCGCGCCTGTTTGTTTCCGAATACCATCATCTCCTTTTACCGTTACTCGAGCATATAACACAAGAGTCCTGCCAACGCGACAAAAAAGAGAGAGGCAGGAGAGCAACTCTCCTGCCTCTATATCCTTCTCACGGACACCATCGTGTCCGTCACTCTGGGTTAGAACTGACCCCAGTCAATGCCGACTCCGTCGAGCGCGCTCTTTGTGGTCGCATTGATCTGGACTTGGTTGGAGCCAACGTTGCTGATGGTAAACGAGTTACCAAGCAGGTCAACGTTCTTCCATGGGCCTTTCAGGTAGCTGGCCGCTTCCGATGTGGTCACGGTATCGCCATCCTTCTTGCCTTTTTCCAGCGCCCATTGGTCAATGGCGGCGTCCATCTGACGCGCGTCATTGATAATCCGGCGGCCTTGCGACTGTTTGCGGGCTTTGACAAAACCCGGAATCGCCAAAGCGGCGAGCAACCCGATGATGGCAACGACAATCATAATTTCCACTAGGGTGAACGCTGCTTTATTACGGCGAATATCAATAAACATTTCTCTTCTCACCTCCTTTCTAGGAAAACTCCTGACTCATGCTGTTTACTATAGCAAAAGAGGTGCCAGAATGCAATTTGGGGCGTGCAGCGTTCTATCTGCCTCAAAATCCTCGAAATTGCGCATAGAGCGAGTTCTGCCAGTAACAAAATGGTGCATCTAACACAATTGTCGTCGTGGAAGCGTTCTCAAAATGCTACAAAACCACGCGTAAACATGACCTTAACTCGTGTCCAGATGTTGCTGCTGTTGGTGTTGCTGACCATGCTCGCCTACGCCAACACTACGCGCAACGAGTTTCTCTGGGATGATCATGCACTCGTGACCAACAACAGTTACATTCGCAACTGGCGCTATCTTTCCCTCGCCTTTTATGATGATCTTTTTCACAGCCGTTCCGCGACCGCAGTCCGTTACTATCGTCCTCTACAAACCGTCACGTACATCGCAGACTATGCACTCTGGGGACTGACTCCGTACGGCTACCATCTCACCAACCTTTCCCTTCATCTCGCCTGTGTCCTCCTGCTCTCCCTGCTGCTCGAACAATTCACCACAAACCGCGTCATTGCCTTAGCTGGCGCCGCGTTCTTCGCAGTCCACCCCCTTCTTAGCAACGCTGTCACCTACGTTGCTGGCCGCGCGGACCCGCTCGCGCTCGGCGGCATGCTTGCGGCTTGGCTGTTGTGGCGCAGACGCCATCCTCTACCCTTCGCGGGCTCGGTCTTCTGTTATCTCGGCGCGCTATGCAGCCGTGAAAACGCCTTCCTTTTCCCCTTGTTGATTTTTCTCCATAGCCTCGTGCTCAGCCGCAACCAATGCCGGCGCGCCGTGCTGGATGCATTACCTTTCGCTTTGGTGGCAGCAGCGTTCGCGCTCTGGCGACATGCTGTACTCGCTGAGGCCGGCATCGCCTCAACGACGACATACACGATGCCGTGGATCGTCCGCCTGCAGATTCCATTTCGGGCTCTCGCCACGTATCTCGGCCTGCTGGTCTGGCCCGCGCATCTGCAAATGGAACGACAAGTCGTTCTGGGCGGCAGTTGGTTGTACCTTCTTACTGCCGCAGGCGTTCTTGCAACAGCCGGTCTCATCGTGCTTGCGCGGCGCAACCATCTCGCGTGCTTCGGCGTCTGCTGGTTTGCGGTCACGCTTCTGCCGGTCAGTGGGCTGTTCAGCCTCAACGCCACTGTGGCGGAACATTGGTTGTACGTTCCCTGCGTCGGGTTGTTCCTCGGTATCCTCGCCATCGTTCCGCTGACGCGCCCCACGATAATCGTGGCCGCACTGGCACTCGCGGCGTTGACCGTGCGCACCATCGCCCGCAACCGCGACTGGCGCGATGCCATGACGTTTTACGCCCACACCAAGGGTGCGACGCTCCACAGTGTCGCAGTGCGTTCCAATCTCGCTCTCGAATATGCCGCAGCCGGGCAGACAAATCGCGCGTTGACAGAGTTGCTCGCCGCAGAGCGCCTTGCTCCGGACGCCATTTATGCCAAGGAAAATCTTGCCGCTTTCTACCTCAAGCAGGGAGATATTGTCCAAGCTCAGGGCAAACTCGCGGATGCGCTGCAGATTGATCCCCAAAATCCGAGCGCCTTGGTGTCGGCTGCACTGATCTGGGAGCAACGGGGCGACGTTCGCAAGGCGCGCCTGTATTATCTGCGTGCGATGGCGCAAACTCTGCGCGTGCCGTTGCGGCTGGAGTACGGCCAGTTTTTGTTGCGACAACAGCGTTATGCCGAGGCGCTTCAAATTGCCGAGGAAGCCTGTGCGCTGGAGCCTCCTAACGCCGAGTCGCATAACTTCCGTGGCATCGTGCTGGCAGAGCTAGGCCGCTTCAACGAGGCGCAAGCAGCGTTCGAAAGAGCGCAGAATTTGGACCATCACTCATCCCACGCGACAGTCAACCTTGCGCGTCTCCGCGCTCTGCGCGACAAGCGGCGCTAATCAGCGTTATCGCTGGTGGTGGGCGGCGCAAGCTTGCGATACAGCGTGGCCATGCTGATACCGAGCATGGCGGCGGCTTTCTCTTTGTCGTTGCCGGCCGCGGCAATAACCTGCTCGATGTACCGGACTTCTTGCTCGTGCGCAAATTCCTTTAGCGGCTGCACCGGCTCGCCTGCTGTCCGTTTCGACGCCTCGGAGTCCCTCGCAGCCAACGCCGCATCCAGCCGTGCGCTGGACGGCATCGGTGCGGGTACGGGCAATTCCTTGCCGACCGCTTGGAGAACGCGTTCGGGAAGATCGTGGAGCGCAATGACACCTCCGTCGCAAAGCGTCGCGGCACGCTCCATGGCATTTTGGAGTTCGCGGACGTTGCCAGACCAGCGGTACGCCTGAAGAACGGACATCACTTCGTCGGAAATAACCGGAGGTGTAGTATTGTTACGCTGCGCAATGGTCTGGAGGAAAAACTGTGCCAGCAACGGAATGTCTGTGACCCGTTCGCGCAGTGGTGGCAGTTCGATGGGGATGACACTGATGCGGTAGAAAAGGTCTTCGCGAAACAGTTTCTCATCGAGTTTCTTCTGGAGTGGCTCATTCGTGGCCGCGATGATGCGGACGTCCACCTTGATCGTCTCGGTGTCGCCGACGCGTCGCAGCTCGTGGTCCTGAAGAAATCGCAGGAGTTTGCTCTGGAGACCAAGCGCCATTGAGGCAATCTCATCCAGAAAGATAGTGCCGCCATCCGCGTGTTGGAACAGGCCGACTTTATCGAACGCGGCGCCCGTGAACGCCCCTTTACGATGCCCGAACAATTCGCTTTCGAGCAGATGCTCCGGCAACGCGGCGCAGTTAACGGCTACGAACGGCATCGCTGCGCGGCGGCTGTTGTAGTGAAGCGCCTTGGCGACAAGTTCCTTGCCTGTGCCGCTTTCGCCAAGGATCAGCACGGTGACGTCGGTGTTCGCAACGCGCTCCATCATGCGATAAACCGCTTCCATACGGGGACTGTTGCCGACGATATTGTCGAAGCGAAATTTCTCGCGGAGTTGGGTTTTGAGCGCCGCATTTTCACGAATCAACTGCATCGCCTGTCGTTGAACGAGAGCGTTTTCGACGCGCTTCAACAGTTCGTCAATATGGAATGGTTTCTCGATGAAATCCTGTGCGCCTGCGCGCAACGCCGCGATCGCGCGTTCCTTGGTTCCGTAGCCCGTGAGGACAATGACGGGAATGCGATTGTCCTGTTCCTTGACGGAGCGGAGCAATTCGAGCCCTTTGGGGTGACCTTCGGGCATCTCAATGTCGGTCAGAACCAAGTCGGGGTGTTGCGTCCGCACAAGGTCGAGGGCGCGCTCGGCGCGGTTGGCGGCGATGACGTCATGCTTCAGCTCCTTGAGTGTTTCCACGAGCACCGACACCATGCTGGGGTCATCCTCCGCAATCAGAATCTTGGCCATAATGCGTATTATGTTAGAATTGCACGATTTCGTTGAGTTTGAAGATGGGCAGAAACATGCAAATGACGATCGTGCCGACGACCACGCCAAGCACCACGATCAACAAAGGCTCGATCAGCGCAGTCAGTCCCGACAACGTCGCTTCGATCTCTTCATCGTAAAAGTCCGAGATCTTCTCCAGCATGGCGTCCACCTTGCCGGTCTGCTCGCCCGCTGCGACCATGCGGACCAGCATCGGCGGGAAAATCTTATGCTGGCCCAGCGCCATGGCAAGGTTGTCGCCTTTCTCGATGCTGGAGGCGACGGCAACGACGGCGTATTCAACCTGTGTGTTGCCGGAGGACTGGCTGACGATGCGCAACGTTTCCAAAATCGGCACGCCGCTGCGCAACAATGCCGCAAGCGTGCGCGAAAACCGCGACATGCAAATCTTGTGGATCAACTTGCCGAAGAGCGGGAACCGCAACTTCGTGCGGTCCCAGACCTCGGTCCCGCGCTTGGTTTGCTTCAGCTTGATCAGGCCGAAGATCAACGCGCCCACACCCAGCACAAAGAACAGAAAATAACCGCGCAAGAGATTGCTGAAGCTAATCAGCATCTGCGTCGGTCCCGGCAGTTTTGCGCCGAAATCCTTATAGATATCCGCAAAAACCGGGATGACCTTGACGACAAGAAACAGCGAGATCAGGATGGCGATGCAACTGACAATCGCCGGGTAGCTCATCGCCGATTTCACCTTCTTCTTCAGCCGGGCCGTCGCTTCCAAGTACGACGCCACGCGATCCAGAATCTCGGCGAGCAAGCCGCCCGTTTCCCCTGCCTGGACCATGCTGACGTAGAGGCGGTTGAACACCTTCGGATGTTGCGCCAGCGCCTGCGAGAAGGAATCGCCGCCTTCGATCCGTTCCGTGATGTTGTGCAGGACTGGCTTGAACGTCTTGCTCTCCGTCTGTTCCTCCAGTGCCGTCATGGCTTGCACCAGCGGCAGGCCGGCGGCCATCATTGTGGCCAACTGTCGGGTGAAGACCACCATGTCCTGTGGCCTGACTTTCCCTTGGTATCGTTTGGCAGCGGTCTTTCGGCTTGAGGCCATCTGCAATTCCACCACGACAAGGTTGCGGTTCATCAACAGCGCAGCCGCGCCGGTCTGATCGGCGGCCTCAAGGTCGCCGCTTACGATCCTGCCTGTAGCATCTCTGGCCTGATAACTGAACGTTGCCATCGAAATCAAGTCTCCGCGTTACTTGTTAGCCGTTAGTATGCCAACGGTTGGCGTCCCCGGCGAGGAGTTTTCACTGCTTCCCACCAGCCACCAATCGTTGGCGTCACAACATGCTGCTGACGGATATATTCCATCAACACTTCTCGAGTGCTCACATCGTACTCCACCAGCCTCGTTTCCGGCAAGTCTGCAATCTGCCGCAGTGTCTTCCACCGCAACCCGCCGCTGGCCAATTCGTAGCTGTTGAACGCCACCGCCAACCGTTCCCCCTCCCCAATGGCCTCGCCGCCGGCCCGCCGCAACTCCAGCACACGGCGCCCCTCTGCGGCTTGTGGGTCGAAACGCCAGCGCAAACCCCAGATGCCGCGAAACTCGTGCTTGCCGTGCGTGCCGGCGTTCTCGTCGAGAATCTCGCGCAATTGCGACGCCCGAAGCTGCGCGATGCCGACCGTGTTCTCGTACGGCACAATTCGCCACACATCGGCGACCGTCAACGGCCCCTTCGCCAGCGACTCGCGCTCGGCGAGCAAGCCGTGCACGACCGCGTCCACTTTCGCCCCGCGTCGTTCCAGCGCGCCTGCGATGGCGCAGCACAACAGGTTGTGAACCGGCGTCTCCTCTTTCGGCCAGCCGTGCGTCGTGAAATCCTCCGCTGCCTCCCCGAGCGGCGTCGCCAGATATTTCCTCGCCCGTTCCAAATCGTCGTGTGCCAGCGCCACCACCGCCTCGTCCTCCGCAACGCCCTTCGCCGTCGCAACAGCGCGTAAACGCTGCGACACCACCCTGTGCTTCTCGGTGTCGAACACCAAATCCGCGCGTCCCACGTATTGTCCGTGAAACCCCGCTTGCGTGTATAGAATCCGGTTGAGCCGCAGTCCATCGAACTCCCGGTGCGTGTGCCCGCCCACGATCAGGCTCAGTTCCGGGAACCGTTGCGTAATGGCCCGGATTTGATTCGCATGATCGTCGCCCTGTTCCTTGTAGCCTTGGTGAACCACCAGCACGAACATCTCCGCGCCGGCCGCGCGCGCCGCCGGCAACACGCGGCGAAGCGTCTCCACTGAGTCCGCGAATCGCAGCCCCGGAATCAGACGCGGCCGGCTCCAGTTCGGAATCCCCGGCGTCGTCAGCCCGACAATCGCCACCTTCACGCCGTCCACGTTGCGGATCACGAACGGCTGCACGCGCGCCAAGCCGCTCGCATTCGCTGCCAACACCGGCATCGCAGCACGAGCGATGCAGTTCGTAAGCTTTTGCAAACCCCAATCGAACTCGTGGTTGCCGAGCACCCACGCGTCGTAGCGCAGCGCGTTCAACGTCCGCAGCATCACCTCGCCGCCCGTCAACCAACTCACCGCCGTCCCCTGTATCGTGTCGCCGTCATCCACAAGCAACACGTTCTTTTCCGCCGCGCGAATCTGGCGGATGACCGTCGCGCAACGCGCCAAGTTCTCGACGTGTCCGTGCAGGTCGGTCGTGTGAAGAACCGTGATTCGCACCTCGCGCGCCCACGCGGACGCGAGCAACAAGAGAAACCATAGACAGACCAGTCTCATGACTTCTTCCCGGCGCGAACCTGTTTCAACTTGGTCAGGAAGGCGTCCGCCCGTTTCTTCTCCTCTGTCAACCGGCGATTTTTCTCCGTGAGATGCCGCTGACCGGTGATCGGCGAGTTCTGCAAGCTCTCCGCCCACGCCCGGAGTTGCAGCGAAATGGACTCCGCCAGCGATTTCAAATCTGAAATCTCAGATTTCAAATGGGGAAAATAAGGCAGCTGATCCAGCAGGCACAGCATCGAGCCAACTTCACCCGCGGAAGCGCGCGCGATGTACAGAAACGTGAGCAGCTCCTGTGTCGTGCACCGTTCGAAGCCTTCGGCGACGTTATTGGGGATGGATAATCCGGCCCGCTGCAATTGGCTGCGAAGATCGCCTTTGTAATCGAATCTCTTGTCTTCTGTGAGTTTGAAGATCCGTTCCGTCAGCGTCATTCCCGCCTGGCACACCCGCAATTGTTCAAACCGCTCATAGCTCATGGCCTCAAATCTCCGTGTTGATTTCTAATTTCTTCCGTCCGCTTCCGCTGCAATCTGCGATTTCCAATCTGAAATCTCCAATCTTTCGTCTTATCCTATCAGGCCTCCGCAGCTTCCGCCAGTCTCCTGCCCGATTTGGGGTTCGTTTCGCAAAAACCCAGTTTCGGTTGGCTTCTCATGTGGTTTGATCTGGTTCGATTGGGTTGGATCAGTCATGCCTTGCGGAAGCGGAGCATCGTCAGCGAGGTCGAAGATTGCGCGCAAGCGGTGTTCTCGTTCCTTCGGCGACAGATGGCGAACGCATCATGGTTTGAGGACGGATTGGAGGTAGGCGTGATCCCATGCGGCTTTGAGTTGCTTGCGCAGATGCCCGCTTTGGTGTCCGTGTCGCGCCGTAACAGGTTCAGGACGATCTTGCGCAAGGTCGCCATGTTCTCCGCCGCGTGCCCGGTCCGAACTCGGCAGTCGTCCTCGCCCAGTTGCACGTCCAGCACCCAGTGCAGTTGGTTTTCGATACCCCAGTGGCCGCGCACCGCTGCATAGCTTCTCCCACGGCGCTCGGTCAGCAAACCAACCGATCTGCTCGGTTTTCCAGTAACGGCGGACCTCGAACCGCCCGTGCTCCTTGTCCACCGTCTCGACAAAGTCGTGCGCCACGCCGGCAAAGGCCCGTTGCCGGGCGTCGGCGAGAAAACGGCGCACCTCCTCGTAGGCAGTGCCGTGATTGGCTTTCAGCATCAGCACGTACTCGGCGTCGGCCTCGTGGATCTCCTTGGCGATGTTCTTCTGGCAGTTCAGCGCGTCCACGGTGACAATGCAGCCCGCCAGTTCCAAGGCGCGCAACAGTTCCGGCACGGCGGTGATCTTGCCTGTCGGCAGACAGGTTTCGTTGCTTTTGTCGGCGGTCTTGAGTTGGCCCAGCACGAGCCGATTGGCGCTGCCCCACGCGCTGACCCAGTGAATCGGGCCGCGCCCCTTCGCGCGGTCGAAACTGCGGCGCACCGTCTTGCCGTCGAGCGCGACAATCTCGGCCCCGACGGCGGTGCGCAGACTTTGGGTCCACGACAGGAAGGCAGTGGCGAACGGCTGCGGGTCCAGCAAACTGAAGACGCGGTGGAAGGTGTCGTGGGATGGGATGCCATGGGGCAGCGCGAGGAAGGTGCGCAGCCAAGCGAGCTTGGCACGACCAAACTGTTCCATGTGTACGAAGCCGCTGCCGCCGCAGAGCAGACAACAGCAAACGGCGATCATGAGGATGTCAATCAGTTCGTGGTGCTTGGTGTGGTTGCGACGCGGATCGATGAGGACGGCGAAGGCTTGCTGCATCTTGGGAAGAGAAGGGGTGTTTGGCATACCGATGTGAAAGCAAAACGCCGCCGTTTCCGGAAGCAAAATCTTCTCTGTTGTACACCGGTCTGCCCGGCTTACTTACGCACAATTCTCGTGCTTACCGACTGATACGTTTACCCTGCACGCTTGCGATTGACGGTGGGCGAGCGTTGCGGTATTCGTTAAACAAAGAAATCAAGCCATGCAAAAGACTCTCATGGGACGGTATGTGGTCAGCGATCCAAAGGTCTGCCACGGGCAGCCGACGTTTCGCGGGACTCGAATCCTCGTGGCGGACGTGCTCGGACAGGTTGCCAGCGGGATGGCGTGGAATGCCATCGTCCAAGAATGGCGTGGCAACATCCGCCGCGAAGCCATCGCGGAAGCGGTGCGCCTTGCCAGTGAGTCCTTCGCACAGCACGCCGATGAGTTGGCGCGGGAGCCGGTCCCTGCGTGAACGTGCTGGACGAGAACATTCTCGACAGCCAGCGGGTTCTTCTTCGCAGTTGGCGCATTGCGCTTCGCCAAATCGTCCACGACACCGGACGCAAAGGGATGACTGACAAGGACATCCTGCCGTTTCTACTCACCTTGCGTCGTCCGACGTTCTCTACTCGTGATCTCGGCTTTTATCAGCGCGAGAACTGCCACCCACGGTACTGCTTGGTGTGTTTGGCGGTTGGACAATACGAGGTCGCCCACTTCATTCGACGGTTCCTGCGGCACCCGGACTTCAGCACCCAAGCGCAGCGGCTCGGCTGTGTGCTGCGTGTCATGGACACCGGCGTAGCGGTTTGGCGGTGGCACGCGAAGCAGCAACAGCGCATATCGTGGCCGTCGCCCTGAACAGCGGATTCGCCATGAAGCGGAACAGTGTCATATTAAGCCGAGTGAAGAATCTCTCAATCGTTTCTGGTGGTGCGGTTCAGAGGTTTGCCGTCACACAACAGACGGCCCGCAGCGGTTTCGCGTTGCTCAGGATGACAGAGTTGCAAGAGTGAGCGCAGCATGAATCACATACCAGACAATCTGAAAGCGCAGTTGGTGGCGGCACGGCAACGGCTCTGCCTGACCGAGACGCTGGTGGCGGTGCTCGGCGGCATGTGCGGGTTGGTCGGAACATATCTGTTACTGTTCGTGTCGGACCGGTTCTGGGAAACGCCGGTGTGGTTGCGGTTCGGGCTGACGGCGGCGGGCGTTCTCGGCGCGGGTGTGTGCGCGTTGTGGTGGACGGCACGGTGGCGCTGGCGCGAGGACACGCGGTCACTGGCGCGGCTCGTGCAACGGCGGTTCCCGAAACTCGGCGACCGGTTACTCGGCATCATCGAGTTGTCGGACACGGAACATCTGCCGTCGAATGTCTCGCAAGGTCTTGTGCGCGCAGCGATGGTGCAGGTCGCAGCGGAAGCAGAGAAGCTCGACTTCACGACAGCGGTGCCGACGCGCG
>Ga0172375_10009815_pt1 | contig 12529 bp, 16 predicted proteins | sample LakKiv1m_FD_114537 | JGI IMG/M metagenome (GOLD analysis project Ga0172375, IMG submission 114537) | Freshwater microbial communities from Kabuno Bay, South-Kivu, Congo - kab_092012_11.1m | ecosystem: Environmental > Aquatic > Freshwater > Lake | place: Democratic Republic of the Congo... | reverse complement strand
TCGGCAGAGCCACCGCACAAAACTCCGGTACCCGCATCAGAACGATAGCGCCCCCCACCCACGGTGGGAATAAATTCAAGATAACAAGCCCCAACACCATCACACGGACCACTCACCCGAACGCTATTCGGCAAGGCCAATCTTAAGTCGCGCGCAATACGCCGAAACGCAGTATCCGCGATATCCGTCAACTCAGCACGGCGTGCGCTATCCACATAACCCTGCACAGGTGCCTTGATGAAAACTGCAACAATACCCCCGATAATGCCTGTGATCACAATCACAATGATCATCTCAACCAAGGTGAACCCGCGCGAATTGTTTTTCAATTGCATCATGGCACGCTCCGGGGCGCATAGCGAGTACGAATGCCTTGCAACACGATGTCATTTCCCATCGGATCAGACACAGTAACGGTAATCAGTACGGCATCTCCACTTGCTTGGGTGATGCCTCCAAAGTCAATGGAAGTCAATGTGATCGGCTTAAGCGAATAACCAACCAAACCTGTATTGGCATTCGTGATATCCATGATGGAACCCGCCGACATCTGAAAGCCGTGGTAATCATTCACATTATCGAACGGGGTAGTGGCCGAATAACGCGCCTCCCCCGTCTCCGGTCCAATTGCCTCAGGCGTAGTACAACCCAAGGAAGTAGTAGCACTTACTGCGCTCGCATCGTTTGGATCACAATAAGTGAACGGCATCAACTCCACCTCTTCCAAGATCGACTCGGCAATTGCAAGCGCTTGTTTGCGAATCATGGGATCAGCGCTACTTTTCGTAACCTGGCTCATCACCAGCAGGATGCCCGTCAGCGCCACGCTGATGATGACGATGAAGATGATGAGTTCGATGAGACTGATGCCGCGCTGCTTGCCGGGCACTGCCTCAAGCAACTGCCGCACGCGCGCACCGCCCTGCGCTGCCAGCGCCGGGTTCTGTTTCCACATCTGGATAAAAAACTCTCTCATCTCATCCGATCTGTTCAAGCGCGACAGCATCACGTCTTCCGTCAGCCGCTTTTTGTTTGTATCACTCATTAGGGTCTTCCCCGCGCTGTATCTTTTCCAGCGCTGCGATGTCCAGCCTATCCTTGTCGCGATTGGCTAATCGCTTCATCGTCAGCAAGTCGTCTATGCAAGCAATCTTTATTTGCTGCCCCATCAGCTCGCCCGTTACCGCCCGCTCGTGCATCTGCTCGAACGGCACTTCTGGGCGCACCAACACATCCACCACGCCGCCGCCCGTTTGCGGCTCTCTCAAGGCAAAAGCCAACATACCCTTCTCACGGTGCCACTGCTCGATTTGAGCCGCGTTGCGCAAAGAATCTATGGGCACTTGAATGGATGGCACCAACCCCAATTGTTTGGCCACTCCGATGAAGCGGGTGAGGTTGTCATCATCCATCGCCAACACCAAATCCACATCGAACGTGGTGCGAAAATAACCGTGCAACTGCACTGCCATACCACCGACCAGCACATAGCGTACTTGTGCTTCAGACAGGGCGCATAACAGTTCGGCTGTTTTCATGCCGCATCCCCGTCATACCGGCCCTTCGATGAACTCAGGATAAACTGCCCTGTGGGCAGGCCGGTATCCAGTGGCGCGCAAAGCGCGCCGATATTTGACTGACTGGATTCCGGCCTGCGCCGGAATGACGGCACGAATGGAGCATGTCGGTCAATGCACATAACCCGTCTCCGCCTCGATGGTGATGGTGTCACTGCTGCTGACGGTAATCGTTGTCCCTGCACTCGGCTTGCCGAGCGCGTCAAAATAAAAATTCACCGCACCCAAGGTCACATCTACCGAGGGGGAGGTAATAACGAAAGTCGATTTGCCATCCGGACTCGTCAGATCGACACCTCCCGGGCAGGCGGTAATAGCGGTATGAGCAGAACTAGGCGGTGTCGAATCGTAGGTCACCTTTATGTTATCCGAGGCAACATCAACACACACAAAGCGATGCTTCGCAATGGCCACCTTCTGCGCATAGCGCACCGTCGAAATCACCTGATCGTGAAACCCGCGCGCATCAAATATGTTCTTGTCAAAAAATCGCGGCAATACCGCCACTGCCAGGATGCCCACAATCACCATCACGGTGATGAGCTCCACCAAGGTGAAGCCTCGCCCTTTGGCGACACTTGATTGGATTTGAGCGACACTTAAGCGCATTGATGGGCACTTCCTAAAATCGTTAAAAACGCGGCACGCATTGTAACAAACACACCAACATGCCGGAAAAACAAGGGAGGCATCAGCCCCCCTTGTTTGCTACTTCAAACTTTCAACCTCGCTGAACTGAGGAAAAGCGGTTGGCTGTTTTTAATTGGAGCCCGGCCCCTTATATTTTATGACCCCTTAGATTTTATTGAGGGGTAATGGGAAGCGAAAATCCTGCAGCGTTGCCTCTAGTAGAAGTAACTTTGCACAAGATTGCGCTTGTAGTTGCGGCACCAGAAGCTGCAATCGTATAACCAGTGGGAACACCGCCTTCAAGCAAGGTATCACCCTTAGTATTTGTGCAATCTCCGCTCGCTACAGCCACACCACTAGCGGGATGTAAAACGCGCAACGCATAATTGGTTACGCCCGCACTAGCTAATCCACCTGCGATGCCTTGTGTAGCAGCAATATCCGCATCAGTCGACAAATCCACAAACTTCGGCAGCGCTGTCGCCGCCAAAATGCCCAGAATCACGATCACCACGATCAATTCGATCAGGGTAAAACCTTGTTGTTTCTTCATTTGACTCTCCTAGTTGGTGAAGCCGCAGCTTCGTTGATTAACTACCGGCCATCCAAAACTTTGGCCGCAGCCAAAGCCGAACAGACGGCGCGAAATGTAACCGATAGATGTTAGAAAGTGCAAGCATAAAGCGCCGCAACCCCTCGAACGGTAAGGAAAAATAGACGAGCGGCATAAGCCCTTGTGCCTAAAGCAGCCACCACCACAAGCAAACTAACAGGGTATAAAGCCCACCCAGCAATAGAAATAGACCAACTTGGCGGCTATGGTGGGCGACGTAACGCTCCAGATTGTCACGAGGGATCTCCATCGGCTTCAATGCCTTGCGCAAGGACACCCACCGATTGGCGCCCCCTTCGAACCCACGCAGCAAGCTGGGGCGGAACATCAGACTCAGTGCGACGAAGACCGCACACAGCGAACCCAATAGCACGCTCAACACCAAGGCATCTAGCAACCCGCCCACGAGCAGGGGATGCGAGTGAAAATGGGCAGCCAATCCTTCAATGGCAGAAGGTCTGTCTAACAGGGTGAAGAAATACAAAACGAACAGGGCACCGATCAGAATAAAAGCCCCCATCCCGCGCCGATGCCGATACAACCACGGATCGAGAGTGAAACTAGTTTCGAGTGATTTATCCAGGGTTCGCGTGGATATCCAGCGATTGAGCACCCGACTCAGCACTTGCAAACTTTGGGGGTGGAACACCAACAGCGCCCCCACCCACATCCCGGCGACACTGCCCACCATCAGGAAGATGACGGCCGATTGAAACAACCAGGATTGAATGATTGGATGCATGGTCACTCTAACCAGCGGTAAGGCTCCACCGGCTCAAACAGGGTGGTGACCAATTCTTTGCCCGATTCCGGTCGCCCCAACATGGGCTCATAACCGAGATGAACATGGAAGCGAATCCATTTATTGCCCTCTTTTCCCGGCTCGAAGTAGTTGCCGTGATCGACCACATAGATGAGATTGCGTGACTTGAGGTCGAACATCCAATTGCCCGGTGCGATTGAGCGCGGACTGGGATCGTAATACTCGCCTTTGTAATTAGGCGGTAGCTTTTGTAGCCAAGTCATGGGGTTATCGGTGGCGAGAATGCTCATTTCTTTTTCAGCCGCCCCACCCCGCGTCATCAAGGCACCATAACGCAACACCAGCGCGCTTTGGATCGCCCCTTCAACTTGCTGCATGGCTGCTTTTTCGGCCTGCTCTTGATACAGCGGAACACGCAGCAAGAACAGCCCCGTCAAGATGACGATAATGGTGATGACGACGATCAACTCAAACAGGGTGAATCCTTTTGAGTACCGAGTGCTGGGCATTAAGTGCCGGGCAGGGACGTGCTCAGTGCGCCCAAGAAGGCGCGGACGACTCGGCACTGGCCACGAATTATTCAGCGCGCTCATTTCTTGTGCAGGGCGGCTTGGCCCAGGTCCCACATCGGCAAGAAGATACCCAGTGCCAGCACCAACACCATGGCACCCAGCGCGACGATCATGATGGGCTCGATCTGCGCGCTCAGATTTTTCACTTCGTATTCCACCTCACGCTCGTACATGCCTGCCACCTCGAACATGAGGCCGTCCATATCGCCAGTTTCTTCACCCACGGCGATCATCTGCATGACGGTGGGGTTGAACACCCCAGTAGCATGGGCCGTGCGCAAAATACTTTCGCCACGCTCGACCCCATCGCGCATTTGCTCTACCTTGGCGCGCATATATTCGTTATCCACCACCATGCCCACCGTGTTAAGCGCCTGCACGATGGGGATGCCACTCTTGAACGACAGCGCCAAGCTACGCGCAAAGCGGGCCAGCGTAGCTTTTTTGATGATGGGGCCAGCGATAGGCAGCTCGAATTTGTAGCGATCCCACTTGTAACGCCCGTCCACCGTCTTGACCCAAGAACGAAAGCCCACGATGGCAACGATCAATCCGGCCAAGAGTATCGGCCATGAGGACACCATGAAATCGGAAAAACCGATCAGCACCTTGGTCATCATCGGCAATTCGGTATGGAAACCTGCGAAGACTTTGGCAAAAGCGGGGATAACGAAGATGTTGACGATGACCAACGCAATCGCCATCGCGATCACCACGAAAGAGGGATAGCGCAACGCGGATTTGATGCGCTCACGCATTTCTTTTTCGAACATGAGATGGTCATACAGGCGCAGAAAGGTTTGATCCAGCATCCCGGTCATCTCGCCCACCTGCACCATGCTCACATAGAAAGGCGAGAATATCTTGGGGTGGCGGCGCATGGCGGTGGACAGTTCGCGCCCACTATCCAGACTCTCGCGCAAATCTTGAATCATGGTCGCGAAGGCAGGGTGCTGTGAAGACTCCTGCAACCCCGCCAAGGCACGCATGATGGGCACGCCCGCCTTGAGCAGGGTGTACATCTGGCGCGAGAAGAGCAAGAGCTCCATCGGATCGACGGTCTTGTCCTGCATGAGTCGCTGCCACAGGCTCAAGTCACCCGTCTTGGCACGGGTGGAATGCGACATCTTGATCTCGGTCGGCGTGATCCCGGTGTTGAGTAACTGGTCGGCGATGGCACCGCTGTCCACACCTTCCAGCGTGCCCTGTACCACTTCGCCCCGGTTGCCCCTTCCTTTGTATGAGAAAACCGGCACGCTCAGTCCTCGACCTGGTTGCTGATACGCATCACTTCGGCGACGCTGGTATGACCCAGCTTCATCTCGTGCAGGGCCGCATCGATCAGGGTCTTGCCCTTGAGGTAGTTGCGCGCGGCCTGCATGAAGTGCGTGTTGTCTTCATGCGCTGCGGCATCCACCAGCGCCTGATTCATCTCCAGCATCTCATAGACCCCCATGCGACCGTGATAGCCCGTGCCGTTGCAGTGCGAGCAACCGCGACCATGCATCAGGGTGCCCCAGTCACCGCGCGCCACCCCTTCCGCCTCCAGCCATTCGACCTCCTGCGGGGTCGGTTGGTGCACTTCGCTGCAACTTTCGCATACCCGGCGCAACAAGCGCTGCGCTAGCACCGCCTGCACAGAGGAGGCCACCATGTATTTCGGCACATCCATATCCACCAAGCGGAACAAAGTACCGGCGGAATCACGGGTGTGTAGGGTGGAGAACACCAAGTGCCCCGTCATCGCCGCCCGCATCCCGATTTGCGCGGTCTCGGCATCACGCATCTCACCAATGAGGATGACATCCGGGTCTTGGCGCAGGGAAGAGCGCAATACCTTGGAAAAGGTCAGGTCGATCTTTTCGTTCACCTGCACCTGATTGATGCCGGGCAAACGATATTCGACCGGGTCTTCCACCGTGATGATCTTTTGATCGACGGTGTTGATCTCGGCCAGTCCGGCATACAGTGTGGTGGTCTTGCCGGAACCGGTCGGTCCGGTGACCAGCACCATGCCGTTGCTGCGGCGAATGATCTCGCGGAATCGTTTCAGCATGTCCGGCGGCATGCCCAACTTGTCCAGTGTGAGGAAGCTGCCACTCTGATTAAGCAAACGCATGACGACCGATTCGCCGTATTGGGTCGGCATGGTGGAGATACGCACGTCCACCGCTTGGTCGCGCACGCGGATGTTGAAGCGTCCGTCTTGCGGCAATCGCTTTTCCGAGATGTCGAGGCCGGACATCAACTTCAGACGCAAAGCAATGGAACCCGCGATCTTGCTGTCGGCTTCGGTTTGCAGGTGCAACGCCCCGTCGATGCGAAAGCGGATTTGCAAACGAGTCTCCTGCGGCTCGATGTGCACGTCGGACGCACCCACCTGCGCCGCGTCCTCAAACATGGTTTGCAACAGCTTCACCACGGGCGCTTCTTCCGTGCCCACGGTATCGCTTAAGGCACCAAAGTCGATGTAACCTTCGCCTAGGTCTTCGGAGATTTCACGTGCCAAGCCGCTGATCTCATCGGTACGGCGATAGACGCGGTCGATGGTTTCCAGCAACTGACCTTCGGTGACCACGGCCACGTCGATGTCTCGCTTCAAGATTCGAGATATTTCATCGAATGCGAACAGATCGGTTGGGTCGGTCATGCCGATGAGCAGGACTCCGTTGCGCTCTTCTAACGCGATGGCACGGAAGCGTCGCGCCTGATTCTCAGGCAAGCGACGTACGATCTCTAGATTTTGGTTGTAGTACTTAAGATTGATGTAGGGAATGTTGAGCTGCTTGGCTAGCGCCTCAGAGATCTGATCTTCGGTGATGAAGCCGTTATCCACCAGTACTCGGCCCAGTTTTCGGCCTGTGCGTTTCTGCTGTTCCAACACGAATTGCAGTTGGTTGAGTGAAATGAGTTTTTGCTGTACCAGCAAGTCGCCCAAGCGAACTTTTTCCGGACGCGCCATAATTCCCCCTGAAGTTATTCCATGACATCTATACAAACGGGGCGAAAGTTAGCCGTTTTCCCGTTTCCTGACAAGGCTTTTCACAATATCCATCAAGGCGTTTCTCATGTTCGAAGTCATTCTGTACCAGCCAGAAATCCCCCCCAACACGGGCAACGTCATCCGCTTGTGTGCGAACACAGGTGCTCACTTACATTTGATCCGTCCTTTGGGATTCGATCTGGATGACAAGCAACTGAAGCGTGCTGGGCTGGATTACCACGAATATGCCTCGATGAAAGTGCATGACAGTTTGCAAGCGTGTCTAGAAACGCTACCCAGCTCTCGCTTGTTCGCCTTCACCACCAAGGGATCGCATCCCTTCCATGAGGTGCGTTATCAAAAGGGAGATGCGTTCTTGTTCGGCCCAGAGAGTCGGGGTTTGCCTATCGAGGTATTGGAATCGTTGCCTCCTGAGCAACGCCTACGCTTGCCGATGCTGCCAGACAATCGCAGCTTGAATCTTTCGAACACGGTGGCGGTGGCGGTGTATGAAGCGTGGAGGCAATGCGGCTTCGAGATGCCCTGATCAAGACTGGGCGCGGTATTGTCCCGTGCTGGAGAATTCCTCACCCGGTTGGCGACTGAGCAACGCTTCCACCGCCTTGTCCGCTGCCAGGTTCTCGTACAACACACGATACACAGCCTGACAGATCGGCATCTCGACACCCTGTTGTTGTGCGATGCGCTGAACTTCGCGTGCGGTATAGACCCCTTCCGCCACATGCCCCAGTTCGCCCAAAATGGTGGAGAGCGAATGACGCTGCGCCAGCAACATGCCGACTTGGCGATTGCGCGAAAGATCGCCGGTACAGGTGAGGATGAGGTCGCCCACACCGGACAACCCTCCCAGCGTCTCGGCACGACCGCCCATCTGCAAACCAAGGCGCGACATCTCTGCCAAGCCGCGCGTGAGCAAAGCCGCGCGCGCGTTCATCCCCATTTGCATCCCGTCGCAGATACCGGCGGCGATGGCCAGCACATTCTTGATCGCACCGCCGATCTCCACCCCGACCACATCGGTGCTGGAATAGATACGCAAGCGCGAGTGATGCAAAGCCTTGGCGGTACGTTGCGCGAATTCGCCGTCGTTGGAAGCCAGCGTCAGCGCCGTGGGCAGGCCGCGTGCGACTTCTTGCGCGAAGCTGGGCCCGGTCAATGCACCGCGCGGAAAAGCGGCAGGCAAGGTCTCGTTGACGATCTGATGCGGCAGCAATGAGGTGATGGTCTCGATGCCTTTGCACAACCAAATCACACCAGGAAATTCAACATCGCTTTCCTCGTTTGCCCTTTCTTCCGCAGAAATTGGAGATTGCCTTTCGCGTTCGCCTCCTCTCCCGCCTGCGGGAGAGGATTGAGGTGAGGGCATCGGAGGAAAGTTGGATAGGGGGCGGGCGGGGAAGTGACTAGAGATCTGTTGCATCACTGGACGTAGCCCCGATACTGGCACCGCTGCGATGATCAGTTCGACATCGTTTAAAGCCTGCTCGATGTCGGCTGAGACAGCCAAATTGGGCGGAAGCGGCAGATCAGGCAGGTACCGTTGATTGCGATGGGTCTCCCGCATTGATGTGGCTTGTGCCTCATCCCGCGCCCACAGGGTGACTTCGTGGCGCGCCGCGAAACTGATCGCCAGTGCCGTTCCCCACGCGCCAGAACCCAAAACTGCGATACGCATCAGTCGCCCCAGACGTCGCTACTTTTCAGAAAGCCCGTGCTGCCGTCACGATGGCGCACCTTGACCCAACCCGCGCCCGCATTGCCCAACCATTCCAATCCGAGTTGGCGCGGCGCGATGAAGGCAACGGAGGCGGTGTCATCCCAGTTGGTGCGGACAGTCGCCATCTCAGCCGTCACGACGACATAACGCTTGCTGCTGAGGTTGCGCTTTTCGATCCAGAACACCTTGCCCCCCGAATCGCGCACCTTGACCCAATTGTCCAACACCACGACCTGTTCCAGCGGCAGATAACGCGTGGCAACGAACAGTTTGTTGGCCTTGAGGGAGTTGGCATCGTACAAGATGGCAGGCTCCGCCACCGACACGTACTCGATCGCCTTCAGCGCCGGGCTGACAGCGAGGAGCATCAGTGCGGTGGCATAGCGAACCATTAGTGTTTAACACCCGCCGCAGCGGCTTCAGCGTGTTGCTGCTTTTGTTGCTGATAGATCGCATCGAAGTTGATGGGGTTGAGCAGCACGGGAGCGAAGCCGCCACGCACGGCGATATCCGATACCACTTCACGCAGATAGGGGTAAAGAATGTTCGGGCACATGACCGCCAGCACGCTCTCCATCTCCTCTGCCGGGATGTTGCGAATCTGGAATATCCCTGCCTGTTTGGCTTCGATCAGGAACATGACTTTGTCTTGCTCCTGCAATTTGGCGGTCACGGTGATCGTCACCACAACTTCAAACACCCCCTCATCAATCGTCGCCGCTTGCGTCTGCAATTGCAGGTCGATCTGCGGATTGACGCGCTCCAAGAAGATGGCTGGCGCGTTGGGAATCTCCAGCGACAGGTCTTTCACATAGAGCTTTTCGATGTTGAAGACGGGGGCTGTGGGCGGGGTGGTTGCTTCGGTCATTTTCATTCCTCGGTTATTGATTCAAAAGTGGCATCAATCCGCCGGCGCGGTCGAGTGCGTACAGATCGTCGCAACCGCCAACATGCGTATCGTCAATGTAGATTTGCGGCACGGTACGACGTCCCGTCTTAGCTTCCATCAATTCGCGCTGCTCTGGGTGCAGGTCAATGCGAATTTTCTCGATCTCGGTCACCCCTTTGCTCACAAGCAGACGCTCTGCATTGATGCAGTAAGGGCAAACAGCAGTGCAGTACATCACGACCTTGGCCATGACTTATCTTTCCAGTGGCAGGTTGGCCTTTTGCCAAGCCATGACACCGCCGGTCAACAGGCGTGGTTTGAACCCTTGCTTATTCAAGAACACCGTGGCACCTGCGGCACGCGCCCCGCTACGACATACAACAACGAGAGGGCGCTCGCGATATTTTTCCAACTCGCCGATGCGATCCTTCAATTGCCCGGCAGGAATCAGGCGGCTGTTGATGATGTGGCCGCTGTCGTACTCGCCTTGCTCACGCACATCCAACACGACGGCATTCTGGCGATTGATGAGATTCATCGCATTCAGCGTATCCACCTCGACGATGCCGCGCAGCTTGTTGCCGTAGAACGACCAGAACAACATGTAGCCGCTGATGAAGGCGATAGAAACAGTAAGAACGTTATTTTCCAGGAACTGCAACACGCTGGTACTCCTCGTATTTTTGGGTGGCGAATTCTAGCAGAGGGGTGAAGCGTGCCGCATCCAGCTTCACCAATTGGTCGAACTCGGTCTTGACGGCGGGGAACTCGAAGGGATACGACCAGATCGCATCGGCGAGCATCGCTTTTGCCTCATCGGGACGATCCGACCAGGCCAAGAACAGCGCCTGATGGTAGGCCACCGGGGAGTTCGGGATGTAACGCAATGCGCGCTCATTCAATTCCATCTTTTCTTTCAAATGGTCCGCGCCAGGCTCCATCATGTTGGCGATGAATAATTCCGCGTAGGAGCTCAGCAATGAGTAGCGGTAGGCAACCAATAGCTCATCCCTTGCGGCAGGAATGAACTTGGGATCTTTGGTTGCAGCCAGGCGAAGTGCCAATGCATTTTCGAGATGCCGATATCCTTGAATCGCTTGAACCAAGGAAATTGCGCCCAAAAGCAGGATGACACCGACCGATAAGCGCCCCACCTTGCGCAATTCCAAACGATAACTCGTATGATCGAACATGCCGATCACCACCGCCGCGATGCCGATAAAATAGAGGTACCAGAGCGGATATTCCAGCTGACTGTGGATGGCAATGACAGCCAGCACGCCATAGGCCCACCAGTGCTCGACATCGAATGTCGTCTTCTGCACAACAGATTGCCAGAACCACACACCGATCGCCCCTAGCAACACCACAAGCCCCGCCAATCCCGACTCGGCGGCGACTTGCATCACAAAATTGTGTGCGTTGTTATAAAGCCCGGTGATTGCCGGATTTTGCAGCTCACTGCCCAGCAAAAAATGCTCATACGCGAACTGCCCCATGCCCGCCCCCAACATGGGGAACTGCGCAAAGATAAGCATCGCTTCGTGCCATAAATGGGTGCGAATACTATTGCTACCCGCTTCCCCAAACAACCGCTCTGCCGAAGTGACACTCCCAGTTGCTCCCGCCAACCACGGAATCTGCGCAACGAAATGCATCACGACAAAACTCAGCCACAGTGCCAATGCAAAATGCCACAACGGACGTAGCACGGCATCACGACGCTGCCAGACCCCTGCCAAGAACAGTGCAAAAGTCAGGTATAGCCAGCCACTACGCGAGCCAGACAGCGTCAATACAAACAACAACGGCATCGCCAACACCACGCTATGCCATCCACGCACTACCCTTTTCACATGCAACAAACCGAGGGACAACAAACCGAGCGCGATGAAATTGGCAAAATGGTTGGGCTGTGCGGTGTTGCCATAGACCTGGGAAGAGGTTTTGACTGTAATAAATTGATTAAGGGGAGTATCCCAACGATAGTGTTGGATGAGGCCAGCCAAGGCGTTCAACTCTGCTCCCGCCAACAGGAAGATCGCCAGTGCTGTCACGACGAAGGACAAACCCAACTCTTCGCGCAGACGCTGCCCCAACATCATCAACAGCGCCGCAAATAAAAAATAGAGTGATAACAACAACAGGTGATCGAAATGGGTGACCCGCTCCAGCAGGAACTGCACCATCAACACCATCATCAAGCCGATCGGCAACAGAATGATGCGTGGCACCTCAGGCGCTTGCCAATAGCGCGCCGTCAACAACAAGGGCAGTGCACACAAGCCCAACAGCGCAGTCATCCACTCCTGGTAGAAGGTGGTGATCGGAAAGGCATGGTGATAATTCAAAAAAGGCAAAACCCACATCAGGCCGACGCAGGCCAAACTGATGTGGGCGAAATTGAGCGAGGCGGGGAGGTATTTTTTTAGCAACTGCCTTTGACTCCAAAACGAGTGAGGATGCTATTCAATGGGCATATCTGGGTGAACCCACTTTGAAACAAGTTCAATCCAACGAATGCCGTGAAGAATAAGAAATAGCTGCTAACAAATACGGGGCTGGCTTCAGCGCCCAAGGCCAAAGACAGTAAGACAAAAAAACCGGCAACGATACGGACGATACGTTCTGCGTTCATGCTTGATGCTCCTTAAGGGTTGTGGATTCTACTCGAAAATGAAACAAGCCCTTACCTCCTCGCATGGAGATAAGGGCTTATCGTTTATGGGTACTTCTTATACAAGGATGCGTAATACAGCACTGG
>Ga0172375_10009814_pt1 | contig 12529 bp, 10 predicted proteins | sample LakKiv1m_FD_114537 | JGI IMG/M metagenome (GOLD analysis project Ga0172375, IMG submission 114537) | Freshwater microbial communities from Kabuno Bay, South-Kivu, Congo - kab_092012_11.1m | ecosystem: Environmental > Aquatic > Freshwater > Lake | place: Democratic Republic of the Congo... | reverse complement strand
TGGCTCGCATCGGATGAGGACCGCGAAGGAGAAGCCATTTCATGGCACCTGTTCGAAACGCTGAAATTAGATAAGAGCAAAACCAAGCGCATCGTTTTTCATGAAATCACCAAGCCCGCAATTCTTAAAGCAATTGAAACCCCCCGCGCTATAAATATTGACTTGGTGAATGCGCAGCAGGCACGCAGAATATTAGACCGGCTGGTAGGTTTTGAGCTTTCGCCCATCCTCTGGAAAAAAGTAAAACCCAATCTTTCTGCCGGGCGTGTGCAGAGTGTTGCAGTGAGGTTAATTGTGGAGCGCGAAAGAGAAATTACCAGCTTTAAAATTGAATCGTTTTATCGTGTTGTCGCAATTTTTGAGATAGTAAAGGATGGAAAAAAATCGCAGGTAAAAGCTGAACTATCAAAAAAATTCAAAACAAAAGAAGAGGCGCAGAAATTTTTGAATACCTGCATGAATGCTGAATTTAAGGTAGAAGATTTGGAAAAAAAACCTTCCAAAAAAAGTCCTTCAGCGCCTTTCACCACCTCAACGCTGCAACAGGAAGCCAGCCGTAAATTAGGCTACTCGGTTTCGCGCACCATGATCATTGCACAGAAATTATATGAGTCGGGAAAAATAACTTACATGAGAACCGACTCTGTTAATTTATCTGAAACAGCGCTCACAGCGGCAGAAAAAGAAATTTCAAAAACGTTTGGCAAAGCGTATGTGAATATCCGCCAATATACTACCTCATCAAAAGGCGCGCAGGAAGCCCACGAAGCCATCCGCCCTACTTATATGGAAAACCGCGAAGCCGGTGCCGATGCTTCCGAGCAAAGATTGTATGACCTCATCTGGAAACGCACCATTGCTTCACAAATGGCGAATGCGGAATTGGAGAAAACTACGGTTACTATTTCCGTCATTGCGAACGGAGTGAAGCAATCTGAACAATTAATTGCAAGAGGAGAGGTCATCAAATTCGATGGTTTCCTTAAAGTATATATGGAAGGTACGGATGACGATACGGATGAAAGCGAAGAAGGCATGTTGCCGCCCATGGAAAAAGGTCAGCAACTTGACCTGAATGAAATGACGGCAACGCAGCTTTTCACCCTGAATCCTCCAAGATATACCGAAGCAAGCTTAGTAAAAAAATTAGAAGAGCAGGGGATAGGACGACCTTCAACTTATGCGCCAACTATCTCTACCATTCAAAATCGGGGATATGTTGTTAAAGAAGACAGGGAAGGTAATGCAAGGAGTTATTTTCAATTGCTTTTAAAGAATAAAAATATTTCAGAAAAACAGTTGTCGGAAAATGCAGGCGCAGAAAAAGCAAAACTTTTTCCCACGGATATAGGCATGGTGGTGAATGATTTTCTGGTGGAGAATTTTGCCAATGTCCTGGATTATGGTTTCACTGCGGAAGTGGAAAAAGAATTTGATGAAATTGCGGAAGGCAAGCTGGAATGGAGTAAAATGATCAATGATTTTTATAATCCTTTCCATAAAACAATGGAAGATACCATTGAAAATTCAGGGCGCGCATCCGGTGAAAGATCATTGGGTGTTGACCCTGTAAGTGGTAAAAATGTGTATGTAAGAATAGGCAGGTTCGGACCTATGGTGCAATTAGGCGAGGCGGCAGAAGAAGGAGGAGAAAAACCAAAATTCTCCAGTCTTAAAAAAGAACAGCGCCTTGATACACTTACTTTGGAACAGGCGCTCGAATTATTTAAACTTCCACGTATAGTAGGCGAATTTGAAGGCAAAGAAATGGTGGCGAGTGCCGGAAGATTTGGACCTTATATCAAGCACGACAATAAATTTTATTCCCTTCCTAAAACAGAAGACCCGCTTACAATTTCAGCAGATGCTGCCACAGAACTGATAAAAGCCAAACGCAAGGCTGACAGTGAAAAACTGATTAAATCTTTCGCAGAGAATGCTGAAGTGCAGGTACTCAATGGCAGGTGGGGACCTTATATCGTAGTGGGGAAAAAGAATGTAAAGATTCCGAAAGGGAAAGAAGCAGCATCACTTACTTTGGAAGAGTGCCTGAAGCTTGCTGCTGATGCCCCAGACAAACCTGCAAGAGGAAGATTTAAAAAGAAATCATAAATTGTCACTTCGAGCGTAGTCGAGAAGAAGCCAAAATTAAACCATGGATACTTCCATTTTTTTTGAACCGGCAGGCAGTGTGGAAACAACGTTTCCTGCTCATACAATAGGAGAGAAAATTAATGTTTATTCACAGAAAGGAGGTTTCCCTGACCTCGATAATATTGATATTGTTATCATTGGTGTGAATGACGACCGCAAAGCCATCCATAACAAAGGTTGTGCTGATGCGCCCGACCATATCCGCAATAAGCTATACAGGCTTTTCCGTGGCGACCATCCTTTCCGGGTTGCCGACCTTGGAAACATTCAGAAAGGAGCCACGATTGAGGATACCTATTTCGCGCTAAGTTCTGTTATTGGTTTTCTTGCAAAGAAAAAAATTGTTACCATTATTATAGGTGGAAGCCAGGATCTGACTTATGCCAACTATTGCGCTTACCGCGATATAGAGCAGATGGTAAATATTGTTGCGGTGGACAGCGCATTTGATATGGGCGAAATGGACAGCCCTGTTTCTTCACAAACTTACCTGAGTAAAATTATTCTCAGCCAGCCCAATTACCTTTTTAATTTCAGCAATATCGGTTTCCAAACCTATTTTGTAGAACAAAAAAGCATTGCACTCATGGAAAAAATGTTTTTTGACTCCTATCGCCTGGGCGATGTTAAAAATGACATGGAGGAAGTGGAGCCTATAGTAAGGAATGCGGATATGTTAAGTTTTGATATTTCTGCTGTTCGTCATTCAGATGCACCGGGTAATAAGAATGCTTCTCCCAACGGTTTCTTCGGAGATGAAGCGTGTCGTATTGCCCGCTATGCAGGGCTAAGCGATAAACTCACTTCTTTTGGAATTTATGAAGTTAACCCATTAGTTGATATAAACGGACAGACCTCATTCCTCGCTGCGGAAATGATCTGGTATTTTATCCAGGGATATTATAGCCGTAAAAAAGATTACCCGGTAGGAGATAAATCTGCCTACACAAAATACAGGGTGAGTATTAAGGACGGAAAATATGAGATAGTTTTTTATAAAAGTGATAAAAGCGGGCGCTGGTGGATGGAAGTACCTTATCCTTCCGGTAAGAAGTCAAAATACGAACGCCACAGTATGATTCCATGTTCCTACAATGATTATAAAACCGCCTGTAGTGAAGAAATGCCTGACCGCTGGTGGCAAGCTTACCAGAAACTTGGGTAAGGGTATTTGCTGAACCATTCGTCCGAAAAAAAAGAATAATAATCAGATTTTTTTGGTTTATAAAAATTAATTTCTATAAATTTGGGTGGTTTTAGAAACGAGCAAATTGTATTTGGTAGAGTTTATCAATGCCAACATTAAATTTGTTTTAATATTTGTATTCCTTAATAATAATTATTTACTTTAGCCCCCTGTTTGAAAACACAAATAAAAAAACAACACAATAAAAACACAACAAATAAGCCATAAAAAGACGTTATGAAAAAACTATTTACAACCTTATCTGTAGCCTTTATCACGTATGCAGCTTTTGCTCAGCAAGACCCGCAGTTCAGCCAATACATGTACAACAGGCTTTTCACTAATCCCGGTTATGCCGGAAGCAATGATGGTATTTGCGGCAACCTTATTGGCAGATACCAGTGGGCTGGCTTTGACGGAGCCCCAAAAACCATAGTTCTTGGCGTTGATGCTACCATAACAAAAATACATGGTGGTGTTGGGCTGGTAGTGATGGAAGATAAAATTGGTTTCCAGAATACCATTGCTGCAAGAGTGGCTTATGCTTACAGAATGAATGTGGGTTCCGGAAAACTTGGTATCGGTGTGGATGTAGGTATTATCAGTTCCTCAATGAATGGAAATGAGTTTGTTGCCATTCAACCAGGCGACCCTCAAATACCAACCGGAAAATCCAGTGACCTTGTGCCTGATTTAGGTGCCGGTGTCTATTATAATACAGATAAACTTTATTTCGGAGTTTCCGGGGCTCACTTATTAGGCGGAAAACTCGAATTTGATGGTAAAGATCCATTTAATGTTGCAAGGCATTTGTATGCAACTGCTGGTTATGATTATGAAATCAACCCAACTTTCAGCCTTCGTCCTTCCATCTTTATTAAATCCGATTTAGCTTCTACTCAATTAGATGTTAATCTTAACCTATTGATCAAACAAATGGTTTGGGCTGGAGTTTCATACAGGATTGATGATGCTGTTGTAGCTATGGCAGGCGCTCAGTTTGGCGAACTCAGGTTTGGTTATGCTTATGATTTCACTACTTCAAAACTTGGCGGAAGTAATAGCAGCGGATCACATGAGTTGTTTATCGGCTATTGCTATAAATTCAATAAACCCGGAGTATCTTCTAAATACAGAAATGTTAGGTTCCTGTAATATGAACCTCTGTAACCATTTAAGTAATTGTTACGTTTTAACTTGACTTTATTACCAAAATATTATCCCATCATCCAGATGGCGGGATAATATTTTATCGCGTTTATAAATTATTTTTCGGATTAAACAATAAATACAAAGAGGACCCGTTAATATCTCAAAACAATAAATCAAATACTATTACGTTATAATGGTATAACAAATCCTAAAATGGAGGTATCAATGAAAAAATTATTTTTATTTATTTCGCTGTCAATAGTATTTTTCAGCGGATGCAAAACTGACGGAGAAGGTCAGTTGATCGGTGTTCAGAACCGTGAAGAATGGTATCAGGAAGATCCTTATGGTATGCTATATATACCAATGGGAAGCTACAACATGGGTGCAAGCGACCAGGATGTTCCTTACGCGCATACTACTCCTGCAAAAACAGTTTCTGTTCAGGCTTTCTACATTGATCAGACGGAAATTACCAATAACGAATATCGTCAGTTCGTTTATTGGGTTCGCGATTCTATGGCTCACAGACTTATTGGTGAAGAACATATTCTTGAGGAAGGAGAATATGGTGAACGCATCAATTGGGAAGAGAGAATTGAATGGGATGAAGAAGAATTCATGGAAACACTTGAAGAACTTTATCTTCCGGAACATGAAAGATTTTACCGCAGAAGAGAAATTGATACGCGTAAACTCAATTTCGAATATTATTGGGTTGATTTACGTGAAGCTGCCCGTAAAGAAAACAGGGAACAGGGAATGAAAGATCGTTCAGTCTTTATTAAGAAGGATATAATAAATGTTTACCCGGATACACTTGCCTGGGTGCATGATTTTACTTATTCATTCAATGAGCCGATGACCAATATGTATTTCTGGCATCCGGCTTACGATGATTATCCTGTTGTAGGAGTTACCTGGAAACAGGCAAGAGCTTTTTGTATCTGGAGAACCCAGTTACTCAACAGTTGGCTGATGGCAAATGAGGAGACTTTTGTTCAGGATTTCCGTTTGCCTACAGAGTCTGAATGGGAGTATGCAGCCCGTGGAGGTCTGGATTTATCACCATATCCTTGGGGAGGTCCTTATATCCGTAACAGCCGTGGTTGCTTTTTAGGAAACTATAAGCCATTGCGCGGAAGTTATGTTGATGATGGAGGTTTCCATACCGTAAAAGCAAACTCTTATGCTCCTAACGACTATGGATTATATTGCATGGCTGGTAACGTTGCAGAATGGACAAGCAATGCATTTGATGAGTCGGCATACAATTTTATACATGATCTGAACCCGGATTACCAGTATGACGCAAAAGAATCTGATCCTCCTGCTTTAAAGAGAAAAGTTATCCGCGGAGGTTCATGGAAAGACATTGGCTATTATATGCAGACAGGCTCAAGAACTTATGAATATCAGGATACTGCAAAATGTTACGTAGGTTTCCGTTGCGTAATGTCCTTCCTTGGAAGGGATAAAGCCGATTTTTAGTACAGAAAGCAAATTAAATAATCAATAAACAACACAACAATTATCAATAAACCATTTTAAATTATGAAAGGAAAAAATTATAAGAAGTTTATGGCCAAACTTTATGGCTGGGGAGCATCAATTGTAATCTTAGGAGCACTTTTTAAAATACAGCACTGGACAGGGGCTGGCGTGATGCTTACGATTGGTCTGAGTACTGAAGCTATTATCTTTTTCTTTTCAGCTTTTGAAAAACCGCATGAAGATCCGGATTGGAGTTTGGTTTACCCTGAACTTTCCGGGATGGTAGATGAAGAAAAACCAAAATCAGGAACCGTTACCGAAGAACTTGATAAAATGTTGGAAGAAGCGAAAATAGGTCCTGAGTTATTACAAAGTCTGGGCAGTGGTTTGCGTAACCTTAGCGAAAGCACTTCAAAACTTTCTGATATTTCAGATGCTGCTGTTGCAACAAATGATTATGCAAAAAATATGAAGTCTGCTGCTTCATCAGTTAATGAACTTTCTAATGCGTACTCAAAGGCTACATCGGCAATTACGTCTCTTGATTTAGGAGAAGGAGATGGAAAAGCGTTCGGAAAACAATTACAGGAAGTTTCACAAAAACTTTCTTCACTGAATGCTGTTTATGAATTGCAATTACAAGGGTCTAATGATTTCCTTAAATCACAAAGTAAGCTTCATTCCGGTATGACTGATTTGATGGAAAACTTATCAGGCTCTGTTGAAGGAACGAAAAAATACAAAGAGCAGATGGGCGAACTTTCCTCTCTTTATCAACAGGAGATTAAAGATACCAATGATTTTCTTGCTTCGCGCAACAAGCTGCAGTCAGGTATTACAGAGCTTATTCAGAACCTTGGCGATTCAGTTGATGACACAAAGAAATACAAATCTGAAGTGGCAACGTTGGCACAAAACCTCAGCGCTCTTAACACTGTTTACGGAAATATGCTTTCTGCGATGGGCGGTAAAAAATAATCAGCCATTAATTTATTCATTATAACCTAAAAAAGTAAAATAAAAAATGGCAGGTGCAAAAGAAACCCCCAGGCAGAAAATGATTGGTATGATGTACCTTGTTTTGACAGCGCTTCTCGCGCTCAATGTGTCGAAAGAGGTTTTAAATTCATTTATCCTGATCAACAACGGGCTGAATACAACAAACACTAATTTCTCAAATAAAAATGCTGCACAGATGGCGGCATTTGAAAAAGAATATGCGTTAAATCCCAAAAAAGTTCAGAAATATTATGATGATGCAAAAGCAGTGAAAAGCTCTGCTGATTCTCTGGTAAATCATATTGAATTTTTAAAGCAGTATCTTATTATTATGACGGATAAATTAGATTCTTCGTCTATTTATGCTTTGAGAAAACAGTGGATGGATGCAGATGATGTTAATAAACCTAAATATAAAGTTCAGCTTGATTCAATCTTTAACCTGAGAAATTTAAACTCAAAGGATAATTATGATATTACTACCAATATCATGATTGGAGGTGAAGAGGGTAAGCCTAAAAGCGGTAGGAATACAGCGATGGAATTAAAAGGAAAGCTGGATTATTTCAGAGAGAGGATGAAGTCTTATGTTAAAGAACCTTCCCTTGTAAAAGCCCTTGACGCTAATTTCAAAACGGATACGATTTTTAAAATAAGTAAAACAGAATCTGAGAACTGGATGCTTTCCAATTTTTATCATATTCCTTTAGCTGCTGTTGTTACCAATCTTTCAAAAATACAGACTGACGTACGTAACGCTGAGTCGGATGTGGTAAAACATCTTTTTAATAATGTAAGTGCACAGGACTTTAAGTTTGATAAATTAGAAGCCCGTGTTATTCCGCAATCAAATTATGTGCTGGTAGGTGAAAAATATATGGCAGATGTTTTCGTTGCGGCATATAGCACAACTCAAAATCCCTCTGTTGTTATAGGAGATGTTGACACAACCAAAATGGAAATTATCGGAAGAGGTGATACATCAAATGTTACGGTTTCAAATGGAGTAGGAAAATATGTAGTTCCTGCCGGTGCTGAAGGTTTGAAAAAATGGGGAGGACTTATTAAAGTACTTTCTCCGGATGGAACCATAAAGAGTTATCCTTTCAAAAGCGAATACATGGTTGCAAAACCTGCGCTGGTGGTTTCTCCTACTAAAATGAATGTACTGTATATTGGTGTTGAAAACCCCGTTTCCATTTCCGTTCCGGGTGTTGCCACTGAAAATTTATCACCTTCACTAAGTGGCGGAACATTGCGCCCCGGAAAAGAAAAGGGAGAATTTATTGCAGAAGTAAAAGGTGGTAACGAAGCAACAGTAAGTGTTTCCGCTAAATTTATGGTGGACGGGAAAGCTGTAAACAAAAACATGGGTTCCTTCAAATTCCGTGTGAAACGTGTTCCCGATCCGGTTGCTTATATCGCCAATAAAAAAGACGGATTAGTTTCGGCAAACGAATTGATTGCTGCCGGAGCAGTTATCCCGAGGATGGAAAACTTTGACTTTGACCTGACCTTTAAAATCACTGCATTTGATTTATCAATGAACATGCAGGGCGACTTTATCACCAAATCAGTTACAGGAAACAAACTTTCTGCTGAAATGGCTCAGATGCTTAAATCTGCTAAAAAAGGTACAAAGATTTATATTGAAGAAGTAAAAGCGATTGGACCCGATGGTGTGCCAAGAAAACTCGCTCCCATTAATATGAAGTTACAATAACAATAATAAAAGGAGGAAATCATGAAAAAGTTAATTTATATCATGGCGCTGATGCTCGCAGTTACGGGTATCACTACTGTTTCCGCACAAAACGTTTTGGATGGGGTTTATGTAAAAGAGCATTATCCTACCCGCAAAGTTATTCCATACACGCATCTGCGCGAAGCTGATGTGATGTGGAGCAAACGCATCTGGCGCAAGCTTGACCTGCGCGAAAAAATTAACGAGCCGCTTTATTTTCCTATTGACAGGATTAAAGACCGCAGAAGCCTTACGCAGGTGATTATGGAAGCAGTGAAAGAAGGTAGCTTAACAGCCTATTCTGCATCGGATGATGAATTTACTTTAACGCTTACCAAAGCTGAGATAGATAAAATAGGTGCAAAGGTTGACACCATGTATGTTGAAAATCCTGATCCTCCTTATGACCTGCAAATGAAAGTGGTGGTTAATGAATTTGACCCCGGATCCGTAAAAGAATACAGGATTAAGGAAGACTGGTTTTTTGATAAGCAGCGTTCTGTTCAGGATGTGCGCATTATCGGTATCTGCCCGGTGGCTGATAACATTGACCCTGTAACAGGCGAAGTAAGGGGTTCCACTCCTTTGTTTTGGGTTTATTTCCCTGAAGCAAGAAATATTTTTGCAAGCGCTGAGGTGTTCAACCGTTCAAACGATGCTGAACGCAGAACGCTGGAAGATATTTTCTGGAAGCGTATGTTCGGAAGTTATGTTTACAAAGAACAAAACGTTTATGACCGCAGGATAGCCGATTACAAACAAGGTATTCATGCACTGCTGGAAGCCGAAAGAGTGAAAGACGATTTATTTATTATCGAACACGATCTTTGGGAATACTAAGGAACCCCCTCTAAATCTCCCCCACAGGGGGAGACTTAAAAAAATCCCTCCGCCAAATGCGGAGGGATTTTTTTTTGATACCTGCACAATAATATTTTAAAAACACCGTTAATGTACTTAACAGGGGTTTTTCTTTTGTCCCTGTGTAACGAAACAGTACACTAAACATTATTGTAATATGAGAACAATTATTTTAACACTGTCAGCATTGCTCACAGTAACCGGCTTAAAAGCCCAGACCTATGATGGCGTTTACGAAGATCCGCAACGCACCTATAACATCACCGACCGCAATAATATTCCGGGCGACCAGGATTATTTCAGTCTTTATCATAAAGACAATTTATATAAACCTCCGGTTCCATATACTTACCTGCGCGAAGCGGATGTAATGTGGAGCCGCATGGTATGGCGCAAGCTTGATATGCGCGAAAAAATGAATCATCCTATTTATTATCCTTTGGAAGCAACTAAGGAACGCATCAGTTTGGTGCAGTTAATTTTAAATGCCATGAATGAAGGCTCGCTCACGGCTTATGATGCGATGAATGATGAATTCACTACACCGCTTTCGTGGACATCAGCCAGAAATTATGGTACATGGACAGATACCATCTGGGTGGAAAACCCTGACCCGCCTTATGACCTGGAGCCAAAACCGGTGGTGCATACTTTTGACCCTGCAACGGTAAAAGAATTTCGAATCAAAGAAGTCTGGTTTTTTGATAAGCAGCGCTCGGTGTTAGATGTGCGCATAGTTGGCATTTGCCCGGTGGCTGAAAACCTTGACCCCGTAACTGGCGAGGTGCGCGGTATGACGCCCATGTTCTGGATATATTTCCCGGAGCTGCGCAACCTGCTTTCCTCTACGCGTGTGTTTACCCGCTTCAACGGCAGCACTGAAATGACTTATGACGACCTGTTTTGGAAACGCATGTTCAGCAGCTATATTTATAAGGTGCAGAACGTGTATGACCGCAAAATTACGGATTACACCACCGGCATTAACACTATGCTGGAATCTGAAAAGGTAAAAGAGGATATTTTTAATTTTGAAATGGATTTGTGGGAATATTAGCAGCAGTAGCAGCGGCAGTAGCAGCAGCAGTGTGTCACTTCGAGCGTAGTCGAGAAGCGGACAACAATTTAACCGCAAAGACGCAAAGGGCGCAGAGTTTCTGACACAGAGGGCACAGAGCAGGCACAGAGTTCCACAGAGGTTTTCAATTTATTAAGCCAAATCTTTTTTAAATTTGCCTTTGTAAATAATTAACACAAATGAAAATACAGGAACAGAAACTTGAATTGGCTAAAATGGTTCTTAACACCGACAGCGAAACGCTTTTGAAAAAAATTAGAGCGGTGTTTGATAAAGAGGAAAGTGATTTCTGGGATGAGCTGAGCGATTACCAGAAACAGGAAGTGGAAAAAGCCATTAAGCAAGCTGATAAAGGAGAAATGGTTTCGCATAAAGAAGCCATGAAAAAATACCGCAAATGGCTTTGACCATTAAATGGACAAAACGCGCACGCGAAAGTTTTGACACCATTATTAATTACCTTAAAGAAAACTGGACAGAACGCGAAATAAAAAAATTTATTGCAGAATCAAATAGAGTAATAGGGCATATTACCGTTACACCGCTTATGTTCAGACGTTCCGGAAAAAAGGGTATCCACGAAGCGGTTATTGTTCCTCAATGCATTTTAATTTACAGGGTTCAGAAAAAACAAATACAGTTGCTTGTATTTTTTAATACGAAACAACACCCTAAGAAAAAAGGCTGAAGCTAACCTGCTTTGGCAAATGAACACCCGGCAGGCAGCGCAACAGACCTGTGCCGGTGCAGTTTACCCTCCCTATCCGGTTTAACTGAATAGGTATTTCCAAAAAGGTACAATCTTTTTCCAAAAAGGTATAATCTTTTTCTTTCCTAAATTATTCAGGAGAAAAGACAGGAAATACTTTTGCCTGCATGGAACACATGGGAAATGTACTTGACAGAAGAATTAAAGAGTCTGGAAAAACAAAGAAATTTATTTATGAAAAACTGGGTATGACAAAAGCCAAATTTGATTTATTGCTGGATACCCACAACATTGCTGACCGAGACGTGGAACGGGTAAGTAACATTATCAGGAACGATTATGATTTCAGAGTTGATTTCCCGTGGATACAAAGAACCGTTTTCCAAAGTGAAGGAAATGTACAGCAGGCGGCAGAACCTCCGGTAAGTATGAGCAACAGCGAGTTTCAACAAATCGTATTGAACGAATTGAAGGAAATCAGGAAGTGGCAGGAAGCGCATGACCTGAAAAACGAACAACAAAACATTAAACAATAATCATCAAACTTTAAACTAAGAAATCATGAACGACATCCAGGAAAATCATCTCAGCATGTTTAACAAAGACACCAATTTTCTTGGTGAACATGCTGCCGAGCTTGCAGGCGTTCCGAGCATAGCCGCGCAAAAAGCAATTTTAGACCAGGCGATTGCCGACATTATCAGCAACGAGGGCTTAGCCATTGAAGACACCACCGGCTACAAAACAGATAAAGATAAAAAAGAGGCTGCCCTCCGTGCCTCCATTTTACGCGGTTGCGCGGCTGTTGAATCTTTTGGAGTGGACACCAACGATGACCCGCTTCAGGATAAAATGAACTATCAGCCTTCTGAATTAGAAAAACTGCGCGATATGGAATTGCTGGGTGTGGCTGACTTAGTTTATAAAACCACCGAAACGTTTTTCAATGGCGGAAATCTTGCGCTGTATGCGTACATACAGGCAGACTTTGATTTATTCACCACCTCGCGCAATGCCTACCGCCTTGTGGTTACCAGACCTAAAGAAAAAATTGAAGGAAAAGCTAAAGCCGGCAAAGTAGTGGATGATTTTTTTGTAGTTGCTTTTACTGCGATTTATAAGAATGATGTTTTTATGAAAAACTTCCGCACC
>Ga0172375_10009812_pt1 | contig 12529 bp, 10 predicted proteins | sample LakKiv1m_FD_114537 | JGI IMG/M metagenome (GOLD analysis project Ga0172375, IMG submission 114537) | Freshwater microbial communities from Kabuno Bay, South-Kivu, Congo - kab_092012_11.1m | ecosystem: Environmental > Aquatic > Freshwater > Lake | place: Democratic Republic of the Congo... | reverse complement strand
GTGGAGGAGGCCAGGAAACGCTTTCTCGGCATGAGGCTCATCCACGCCGCTCTGGCGACAGGGCTGATCATGTTTGGCCTGGTCGTGCTGATCCTGTACGGCAAGGAGATGTCGGTGACTCCTTGCCTGCGGAATCCGGTCACTCTCGTTGCCCTCTTCCTCTGTCTCTCCACCCTCTCCGTAGCGTCGACCGTGCACTTGTTCTATCGCAAGGTCGGGCCGGCGCCCGCCGCCGTCGGAGCCGCTCTCCAGAAGTACCAGACTTTCTGCCTGGTCAGGTGGAGCGTCATCGAAGGAGGCGCCCTTTTCTCGGCGGTGGCGGCACTGGTAACCCGGAACGTGCTGCCCTTCGGCCTGTTCGTCGTGAGCGTGGCCGTGCTCCTCTACCTCTATCCCTCGCGGAAAGAATTCCTGTCCCTGTCTTCGCAAGGAGCGGGCAGATAGAAGTGTCCTTGTTGGTGCTGTTGAAGGTCATTGACTCTGCCACGGGATAGGCTAGATTAGCCGCCTGTTTTTCCCGATTCACGGTAAAGCAGGACAACGGGGTGTAGCGCAGTTTGGTAGCGCGCTTGGTTCGGGACCAAGAGGTCGAGGGTTCAAGTCCCTCCGCCCCGACCATACTTCGCTCGCCGACAGAGTAGCCTGCTGGTGTCCTGACAGGAGGTCTGTATGACAAAAGGGACGCTCGCGCCGTTAAGCGGCTTGCTGCTCATCCTCACATTGTCTATCGGTTGTTCATCGTTGAACCACCCCGCGGATAAACATGACAGACGGGTTGTGTCCGAGAACCGATCCGAGACAGAACCTCCCGCTGTCGGCGGGACGAATGACACTGCGTCTGACTCTCGTCGCGAGATCATCCCAACCAGCGGGAATCAGGGGAAGCGAGAGCGGTTCTACACTAACGACGATCTTCTCCGGGAGGTTGAGTATTTTGCGGATGGGAAGAAGAAGGATGAGACCAACTATCGTGATGGAAAACAACACGGCTTCTATGTCAGTTGGTATGCGAACGGGCAGATGAGGGTTCAAGATCTGTATTCCGACGGTAGGAGGAACGGTGCTGTTCTTCAGTGGCATCCCAACGGCGTGAAATCATACGAAGCCCACGATACCAACGGCGTGGCGACATGCGTGTACGGCTCGTGGTATTCCAACGGGCAGAAGGAAAGGGAAGCCACTTTCGAGGAAGGCAAGGAAGTCGGAACATCCACAACCTGGGACAAGAACGGCGAAATCATCGCCCAAGGAAAATACAGAAACGGCGAGCCGTGGGAGGGAACATTTGAGTCTTTCCGTGACAAGGTCTACACATACGAGCAGGGAAAGATCACAGCAACTAACACAATCCCAGACTACGCTTCTCGATGCACTGAACCCATTTTCTCTGGGCACACGATTGACCTGATGCCCGACGGCAAGATTCTGTTGGACGACAAGCCGACCTCAGCGGACAAGCTCTTGAGAGACATGGGTTATTGTTTCATCCCAAGTGAAACAGCCGTTGTTGTGAGATCTCGAGAAGGGGTGCCCGAGAATGCAGTTCGCGCGGTTGAAGCCATTGTCAGAGAGTATCCTTGCGAAGTGATGTCTTCCGGGAACCATGAAGAGAAGTGATGGGCCGATTCGGAGAAAACCGTATCTGCTTGGTGTTCGGAAGTACTGACCCGCGGCCGGTTCGATGAGCGCGACCGCTGGGACTGCCAAGAGACGGGCCATAGCTGTTTCTTAAACAGGCATACGGATTTCATTATAATGAAAATGGAGTATAATATAAGCTTGTGCTTAGTTGGTATGATGTGGTAGTGTGCATTTAAATGAAAATGGATGATATAAGTGGTATGATAAAGAAACGCAGGGCATCGCTCCGTATCGATCAGCGTACGTTGAGCGAGATCTCTGGAATCGCCGTGCATACTCTCAGCAATATCGAGGCTAGGAGAGGGAATCCCACGGTTGCGGTACTGGGTCGAGTGTTGGATGTGCTGGGGATGGAACTCCGCATCCACGTGAAGGAATAGGGGCAGTCCATGAGCCGGAGCGGGAAGATCTACTGCGGAGGCAAGCTTGCCGGACTTATCGAGAAGGTCTCGGACGGTTACCGTTTCACCTATGACACCGGGTACCTGACAGCATCAGGGACGCGGCCGATCAGTCTGACCCTTCCCAAGCGGCCTGAGCCCTACACGTCCAACGTGTTGTTTCCGTTTCTCTTCGGCCTCCTGGCAGAGGGCATTCTGAAGGAAACGCAGTGTCGACAATTGAAACTGGACGAGAACGACCACTTTGGGCGCCTGCTGAAAACCGCACATAGCGATACCATCGGCGCCGTCACTGTCGTCGAAGAACCGGAGGCGTAATGTCCCGCTGCATGTCAACACTGGCCGACATCCCGCGCGAAGGCTACAGCCGCGTGGCGGAACGTCTCCTGGCGGGTGGCAACCGGAAGTTCCCGCATCGACTGACGTTCAACCGCAGCGATGTCGTTGAGTTTCGCATGAGGACCGCGGAACACATGTCCATTTCGGGTATCCAGGACAAGATCTCTTTGAAGCTGGTTCGCGGGACACTCATTCCGACCGACCGCGACGGCGAGTACATCCTCAAACCGGTGCCGTCCGCTGACATTCCCCGCTTCAAGGCCGATGTGCCTGCCAACGAGCATCTCACGATGCAGATTGCGTTACAGGCATTCGGCATCGCCACGGCGGTCAACGGTTGTATCCGCTTTGAGGACGGCGAACTGGCCTACATCACACGCCGCTTTGACCGTCGTGCCGGCGTCAAGCTTGCCCAGGAGGATTTCTGCCAGCTCTCCAATCGGACGGAGGAAACTGCCGGGAGGAACTACAAGTACGACGGGAGTTACGAAGAGGTCGGACGTATCCTGAAACGCTACTGCAAGGCCTATCCTGTTGAGGTTGAAAAACTGTATATCAGGATCGTCTTTAACTACGTTGTCTCGAATGGCGATGCGCATCTCAGGAATTTCTCGCTCTACGAGAGCGAACTGGGCGACTACATCCTCACACCGGCCTATGACCTGATCAGTACGTCTCTGCACTTCCCGGACGAAGGCCGTACGGCCCTGGACCTATTCGATTCGTCCGAGACCGACAGCTTTCGGAAGAATGCCTTCTACAAACGGCCGGACTTTCTCAAGTTGGCCGAGGTCTACGAGTTGAACATGACACGTGCACAGCGATTCCTCGGCCAGTTCTCGGACAGCAAGGGTCGCATTCACGATCTGATCGGACGGTCTTATCTCTCGGACAAGGCCAAGGCCGATTTCAGCGTGCGCGTTGACGATCGGTTGAAGGCCTTGGCGGACTGATCCCCTTACCGGACCTCCTCCGGTTCGGTGAGCGTGGGCGGGCCCTGAAGATAGCCGTTCTTGACCAGGAACTCGTCGGTGACCCGCAGGGCGTGAACGATGGTGGGGTCGTCGCCGTAGCCGCGGAGCAGAAACGCGTGGCTCTTGCCGGGGAGCGTCACGAAGTCAATCGAGTTTCCCGCCGCCCGGCTCTTTTTGACAAATCGCTCCGACGCTTCCAGCCACGTGCAGTCGTCCTTGGTTCCGTGCATTAGCAGGGCCGGCGGGGCCCCCGCCTTGACGTGATGAAACGGCGACACCGTTTCGCCCGGCACGGGATGCCCGTCGCGGTCCACCAATTTCGTCATGTTCCAGATCGGGTGGTTCGTATCGGCCATATCGATCACAGGATTGAACAGGATCATCAGGTTCGGCCGCGAACTGACCGACTTGTCTTCGCCGGGCTCGTTCAGTCCATCGATCACGCCCGCCGCGGCGGCCAACTGGCCGCCGGCGGACTCGCCGGCCGCCGCCAGTTTGTCCGGATTCACCTTCAGCTCGGAGGCGTGCTGGCGAATCCAGCGGATGGCCGACTTCACATCCGTGACGCAGTTCGGAATCGTGCGGCCGCCAGGTTCCGACAGGCGGTACTGGACGGCAATCGCCAACAGCCCGCGGCTGGCGAAGTAGCGGCAATGCATTCCCACGATGGCCGGCGATTCCCGTTCCCAGCCACCGCCATGGACGAACAGCAACACCGGGAATCCGCGCTCCGGCGCGGGCGTGGCCGGCGGATAATAGACGTAAAGCTTCAAGGCCTGGTCGCCCACGGTCTTATAGGTCTCCACCTTCGGCTGGATGACGGCGATCCGATCCAGCTGGTTGGAGGCCGACTCCGCGGCCTGGCAGATCGTCGTGATCAATGCAACGACGCCTACGTACACCAATAGTTTGCCGCTCATTCTCTTCTCCGTCTTTTTGTGAGAAGAACATTACCACGGATTGCACGGATAACACAGATAGTAAGTGATTGTTCTTATCCGTGACATTCGTGTAATCCGTGGTTCTTCTTCCGGGTGCGTCCGACGCGTGTTGATTTGGGCGGTGGGTTGGGGTATAGAGGGCACAAGACAAAGGGGAACGCGTGTCAGAGCATCAACGATTCCATATCAAGACCCTGGACCAGCTTCGCGCGGAGATCGCGCAGCAGGGCCTCAGCATTCCCGTCGGTGAAGACCTGTCCGTGCTAGGTGAACCGCTGGGCATAGGCAGGCATACCGCGCCGAACCGGTTTGCCGTTCAGCCCATGGAGGGATTCGACTCCACGCCGGACGGCGCGCCGGGTCCGCTTTCCTTCCGCCGCTACACCCGCTATGCCCAGGGCGGCTTCGGACTGATCTGGATGGAGGCCACCGCCGTTCTCGCGGAGGGCCGTTCGAATCCCGGCCAGCTCTATCTGCACAAGCACAACGTCGCGGTCTTCGGTGAACTCGTGCGGACCATGCGCCAGACCGCCAAGGCCGCGTTCGGACGCGACATTGTCATCATCATCCAACTCACTCACTCAGGCCGCTACAGCAAGCCGGCGGGCATCCCGAAGCCCATCATCGCCCACCACAGCCCGGTACTCGATCCGCAGCACAGCCTGCCGGCGGATTACCCGCTGGTAACCGACGATTATCTGGATGATTTACAGGGCGCCTACGTCGAGGCGGCGCGCCTGGCGGCCGAGGCCGGTGTGGACGGCGTGGACATCAAGAGCTGCCACCGCTACCTCATCTCCGAACTGCACGCCTCCTTCACGCGCGAAGGCAGGTACGGCGGTTCGCTCGAGAACCGGACGCGCCTGCTGCGCGAGACGATGGCCGAAATCCGGCACGTCGTGCCCGGCGTCTTTGTCACCACGCGCATGAGTGCCTACGACGCCATCCCGTATCCCTATGGCTTCGGCGTGAATCGCAGCGGCGGCTTGGATCCCGATCTGGCCGAGCCCATCGAACTGGTTCGTTGTCTGAAGGACATCGGCATACCGATCCTGAATGTGTCCATCGGCAATCCTTACTTCAATCCGCACTTCGGGCGGCCGTACGATTTCCCGATCGCCGGCATGACGGTGCCGGATGAGCATCCATTGGTGGCATTGGACCGGTTCCTCGCCATCACGCGAACGCTGCAGATGGCCTTCCCGGATCTGCCGGTCGTTGGGTCCGGCTACAGCTGGCTCCGGCAGTTCATGCCGAACGTGGCGGCGGCGGTGATCCGGAACCGCGGCGCCGCGTTCCTCGGCATCGGCCGCGGGGCGTTTGCCTACCCCGACTCCGTGCGCGACCTCCTGGAAAAGGGCGCGCTCGATCCGGCCAAGTGCTGCGTCACCTGTTCCGCCTGCACGCAGATCATGCGTGACGGCGGCATGACCGGCTGCGTCGTGCGCGACAGTGAGATTTACGGGCCCCAGTACCGGCTGGCGCGACGTTTCGCCGTTGATCGGTTGCGGGAGGAGGCCAAGCGTTGTCGGGATTGCGAGTTCCCCACCTGCTCACAGGGCTGCCCGGCGCGTGTCGACGTGCCGGCTTTTGTCAAAGCCTTCGCGGATGGCGACATTGCCTCGGCGTACCGCGTGCTGCGGAAGGCCAACGTGCTGCCCGAAATGTGCGCCCACGTCTGCCCCGCCGAAGTGCAGTGCGAGGGCGGCTGCCTGGAGAAAATCTTTTGCGACAAGCCGCTGCCGATCCGGGATATCCAGCTGGTTGTGTGTCGGCTCGCGCGCCGGGGTGGCCTTACGGGAATCGTCGTGCCGGACCAGGCGAGCGGGAAGAAGATCGCCATCGTGGGCGGCGGGCCGGCCGGCGTGGCAGCGGCTATCAAGTTGCTGGAGGCGGGACACCAGGTGACGATCTATGAGCGGGGGCCCCGTCTCGGCGGCACGCCGGACATGCTGATCCCATCGGAACGATACACCGAGGCCCAGACCGAGACCGACGCCATCCTCGAGCTGGCGCGCCAAGCCAAACGGCTGGACGTCAAGTGCGGCCAGGAATTGGGCCCCGATGTGACGCTGGATCAGCTGCGGAGGAAGTTCGATGCCGTTCTCCTGGCGGCCGGGCTGGGCGGATCGGTGACACTTGGCAAGGTGCGTGGTGTAACCGACGCCTTGACTTTCCTCCGGATGGTCAAGCGCGGGGAGGTGACGTCGGTCCCCGAGCGCGTCGCGGTGCTCGGCGGCGGCAATACGGCCATGGATGCGGCCGTGACGGCGTCTCACCTGGGCGCCAGGGATGTGTACCTCGTGTACCGGCGATCGTTCGCGGAAATGCCGGCGTGGCCCGCGGAGCGGGAAACGTTCATGGCCAGCGGTGGGCATTGCCTGATGCTGACCCAGCCGCTTGGATATGTGACGGACAGCGACGAGAATCTGACGGGACTCAAGGTCGCGCGCACGGAGCTGGGCGAGCCCGACGCGTCGGGCCGGCGGCGCCCGGTGGCCGTGCCGCACAGCGAGAGCGTGCTCAGGGTTGGACTGGCCATCGAAGCGATTGGGCAGGATGTGGCCGACGAGCTGAAGGCGGCACTCAGGGAATTAGCCTTTACCAAGGGTGGACTGGTCCAGACCCGACCGGACAATCCCTTTGCGACGAGTCTGGATGGGGTATTTGCGGCAGGCGATCTTGTGAACGGCGGCACCACGGCCGTCCAAGGCGTGGCCGAAGGCATGAAAGCGGCTGCTGCGATCATGAGGGAATTGGACCAGTGAAGAAGAGAGAGAACGTCCAACATCCAACACCGAACATCGAACGTCGAAGTAAAGGCGAATACGTTCTTGCGATCATTGCTAGGAAAGGAACAAGAGTATGAAGAGAGTGGCGTTGGTCACCGGCGCGGGGCGGGGGATCGGGCTGGGAATCGCGAAGTGCCTGGCGGCGGAAAAATGCGACATCGTGGTAGCCGATATCCAGGAAGAGTCGGCGGTCAAGGGCGCGCTGGCGGAGCTCAAGAAACTCGGCGCGGACGCGCTGTATTGCCGGGCCGATGTGAGCGACCCGAAGGGCCGGGCGGCGTTGCTGGCGGAGATCCGCAAAAAGTTCGGGCGGCTGGACGTGCTGGTCAACAACGCCGGCGTGGCGCCGAAAGTCCGCGCCGACATCCTTGAGGCGACCGAAGAGAGCTACGAATGGGTGATGAAGATCAACCTGCAGGGGCCGTACTTCCTGACTCAAGCGGCGGCGAAATGGATGGTGGAGCAGAAGCAGGCCGATACTTCGTTCAGCGGCTGCATCGTGAACATCTCGTCGGTGTCCGCCACCGTGGCATCGACCAGCCGCGGGGAGTACTGCATTTCGAAGGCGGGGGTCAGCATGGCCACGCAACTGTGGGCCGCGCGGCTCGGGGAATTCAACATTCCGGTTTACGAAATCCGCCCGGGGATCATCCAGACCGACATGACGGCGACCGTGAAGGAGAAGTACGACAAGCTGATCGCCCAGGGCCTGCTCGTGCAGGCGCGCTGGGGGAAGCCGGACGACATCGGCAAGGCCGTGGCCATGCTCGTGCGCGGCGACCTGGCGTATTCGACCGGCCAGGTCATCTTGGTCGACGGCGGGCAGACGGTGCAGAGATTGTAGATTGAAGAGTGAAGATTGAAAAGGGGCGACCTCATGGGCAACTGGGCGTTACACGATGTCAACGGACGGTTCAACGAGGTTATTGAGCTTGCCCGCCGAGAGGGGCCTCAGAGGGTTACGAAGAACGGCCAAGCGATTGCGATGATAGTGGCTACTGAACAGTTCCGTCGATTGACGCGACGGAGGCAGAGAGGAAATCTCGTTGATTTTCTCCGTCATTCTCCGCTATCGGAGCTTGATCCGCGGTGGATGGATCGCGACCGCGAGAACGGACGGGAAGTCAAAATGTGATGTACCTGCTCGATCCTTTGACGACGTGAGAAATGTGACGACGAAGATCCATACCAGAGACGCCAACGGGAAGAAGGTGTCCATACCCATCACTTGGACCCACACGCTGGTGATTGGGAGCGGGGCGGCGGGACTGAATGCGGCGGTCCAACTTCGGGCCAACGGCGTGGAGGATGTGCTGATCGTGACCGAGGGGCTGGAGATGGGCACCTCGATCAACACCGGCAGCGACAAGCAGACCTATTACAAGCTCTCGCTCTACGGCCAGGACGCCGACGCGCCGGCGATCATGGCGGAGACCTACTTCGCCGGCGGCAGCATGCACGGCGACCTGGCGCTGGTCGAAGCCGCGCTGTCGCCACGTGCCTTCCTGAACCTCGTCAACCTGGGCGTGCCGTTCCCGCGCGACAAGTTCGGTCAGTTCATCGGCTACAAGACCGATCACGACCCGCGGCAGCGAGCGACTTCCATCGGTCCCTATACCTCGCGGGACATGTGCCGGGCGTTGATTCGGGAGATCAAGCGCCTGGGTGTGCCGGTGCGTGAGGGAAGGAATGTGGTGCAGTTGCTAGTGCGAAGGTTTCAGGTGTCAGGTGTCAGGAGACAAGAGGAGCTTCGCGCTGTGGGTGCGCTGGCGCTGGACGCCAAAGGCAAACTGGAAGCCTACATCGCCAACAATATTGTCTTTGCCGTCGGTGGGCCGGGTGGACTCTACAGAACCAGCGTGTATCCGCAGGTGCACACCGGCGGCATCGGACTGGCGCTGATGGCCGGCGCCAAGGCGCAGAGCCTGCCGGAATCGCAGTACGGCCTGGCTTCGACAAAGTTCCGCTGGAATGTCTCCGGCACCTACATGCAGGTCGTGCCGCGGTTCATCAGCACGGCGGCGGATGGCAAAAGCGATGTGAAGGAATTCATGCCGCCCTATTTCGGGTCCGTGGGCGCGATGAACTCCATGGTGTTCCTGAAGGGATACCAGTGGCCGTTCGACTCGCGCAAGGCGATCGGCGGGTCGTCGATCGTCGACATCCTCGTCTACATCGAAACGGTGGAGCGCGGGCGCCGCGTATTCCTCGACTTCCGCAGCAATCCCGAAGGGTTCCGATTTGAGAACCTCAGCAAGGAGGCGCTGGACTACCTGACGAAGTCCCAGGCTCTCCTGAGCACGCCGATCAAGCGGCTCCGGAAGATGAACCCCGGTGCCATCACACTCTACAAGGAGCACGGCATCGACCTCACGAGACAGCCACTGGAAATCGCCGTGTGCGCCCAGCACAACAACGGCGGGCTGGCCGGAAACCTGTGGTGGGAGTCGGTCAACGTCAAGCACCTGTTCCCGGTGGGCGAGGTCAACGGATCGCACGGCGTCTACCGGTCGGGCGGATCGGCGCTGAACTCCGGGCAAGTGGCCGGATTCCGCGCCGCGGAATATATCGCCAATCGGTATGGCCATTGGGACCTGGACAAAAAAGCGGCGGAAAAAGCCGCGACGATGGCGGCAGCGGATCTGATGGCGTGGATCGACAAGTGCATCGACGCCAAGACCGGCTGGAAAAGCGAGCGCGAGGAGCTGCAGGACCGGATGACCCGCTGCGGCGCGCATATCCGGTCCGCCGCCGAGCTCAAGAGCGCCGTAACGGACGCCTGGAAACAGTGGCACCGGGTCAACCTATCGGGCTGTTCATTCAAGACGCCGAAGGAATTGGCGGAAGCCCTGCGCAATCGCCAGCTATGCTTCGCGCAGGCGGTCTATCTCGAGGCAATCCGCTTTGCTCTTACAAGCGGGGTGGGGAGCCGCGGGTCGGCCATCGCGCTCGACAGGAACGGGACCCGCGTACACGACAAACTCGGCGAAGCGTGGCGCGTGGTGCCGGAAGACGCCTCGTTCAAGGACAAGGTCCAGGAAACGACGGTGACGCCGGACCTGCCCGCCCTCCCGAACAGCGGGAGGGAGCAGGCGGGCGGCAAGGTCGAGAACCGCTGGGTGCCGCGCCGGCCGCTGCCGGAGTGCAACGCCTGGTTCGAGACCGGCTGGGCCGATTTCCGGAACGGCGAGATCTACAAGGCGTGATGTTGTGGCGTTCTGCCGCTTAGTGTACTACGAACACGCTTCCGCGGAACCACTGCAGTTCATAGGCGCCCATATCGGCCCGTGTAACCCGGCGCGGCTTTCCCGCCAGATCCATCCAGGGCTGATTGACGCCGGTATCGAAGCAGGGCGAATTGTGGGCGAGCGTGTAGCCCGTCTGGTATATCCCGCCTCCCGCGCCCCCGTTGGCATAGGCCGCATTGCCCGAGACCAGAGCGCTGCGCAGGATCCCGCCTCCCACATAGACGCCTCCTCCGTGGCCGCCGTCGCCTCCGTACTGGGTGACATTGTTGGAGATCACACAGTTCTCTGCCAGGCCGCCCGCGATGCTCAGGCCGGCGCCGCGTCCAAATCCCAATGTGTTACCGTATAGCACGGAGCGTCGCAGTGTTCCGGAAGCCACGTGGACGCCGCCGCCCCAGTTGTTGTCGCTTACGTTGGCCCCAACGTGGTTGCCCGAGAAGCGGCAATCCATCACTTCGCCGCCGGCGATATGGCCTCCGATGCCCCGGATGCCGCCCCCCCCGCCGCCATGCTGAACGCAGTTCTGCACGACGCAGTTCGTGACGAGGCCCGAGCCCACGTAGAGTCCGGCTCCCTCCGCGAAGTTGCCGAGGCATGCATTGATCGTGCAGTCTGCCAGCGTGCCGGCAATCACATAAGCGCCGCCGCCGCGGCGGACTTCCGTGATCCCGTTCACCAGTTCATAGGCGAGGCCGTTGTCCAGAGTCAGTCCTCGGACCACCGCTCCCGCGTGGTTCAGTTTCAGTGCGCGGTAGGTCTGGCTGGCACACCGCAGCGTGGTGACGGCTGCCCCATTCACGCTCCGAACCGTGGTGGCGCGGTCGATCGTCACGGAGGCCGGCAAATTGTACGTGCCGTTCGACACCAGGACGAGGATGCCGTCTCCCGCCGCATCAACGGCGCTCTGCACGTTGGTGGCCGCCTTGGCCCAGGTGTCGTAGGGGAGGGTACTCGAGCCGTCGGTGGTGACATAGATCGTGGCCAGCGAGGCGACGACGGGCGTCTGCCCCGTGTAGCAGGCCGACTGGGCGGCGCCGTTGACGACGCGCAGCACCGGCCAATAGGCGCCGAGGGCATACGGGTTGGTGACGGTCTGTTTGTCGGTGCCGGAGCTGTCCCAGCTGCCGTTCCCGTCGAAGTCCCAGGAGTAGGTCGGGTTGTTGGTGTCGTCGCCGGCGATACTGGCGGTGAACACCACGGTCAGCGGCGCCAGGCCGACGCGCGCACCCGTGGTGAAGATACAGGTAAAGGCCCCCGACGCCTCATAGGCGCCAATGTCCGATTGGCCCACCTGGATACGCGGCGAACCCCCCAGATCCACGGCACCCGTCATCCAGCCCTGGTCCGTCCCGGCATTGACACCGAGCGAGGTCGGCTCCAGGCCGAAATCGCGTGCGGCGGCGTTGATGAAGGTGGGTGAGCCGTCGATGTTGCCGGTGCCCGGCGCTCCGCCCGGCAGCAGGCAGGTGAGGAAGGTGCCGGCGTTCGTCTTGGCCTCCGCGAATGCCCCGCTCGACGTGTTTCCGCTGAAGATGCAGTTGCGGATGGTGCCGCCGGTGACGTAGGCGCCGCCGCCGTTCTGGGCGGCATGGTTGTTCACCACGGTGCAGTTCTCGGCGGCGCGGGGGGCCTTAGCAATGGGGATAACGGCGGTGGCGGGGGCGGCCGGATCGCCGTCATTCTCGCCAATGGGACCACCTTCGGTTCCGTGGCCCTGCAGGCGTACGGCGGGGTCTACGGCGCCCTCAGCGGCGGCGCGGGCACGATCTACCGCCAGACCGCGAGCCAGGCCAATGGCGCGGGCACCGTGACGATCGACAACGGCAATCAAACGGGGGCCATGACGCAGATTCCGCCGGCGCTGAATGCCGTGGCGGACGAACTGAAGAAGGTGTCGCTCGTGGTAACCAACCGCGGCGCGATGGCGGTGACAACCAACGCCACGGCGCAGGCCCTGACCGTCGTGAGCACCGCCGACCTGCTCAATCTGGGAACCAGCAACACGGTGCTAACCGTCTCGGCCCTGAGCGTGAACGGGACAAACTATACCCGTCAGGGATTCTACGTGACGAACAACTGGAACGGCTACACGCCGGTTCCGGCCAACGTGACCGGCGCCGGGGCGATCTCGCTGACCGGAACGCGGGGAACGGTGATTATGATCAGATAGGAGCGCATCCTTGTCCCGATCCT
>Ga0172375_10009811_pt1 | contig 12531 bp, 14 predicted proteins | sample LakKiv1m_FD_114537 | JGI IMG/M metagenome (GOLD analysis project Ga0172375, IMG submission 114537) | Freshwater microbial communities from Kabuno Bay, South-Kivu, Congo - kab_092012_11.1m | ecosystem: Environmental > Aquatic > Freshwater > Lake | place: Democratic Republic of the Congo... | reverse complement strand
TATGACATTCCGGTATTATCCATCCAATTAAATTGTTAAGCTAATATAATATTTTTACTATGAGTCCAGCAAAAAATACAAATAGAGTGGGAACATTTTATGTTCCTGAAGGACAATATGCTAGAATTGTTGCTCCTCAAAAATATTGGGATTTTTATGGAGAAGAACTAAGAATTAGGGGGACAAGAGACGGGTATGAGATTTTATCTGGAGTACCAAACCAAAGAATTGATCCCAGATTGATGGGTGAGGATTGGGTATTAGAGCCAATTTCTACAGAAAGAATGTTGGCAGAGCAGGCAGCAGATTTAACAATGGGAAGAAGAAAGTAAACATTTTTTTGTTTTAATATTCAATCCTACCTATTCGATGCTCAAAGGGGAGAATATTCACAGACTGCATAAATTCTGGTAGCGGAGTGCGATAGCTGGAAGCAATTTCTTTCATTCTGTGAGGCAGTCTATCTGGTTGAAAACGGGGATTATATTCTAACAAAGGAAGGTTAATTTGATACATTCCTGCTATTTCCCATTGGGTTAAGAAGGCATGTAGCACCCATCCCCTTCTTCTTACTTCACCATTTAACCTTCTTAAAGTGTCTATAGGAGCCCATAGTGTATGTTCTCCAGTAACTCCGAGAATACCACCAACTGATTCGTCAAGTCTTTGCGGATCATTTGCAGTCCAGTGTGATGTTAAAACCCAGTTACCAGGAGGCACTCCTCTTAAGGGCTTGGCTATGGGTCTAATTTTACGACCACTTGCGATAGGTAAAGCAAGAAGACTTCTTACAAGTGGATGACTTTGAGGTAAATAGCCGTCATCATTTTCTTTACACCAAAGTTTGGCAACTTCCAAAACAAAACTATTTGGATTTCTTGACAGTGTTTCACGCAATATAGCATCAAAGGGTGTCTGTTTCCCTGACTCAGTTGGATTTATTCTAGGCATGATAATATTATAACATTTCAATACTTAATTCTTTTAACTGTACCCCTTATACTAAATCTATGCCCATTCATCCTCGCATTTACGAGATTAATACCCGTGTCTGGTTGCAACAGCTTTCAAACAAGTTAAATCGCCAAATTAATTTGGATAATATCCCGCCTAAGGACTGGTCAATGGATGATTGAATTTATTAGATTTTGTATAATCTCACTTTGTCTAAAATATCTTTTTTTATTTGCTCCCATGTGATAGTGGTATCACTCATTTTAGGCATGGGCTGCTTATCTGCATCCTCAAAATAGGAAAGGGATTTGAGGATATGAAGTTGATTAAAATCTAAGTCTAGGTACTTTTTAGATAGTAACGAAAATATTTCATTAATAGTATATTTTTTAAATATTACCCAAATATCAATAAAGTCTTTCTTGCTACCTCTAGATGATATAGTCATAAACTTTGTACACGCTAAGTCTTCTACTGACGATATATTTGTATGCTCAAGTTTAATTAAAGGAGCAATAAGTGAATATGGATAATGTGAAAATTGCAGTTTTACCCGATTAATTTCACAGTTTAAAGTTCCTTTATCTATCAATATTTGAGACACTTTTCCATTTTTTTCTAAACTTGGTAATAGTAAGATTGGATTGAAATCGTCTTTAGAAAAAAATCCAAATCATCGGATTGTCTATGCCCATAATGAAGAGCTAATGCAGTTCCACCGCTTAAATAAAAGTTGTTAAAATATTTATCTTTTCCAATATTAACTAGTAACTTTTGAGTATTTATTGGTAAATACGAGAGGTTTCATATCATAAATAATTTTGCCAAAAATTCCTTGATTTTTTAGACATTTTTAATGTAGGTAAAAGATCTTTAATACTTTTTCTATTTATTAAATGAAGCAGCCATTTAATAGACTTGATATCGCCTATGTTAAGAAGAGTCTCAGTCATATATTTACGATGCGACTCAAAATTAAGTTCGCTTAGATTATCTCCCCAAAAATAACGGGTAATATATGATGGATAAGATGATTTTTTCATAGCATTATTATAACATTTATCCTCTTAATACATAAGCTAAAAAGCTTTATACTTAATCCATGTCTGTTCATCCCCGTATTTACGAAATCAATACTCGCGTCTGGTTACAACAACTTTCAAACAAGTTAAATCGTCAAATTAATTTGGATAATATCCCGCCTCAGGAGTGGTTAAAAATACGCAATCTTGGTTGTGATTGGGTGTGGTTAATGGGAGTTTGGCAAAAAAGTTTGATTTCTCAAGGATTAGCAAGAAAAGATCCTAATTTGCAAATTGAATACAGCAAAGTCTTGCCCAATTGGACTGAGCAAGATATTGTTGGTTCTCCATATGCTGTCAAAGATTATAGTCTTAATTATGAACTGGGAGACGAAGACTCTTTGGATTATACAAAGGATATCTTGCATCATTATGGTATCAAATTAATGTTGGATTTTGTGCCTAATCATACTGCTTGTGATCATCATTGGGTTTTTGAATTTCCTGATTATTATATTCAGCAACAAGTAGAAGATTCCATAACTAATTTAAAAGTCGAAGATAAATATTTAGCATACGGCAAAGACCCAAATTATGCTCCATGGCAAGATACTTTGCAGTTAAATTATTTTAACCTTGATGTTAGAAATGCCTTAATTTCACAGCTCAATAATATTACTAACCATTGTGATGGGGTGCGTTGCGATATGGCAATGTTAGTCACTAATGATATTTTTGCCAATACATGGAAAAAGGAGTTGGAAGAAATGGGATATACAAAACCTCAGGAAGAATTTTGGACTCAAGCTATTTTACAAATTAAATCAAATAAACCCAGCTTTCAGTTTGTAGCTGAATGTTATTGGAATACTGAGCCCAAAATGCAAGATCAAGGTTTTGATTTTACCTACGATAAGACATTGTACGACATGTTGTTGGAGAACAACTCCCAAAACATAAACAATTATATAAATAGTCAAAATAATGCCGACAAATGGCTAAGATTTATCGAAAACCATGATGAAAAAAGAGCAATATTGGAATTTGGAGAAGATAGATCAAAAGCAGCCGCAATTTTAACCTCTTTTTTACCTGGTGCGTGGCTGTTACATCAAAATCAGGAAAGGGGTTATAAAATTAAACTACCAGTCCAACTAGTAACCCAGCCTCAAGATGAAGATAATGCTAAACTAGCCGTATTCTATCGTAAGTTGGGTGGAATTATAAATAAAGTTTTTAGCAGTAATTACCAAAGGATAGAAACCGATATAGCTGGTTGGGAAGATAATTCTAGTTACCTAAATTTGGTTAGTTTAGCGTGGCAAAATAAACAAGGTATTTATATTGTTGTTACAAATTATGGTGATAAGCAATCTCAGGGCAAAATATTTTTTAAACCAAATAATAGCATGGATAACTTATGTTTCTTTGATTTACTAAATAATAAAGAATATATTTACGATAGCGAAAAAATAAGAAACGAAGGTCTTTTTGTAGATTTACTCCCTTGGCAATTTCATATATTTGAAATTAAATAAAAATGCTATAATACGATAGTTAATTTATATGCGCATCGGCATATACTTGGCAAAGCAGCGGTTAAGACCAGAATTTACTAAAGTAACTTCTAGGAACTACCTCTTTTTTTCAAGGAAAGCGATGGCACAAGGTGAAAGGTGGTGAAGATATCCCTTATGGCTACAAAATTATTCGTAGGTAGTTTACCCTGGAGCGTTACTGACGATCAACTAAATCAGCATTTTTCACAAGCTGGTCAAGTTACTTCCGCAGTTGTAATTATGGACAAAATGTCCGGCAGATCCAAAGGTTTTGGATTTGTAGAAATGGCAACTGAAGAAGAAGCTAAAAAAGCAATTGAAATGTTCAACGGTCAAGAACTTGACGGTAGAACAATCGTTGTTAACGAAGCTCGTCCTATGGTCCCTAGAGAGAACCGTGGTGGTTATAGCAATAACAGAAACTTTTCTGGTCCTAAACGCTATTAAACCATTTCTTGGTTTTGCTTTGCCTTCCGCCAATGGTGGAGGGCTTGCAAAGATAAGAAAAGCATAGAGGTTTATTTTTCTCCTAAAATCCTGTTTAATAGTATTCATGCTATTTTCTTCTTTTACTAATCCTGTTATCGGTTTAAGCAATCAACAAGTTGACAAAATACTCAAAAGAGATGGTTTTAACGAATCTCCCAATCAAAAAGCGCGTACCATATTTTCTCTACTGAAAGAACTAGTTACCGAACCGATGATTTCACTACTTTTAGTAGGTAGTCTAGTTTATTTTATTATTGGTGAACCAAAAGATGCTTTAGTTTTAAGTTTTATGATTTTGGTTATTGTGGTTATCACAATAATACAGGAAAGGAAAACTGAGAAAGCTTTAGAGGCTTTGAAAGGTATCTCCAATCCCAAAGCATTTGTGATAAGGAATGGTAAGCAAATTCAAATTTTAACCAGAGAAATTGTTGCTGGAGATATTATTATATTACGTGAAGGCGATAGGGTAGCAGCCGATGGTTTTGTAATTGATTCGACTAATATTTCTGTTAATGAGTCTTTATTAACTGGAGAATCCGTCCCAGTTAATAAGATAGCATATAGTGGAGAAGATGTTTCTATAGTTCCTGGTGGACAAAACCGAACCATGGTTTATGGAGGGACTTTAATTGTGGCAGGTCATGGTAAAGCACAAGTGACAGCTACTGGTCCGCGTAGCGAAATAGGTAAAATCGGAAAATCTCTTTTAACTATCATTGAAGAAAATACTAATTTACAAAAGGAAATTAAGCGTTTGGTTAAATTTTTTGCCATAATTACTTTTGTTATCTGCGCTATTATCGTAGTTGGATTTGGTTTATTTCAAAATCAATGGCTGAATGGAATTTTATCCGGAATTACGATTAGCATGACTTTGTTGCCAGAGGAATTTCCTGTTGTTTTAACCATTTTTATGACCTTGGGGGCACTACGTATGTCTGCCAAACAAGTACTTTCTAGAAATACCAAAGTGATTGAGACTTTGGGAGCAGCTTCTGTTTTGTGCGTTGACAAAACTGGCACTTTGACCGAAAACCAAATGAGTTTAAGACAGTTAACTTTGGAAAACGAAGCTTTTACCTTTTCTAAAGATAATAAATATATATCTAAAAAAGTTAAAATGGCTTTGAAAATTGCTAAAATGGCAAGTCAGCAAAGCGGATTTGATCCTATTGAGAAAGCAATCCTAAATCGGACTAAAGACGAAATCTTAGATAAATGGCAAGTTATAAAAGAATATCCTTTTAGTGCTAAATTAATGGCGGCAATATATGTATGGAAAAAAGATACGCAATATTTAGTAGCTACCAAAGGAGCGCCAGAACATATCTTGGAGATCTGTAAAATGAACAAGATTAATAGATCCTTCTGGCTTGCCAAAGTGACCCAAATGGCTAGTCAGGGTCAAAGAGTTTTGGCTCTTGCTCAAGCAGTTCCAACTAATAAAGTTTTATCAGCTAATGCAAAAGATTATAATTATGAATTTCTTGGATTACTTGGCTTTATAGATCCAGTCAAACCTGATGTGGAAAGTGCGGTTAATCAATGCCATCTAGCAGGTGTTAGAGTTGTTATGATTACCGGAGATTATCCAGCAACTGCTTGTTATGTAGGACGGACTATTGGAATTAAATCTCCAGATATGTATCTCACCGGAGAAGACCTTAATCATTTAACTCGCAGGGAATTACTGAAAAAAATAGCACAAACTAATATTTTTTGCCGAATCATACCTAATCAAAAACTTAGAATTGTGCAATTACTTAAATCAGCTGGAAATATTGTGGCCATGACCGGTGATGGTATCAACGACGCGCCAGCTCTAAAAGCTGCCCATATTGGCATTGCCATGGGTAAAAGAGGCACTGATGTAGCCAAAGAAGCTTCTGATTTAATCATTTTAGATGATAATTTTGTTACTATTGTAGGAGCTATTAGAATGGGTCGGAGAATATATAACAATATTAAAAAGGCTTTAGCTTATGTTGTTTCAATGCATATTCCTATTTCAGGGCTAGCGTTGCTTCCTGTGATCTTAGGTATACCTCCCATTTTGCTGCCCATTCATGTGGCTTTTTTAGAACTAATTATCGATCCTGCTTGTACTACCATTTTCGAGAGTGAAAAAGAAAATGATCAGGTAATGAAAAATTTACCAAGGCCTTTGCACGATGTATTGTTTAACAAAAGAACAATTATCTTTTCTCTATTACAAGGACTGGGGCTTTTAATTGCAGTATTAATAACCTTTTTTATAAGCTCTAATATTTATCATTTATCGGGATTGGAATCTAGAACTGCGGTTTTTGTTACTTTAGTTTTGGGAAATTTGAGTCTAATCACCACTAATCGTTCGTGGCACAAAACAGTGCCTCAGCTGTTCAAATCACCTAACAAAGCCTATTGGCTAGTAATTGGTATAACCTATATCTGGCTTACTCTAGCAGTCTCACAAGGTGAAATAAGAGAATTTTTCCATTTTGCCAAAATACCAATCTCTCTTTTAATCATTGCTTATATATTAGGAATATTTAGTATTTTTTGGTTTGAACTTCGCAAGATAGTTATAAGAAAATATCCTAATGCTTTTTTTAGATAACATGCACGCCAAATTTATATTTTTTCTTTTTCCCATATTTGTTTTATTAATAATGTTTTTATTTGTTAGAAAAGCTGATTTTTTATGTGATGAGAGAGCTCATTTTATGACAATCTCTGAAATTACTAACAATAATATTGGAGATGAAACCTTTGCTCGGAATGCACAAATCCCTACTTATTATTACCTAATGTCTATTTTTACAAAATTTTTTAGATCTGATAATATTGCAAATTTAAGATTGATACAGACAATATTTTCAATGGTTACCATTTACATCGTATAGTTAATTTGTCAAGAACTTGATCCGAAATATGCCAAAATCAAAACCCTTCAAATATTATTTTTACCAGTGTTAAATATCTTTTTAGTTTTGCTTTACAACGAAAGTTTAACACTTTTATTTACTTTGCTGTCGTTTTATTTTGTATTAAAAAGAAAGTTTCTTTGGGGTTGGGCAACTTTGTTTTTAAGTATTACCTTAAGGCAGAATAATATTATCTGGTTAATTTTTTTATTACTATATCAATGGTGGGAAGTAGTTGGATATGATATTAATATTGTTAAAATAACAAAATTCTTTAGACAAGTTTGGGGGTATTTATTTTCCATATTATTTATTGCCATATTTTTTATAGTTAATAAAGGTCCGGCTTTGGCGGATAAACAGGCCAATCCACTTGCTTTACACATAGAAAATATTTACTTTTTATTATTAATACTACCAATATTATTTTTGCCTATATTACTTATTCAAATTCCGCAAATATTTAATAAATTAACCAAACATAAGTGGATTTTAATAACTATTCCATTTATTTTTATTTTGTACTGGTATTTTTTTAAAGCTGATAATTTTTTCAATAGTGACTATTATATTTTTCATTTACGCAACAAACTAATCAATGCGATGTTAGTTAATTCAATTCATAAAATTATTTATTTTTTACCAATATTATTTGGTATTACTTTAACTTTATATCAAAAATTATTAGATCATAAGTTTTACGCACTTTTTATTTTTAATCTGTTTTATTTAGCTACACTTTGGTTAATTGAACCAAGATATTATATTATTCCTCTGGTTTTCTTTTTGATATTTAGAAAAACAATAAACCGTAAAATAGAAATTTTGCAGGTTGTATATTTTGCCATACTATCTTTAATTAATCTTTGGGGATCTGTGACTTTAAGGTTCTTTTTATAAAAATAATTCCGACTTTACTAAACATAAAATTAGGTTAGTATAAATTAGAACCTATGAGTCAAAATGATCCGCTTTATGCTTTAACTCCAATAGATGGCAGATACCAAAGTAAACTAAATGATCTGTCAGCAATTTTTTGCGAATATAATTTAATCAAGTTACGACTATTTCTAGAAATAAAATATTTAATAGCCTTATCTCAACTTGGTATTGCTCCCAAACTAAATTCCCAACAACAAAATAAATTATTAAAAATTTACGAGCAATTCAACTCTGATCAAGCCAAAGAAATAAAAACAGTTGAAAATAAAATAGGTCACGATGTGAAAGCAATAGAATATTTTCTTAAAGACAAAATATCTGCCAGTAATATTCCAGGAGTGTCTTATATTCATTTTGCTCTAACCAGTGAAGATATTAACAATTTGGCTTATTCTTTGATGCTAAAACAGGGATTGCAAAAGATTTTACCAGTCCTTTCTTTGCTGATTAAAAATATCACTGATTTTGCAAGTAATGGAATTGATTTACCGCTTTTAGCTCGTACTCACGGACAAGCTGCAGTCCCTTCTACTTTTGGCAAAGAAATGGGTTTGTTTGCCTATCGTTTAGCTAAAGAATATAGCCAGTTATCTAAACTTCCAATCGAAGGTAAGTTAAATGGGGCAGTGGGGAATTTTAATGCACATCAGCTATCATATCCAGGGATTAATTGGCTACAATTTTCTCAAGGATTTATTAAAAGTTTAGGCCTTAAACCAACTTTGTATTCCACTCAAATTTTGCCATCAGATAGTTATATAAAAATATTCCAATCTTTACAGTTAGTAAATCAAATTTTATTAGGTTTTGTTCAGGATATATGGAGATATATCAGTGATGACTATTTGCTTCAAAAACATGATAAAAATCAAATTGGTTCATCTACTATGCCCCAAAAAATTAATCCTATAGATTTCGAAAATTGCGAAGGTAATCTGGGGATGGCTAATGCCTTATTTCATTTTTTTATTGACAAACTGCCAATATCGCGTTTGCAAAGAGATTTGTCTGATAGCACAGTCAAGCGCAATATAGGCACAGCTTTTGCTTACACCTTACTTGCTTTTCAATCTTGCATTAAGGGTTTGGGTAAGATTAATTATAATTTTGAGAAAGTTAACTTAGATCTTAACTTGCACTGGGAAATATTGGCAGAAGGCTTACAAACAGTTTTAAGAACTCAAGATGATATCAAAGCTTATGAAAAACTACGTCAATTTAGTCAAGGAAAAACAATCAATGCAAAAAGTTTACATAAATTTAAACAAAGTCTAGACATAAATAAAGAATGCAAACAAAAACTACTTAAACTTACTCCATATAATTATTTAGGTTTAACAACAAAGTTAACTAAAAAAATGATATCTGATATCTATAAACTATTAAATTAAAGGAGGCAATATGTCGCGACCCTTAAGTTTTGCTTTTTGTGGAGGAGCTTTTGGAGATGAGGGCAAGGGTAGAATTGTGGATGAGTACGTTAATAAATTATCAAAAAAGGGTAAGGTAGTGGTATATCGAGACAATGGCGGAGCTAACGCTGGTCATACAGTTGAGTTTAAATCTGGTGAAAGAGTTGCTTTGCATCAACTGCCTTCAGGAGTCTTTGGAGAAAACACAACCGTAATTTTGGGTAAGGGCATGGTAATTCATCCGGCTGATTTGCTGGAAGAAATCCAGCAAGTTAAAAAGGTAGCTGGTGGCAAAATTCCAGCCAAAATACTTATTGATGAAAATGCTGTTCTGTTACTCGACACCCATAGAGCTTATGAGTCGGTGCTAAAACTTTGGCATGATGGTGGCAAAGCCTCTACTGGCAGAGGTATTGCTCCGGCTTATGCCGATGTTTTACTGCGACAAGCTGTGAGAGTACGTGATTTAATCCGTTTTGATGAAAAGATTTTGAAAACCCATTATCGATTGTATGAGGCATTAATTAAGGGTTTGGGTAAAGATATGTCCAAACTGGTAATCCCCATAATAGGCAAAGATCAGTCATTTAAAGTTGGAGATTTAGATTTTTTTCTAAATAATCTAATTAAACATTGTCAAGCACTCAAACCGTATGTGACAGATGTACATAATTTGTTACAAAAATCATGGCATGACCCTAAAATTAGCTTTGTATTTGAAAAAGCTCAGGCAGTTGGTTTGCATCCTCTTTGGGCAGTTTATCCTGATAGTAGCTCCTCAGAAACTACTTTCGCAGGGATTGAAACAGCTACCGAAGGCATAATAGATCCCAATGATATTAAAGTTAGAGCTGCAGTTATCAAAGCTACTTATATGTCCAGTGTAGGTACCCGTAAATTACCAACTGTTATGGACGAAAAATTAGCCCATCAAATTAGAGAGGATGCTAATGAGTATGGAGCTTCTACCAAAAGACCAAGAGACGTTTATCATCTGGATCTGGAGGCAATTCGTTTTTTTGCTAAAGTTGGAAAAGCTACTCACATGATTTTAACTCACATGGATATTATTTATCCCCAAAAAGAGCTAAAGGTTTGTGTCAGTTATGAACAAAAAGGCAAAAGAGTGAGTTATCGACCAGATCAAGAGTTCTTAAATACAGTTAAACCAATATATAAAGAATTAAAACCTTGGGATCAAAAACAGATTCAAGAAGCAAAGAATAAACTAGAACTACCAAAGGAAGCTCAGGTGTTTATTAAGTTTGTAGAAAAAGAAATTGGTTTACCAATATTAATGATTACAACCGGCCCTAGACGCAATCAAAGTATTAAGCTTTAGAAATTTGCTACAAAAGTTAGTGCCTTGCCTTTTTTGTTTGCTCTACCGGTTCTACCTATACGATGAATATAATCATCTTTTGATTCTGGAACGTCAAAATTGATGACATGGCTAACATCGGGTATATCAAGCCCTCTAGCAGCTACATCAGTTGCTACTAAGACTTTGATTCTGCTTTGCCGAAAATTAAGTAAAGCTCTTTGTCTTTGAGGTTGTGATTTGTTGCCATGAATAGAGTCTGATCTAAAACCTCGGTTATTTAAATTTTCAGATAATCTTTGTACTCCATGTTTAGTACGACCAAAAATAAGTGCTTTTTCAACCTCTTTACTGATTAAAAGTTGATGTAATTTATCCATTTTATCCTCTGGTCCTGAGAAAGTAACAATATCTTGTTCTATTGTATCTGCTGATTCGTGTTGTTTGACAGATATGGTTACTAAGTTATGAGAAAACTCATGGATTAATGACATAACTTGATTAGTCATTGTGGCTGAAAAAAATAGAGATTGTCGATTGGGCGCTAATTGATTTAGGATTTCTCTTACGTCTTTGATAAATCCCATATCTAACATCCGGTCTACCTCATCCAAAACCACGGTTGAATATTGAGCTAAATTAACTAATCTCTGATTTACTAAATCCTTAAGTCTACCTGGAGTAGAAATAAGAAATTGATGATAAGATTCTAAACTACGTCTTTGTTGGTACATGCTAGTACCTCCAATAGCCATTGCTGACCAGAGAGATAACATAGAAGCCAGACCTTGAAATTCATGATTGATTTGAATAGCAAGTTCTCTAGTAGGAACCATGATTAAAACTTTTTGATTATTATCATGAAGCACTTTGTTAATTAGCGGGATTAAAAAGGCTCCGGTTTTGCCAGTACCCGTGTTTGCAATACCCAAAAAATCATTACCTTGCATAATAGGTTCTATCCCTTGATCTTGAATAGGCATAGGAGTTAAATAACCTTTTTGTGAGATATTTGTCAGAATGCGTGAGTCAATATTAAAATCAGTAAAGCGATGAGTAATTGCAATTACTTCTACTGGAGGTAAATCAACTGCTTTATTAATAAAAGCGCGGACATCAATAGGTTTTGCTTGTCTGCGACCGCGCGAAATACCACGCGGATAGGAAAAAGAACCACGACCACTAGCATGACGAGAACGAACTGAAAAACGATACATATATAACAATATTTCTACTAAATATAGAAATATTTTAAAATTTAACTTTAGAAAAATACTAAAGGTGGAGTAAAGAACCAATTATGAGGAAAAGTAGTCTTACAAACTCTAATCAGTCAAATTTAGTTAAAACTAAAATCATTACTCGGATTATTAATTTAGCTATTATATCATAAAATAATAAAAATGATAGTGATTATAATAATTAACGTTTATTTAGGTTTTGAATTAAACCTTTATGTAGTTTTTCTCTGATTTCTGCTGGTAAATTATCATTATGAATAGAAAGTGGACATACCCAATGAAGACTCCAATCAACTACATATCCATCTGTGCCGATAGTAAAAGGATCAATTCCGCGATCAGATAAATAATTGTTAACCTTACAAAATGGAGAATCGCAAGGTTCTGATCCCAAAGCCTTAAAACATGGAGTTGTGGAGTGACTAATTAACAGCTGCAGACATTCGGATTTTGCTGGCATATTTTATGAGATTGAATTTGAATAGCAGTTTGAGGCGGTGTGCTTTCGAAAAAATTCGAACTGATTTCGCCCAAAACCTGTCCTGAGCTTGCCGAACGGATTTGTAGGGCGGGCGGAATTCCCCCCAGACCCCCCTTCCGCCCGCCGCACCTGTCCGCCTCTGGCGGAGAAGCGACCCTTTCGGATTGGACGATTTCAAGTTTTTCGTTCCGCTTTTAGCGG
>Ga0172375_10009810_pt1 | contig 12531 bp, 11 predicted proteins | sample LakKiv1m_FD_114537 | JGI IMG/M metagenome (GOLD analysis project Ga0172375, IMG submission 114537) | Freshwater microbial communities from Kabuno Bay, South-Kivu, Congo - kab_092012_11.1m | ecosystem: Environmental > Aquatic > Freshwater > Lake | place: Democratic Republic of the Congo... | reverse complement strand
CTTCGTTCATCGGATTATCCGCGTTTCAACAAATCACAGGCCATATTTATCGACCAGGTACACGAGGCTCGCTATTCCGGCAGATCCAAGCTGCATTTCGCGGAGATCGACCTGTTCGAAAGTATCTGAGGGAGAGTGGTGATATTTAAAATAGCGTGCATCTTCCGGTATGAGTCCCATAAAGATTATATCGGGATAATATCCTTTCAAAGGCCCGATATCGGATCCGCCACCTCCGTTGACCAGATCGATCCCATAGGGCTTGAAAAGAAGTTTCCAGGCCTCGGTCATCTTCATCTGATCCGGAGTACCTGCCACCCCGAGCGCCCTGGGGCGGAAAACACCCCGGTCGGATTCAAGTGCAGCAAGATGTTTCCCGCCTTGTGCCGCCGCCTCGCGGGCATAAGCCTGTCCACCCCGCTGGGCCACCTCCTCATCCATGAACATTACCGCCCTCAAGGTATGATGGGGCTTGATGCCGCTTTTCAGGAAGAGCCTGAGCATCTCAATGGATTGCATGCATCCTCCCCCGTCGTCATGGGCACCTTCTGAAATATCCCAGGCATCCAGGTGTCCGCCAACGATGATGAATTCATCAGGAAATTCCGAACCGCGGATCTCCCCGATGACATTGTAGGAGAGCACCTCCGGACCCTCCTTGCCGGTAGTGCGGATAAAGACTTTCAGTTCGGGATCCTGAGCCAGGCGGGCGCTTAGCACGTCGGCACTGCGTGTAGAAAGAGCCAGGGCCGGTATCGGCGTGACATCGTCAGCATACCGGGTAATGCCTGTATGCGGATAGTCATCGGTTTCCGGGTTCATCGACCGGACGAGGCATCCTGTTGCCCCCAGGGCCGAAGCTTCCGACGGTCCGTCGGAACGCTGCCAGTAAACCAGCCCGTAACCACTGAAAGCGGACAAATTGGCCGGATCAAACGACTGGTTGAAGAACACGATCTTACCCCGGACGTCAGCCTCGGTCAGCTTTTTCCATTGCTCGCGGTCCCTGACTTCAACCACCGGGCCCGACAAACCGCTTGCGCCCGTACCGGCCGACCACCCCAGCGCACAGGCCGTCAACTCCCGGGTTCCGTATTTCTCTGACAGGATCCGTACCTGTTCCGGTTCGCCCCGGACCCAGCTTTTTACCATTACAGGCTGAAGCCAGACCGAATCCAGGTTCATGCCCTCCATCACCCGGCGAGTGAACTCAACCGCTGCCTGCGCCTGGGGCCTGCCGCAAATCCGGCCTTTCGTGTTTTTGCACAGCCATTCCAGGTTATGGTATGCTTCGTAGCTGGTCAGCGCTTCCTGAAAAAATGAACGGATCACAACGCCATCTTCAGGTTCCTGGGCCGGGAGTCCGGACACGCCCGCAGTCAGCAGCAGGGCAGCAATAAAACTATTGAGCTTGATTATTTGCATCAATTGGCAAATGTCTTAATAAAACAAAACCCAATGTCGTTTGGTTAATTATTTTTATACTTTCGGCGAAAACATTTATCTTAAGATGGACTCTTCCAATACTTTCCCAGGTAAACTGATACTTGCCATCCACCCCTGGGTACCCTACACCAATATCGGCCTGTTCCGCAATCAGCAGATCCTGTTCCTGAAGAAGGTTTTGCACCCCGAAGAGGAAAGAAAGAAATTTCGCACTTATATGGAAGAGACCGGCATGAGGGCCGGGCTGATATACGATGAGCTGGTTGCGAATCACCTCCCGGTTGAAGATATCAGGGTGATCATCAGCCGGGGCGGGTTGGTGCGTCCCGTACAGGCCGGCGTTTACAGGGTGAATGAAAAAATGATTGCCGACCTGCGGTCCGGTTTTTCCGGAGATGATGTCGTAAACCTGGGCGGACTGATCGCTGCCGAGTTGACGAAAAAAATCAAGGGATCGTCCGCTTATGTAGCTGATCCTGTAGTTGTGGATGAATTTGATGATATCGCCCGGGTTTCAGGGCATGCTGAATTTCACCGCAGATCCGTTTTTCACGCTCTTGAACAAAAAGCCGTGGCCCGGAAATATGCCCGCAGCATCCAGAAAAAATATGAAGACCTGAACCTGATCGTGGGTCATCTGGGTAACGGGATCACGGTCGGCGCCCACTCCAGGGGCCGTGTGATAGACGCAAACCAGGGCCTGAACGGTGACGGTCCCTTTTCCCCCACCCGCGCCGGGCAGGTGCCTGTCGGGGACCTGGTCAATTTATGCTTCAGCGGAAAATATACGAAAGAAAAGATCAGCGATATGATCACGATCGAGGGGGGACTTTTCTCCTACCTGGGTGTTCACGATGGTTATTCGGCCGACCTGATGGCCCAGGAGGGTAACGAAAAAGCGATCTTTTATCTTCGTGCCATGGCCTACCAGGTCGCCAAAACGGTCGGTTCGATGTATGCTGTCCTGTCGGGCGAAGTGGATGCCATCCTGCTCACCGGCGGCCTCGTCCACAGTTCCTTCTTCATGGAGGAACTGCAGTCGCGTATCAGCCGCATCGCACAGGTGATCACCTTCGGCAGCGAGGATGACCTGGAAACCCTGGCGCTCAACGGAACCTACATCCTTAAGGGGGAAATCGAGGCGAAGGAGTATGGTGAATCGTGACTCGTGAATCGTGACTCGTGAATCGTGACTCGTGAATCGTGAATCGTGACTCGTGAATCGTGACTGGTAATTATCCTTGCTGTCCCTCTTCGAGTAAAGATCTGGAAATCACAACTTTCTGGATTTCAGAAGTTCCCTCATAGATCTGAGTGAGCTTGGCTTCGCGCATCAGTCTTTCAACATGGTAATCGGCCACATAACCGTATCCCCCGAATATCTGGACCGCTTCCGTGGTAATTTCCATGGCCGAGTCGGCGCAATAATGCTTGGCCATCGCGCCGGCCATCCGATAAGGTTGTTTCCTGTCTTTGAGCCACGCAGCCTTTAAACAGAGGTGTCTGGCCGCTTCAATTTTGACCGCCATATCGGACAGTTTGAACGCAATGGCCTGATGCTGGCAGATGGGCTTTCCGAAAGTTTTACGTTCCTGAGAATATCTCAGGGCTCTTTCAAAAGCTCCCGAGGCAATGCCAAGGGCCTGGGAGGCGATCCCGATCCGGCCATTGTCGAGGCATTTCATGGCAAATGAAAAACCGAATCCATCGTCGCCGATCCGGTTTTCCCTGGGAACCAGTACATCGGTAAACATGACCGAATGGGTATCCGAGCTTCTCATGCCCATTTTTTCTTCGTGCGGGCCCAGGGTGATTCCGGGGGTATCCTTATCCACGATAAAGGCATTGATCCCATGATGTCCCTTCTGCCGGTCAGACTGCGCCATGACCAGGTAAACCGAAGCGGAACTGGCACTGGTGATCCAGCTCTTGGTACCGTTGAGCCGATAATGGTCACCCTCCCCGATTGCTTCGGTCCGTTGAAAACGGGCATCCGAACCCGCTTCAGGTTCCGACAGTAGAAAGGCTCCGATGATTTTCCCGGTGGCCAGGGGTATCAAGTATTTCTCTTTTTGCTGTTCTGTCCCATACGTTTCAATTCCCCAGCAAACCAGGGAATTGTGCACCGAAAGGATCACCGCGACCGCTGCATCAACCTTGCTGATTTCCTCGAGGGCCAGCACATAGGAGATGGTATCCAAACCACCGCCGCCATAGGCCGGATTAACCATCATGCCGAAAAAACCCAGGCTGGCGAGTGCTTTGGTCTGATCAGCCGGAAAAATGGCATGTCTGTCCCGTTCGTTCACCCCTGGCAGGAGCTCCCTGATAGCAAAATCCCGGGCGGCATCCCGGATCATGCGTTGTTCATCGGATAGAGAGAAATCCATAATTAACAGGCTATTTATAAAGGATGGCTACCACGGTTATATCATCTCCGCCCATGTTCACCGACAACCCGTAAGGCCTGTCGGGATTGAGCCGGATCTGTGAATCGCCGGCCCTTCCGGTCAGTTGTTCCCAGATTGTGACGGCCTGGTGCACGCCGGTTGCCCCCACCGGATGGCCCCAGCCGATCAGCCCGCCGGTCGTGTTGAAAGGAATGATGCCGTTCCTGGCGGTGTGTCCGTCCAGGACGAATTGCGCGCCTTTGCCGGGTTCAGCCAGCCCCATTGCTTCAACACCCATTATTCCGGCAATAGTAAAGCAATCATGAGTTTCAACGGTACCCACCTGGTCCATGGTTATCCCCGCCCGTTCAATCACCTGCCTGACAGCCTCCCTGATAGTGGAAAGCTCCGCCGGGTCCTGTGGCGGTTGGGTGATATCCTCTTCCACCTGGGCCCAGGCGATGACCTCGACAGCCTGTTCCCGGGGTATGCCGGTACGGCGCAATCCTTCATCCGAAACAATGGCGATGGCTGATGCACCGTCCGATACTTTCGAGCAGTCGTAGATAGTAAGATGGTCGACGAAGGACGCCGGATCGGGTTCAGTCAGTCCGAGGGTATCGAGATCGGCGGAGGTATTGTGGTATTCCTGGGCTGTAGGGCAGGTTCGGGCATTCTCAACAGCCTGGCGGAACCAGCGGGCCATCCCTTTCCTGGTGATGTCACGGCCGTATTTTTCAAAATAAACCCCGGCACGGTTGCTGAACTGGCCGGGGAAAAAATAGGCATGGCCTTTTTTGCGGCTTGCATACCAGCCGGCACCGGCCAGTATGTCGGCCCCATAGATGGCTTTCACCGTATTCTGAACCTCGACGCCCAGGGTCAGCACCACTTCGGCCGATTCGGCCAGGATGGCGCGTATCCCGGCGGTCAGTGCCAGGCCCCCCGATCCGCAGGCTCCTTCGACCCGGGTGGCGGGCTTGTAGCGGAGCTCTCCGTCAATCATCGGGAAAAAACCAGCCAGGTTGGCCTGCCGGTTGAACCGTGCAGCCATAAAATTACTGATCACACACTCGTCAACATTCCGGGCGCCTCCGATCTGGGCCAGGCATCCCTGTCCTGCTTCCTTTATGTAATGCTCGATTCCGGGGCGAGCCTTTTTAGGATTGAATTCCTTACGGCCCGTACCCAGGGAAACGGTATTGTAACCGCCCGTCAGGTATACTTTTCTTCTCAGGTTGCTCATGTATGGTTATTTGAAATATTCATTGACAGGACCATAGGCATGATAGAATCCGGTTTCCATGACCTTGTTGACATCGGCTTCGCACCGGGCCACGCCGCTGGCGACCAGTAGTTTTGCGATCCGCATCGAGTTCCTGCCGTAACTGATAGCCATACCGGCCCCGTAAGTTTTCATGTGAGACAATGCGGCGAAAAAATTAGCCAGCTTCTCCGCTTTGTCGGGTGCAAAGTTCACCTCTTTCCATGAGAGAGGTGCCGGCAGTTCGCCGACGAGATCATGGGTTGCTGCATGAACCGTGTCCAGGGGATCGTAAGTGAGAGTTTGCAGGTTGATAATGGCAACCGGCCTGCCTTTCTCATACCGGAAAAAACCCTCTTTCTGGGAACCGTCGGAGAACTGCCCCCCCCGGATTCCCTTTTCCACCAGGTTCACGAAGAAGGGACTGACGAGTTCCTCATCCGGCAGGTAAGGGTTCATGACTTTCATGATATAAACCGCCACATCGATCCCAACATAATCAATGAGTTGAAAGATCCCCATCGGGCGAAGGAGAAACTCCTGACTGATCCGGTTGACGATCCAGATCGCGTGTTCGATGGGCATGGTTTTCGCCATCTGCCCGGCCGTTTCGATTGCCCAGAGGGCATCCCTCATGAAATGACCGTTACCGATAAAACCGGCAAAATCGTTGGACTCGACGACCACTTTCCGGAGGTTCCTGGCATATTGCCTGGCGAATTCAACCAATTCCGGGCGTGTGTTCCCCGAGGGTATGAGTTCGACCAGTTTCTGAACGGCCGGCGGGTTATAGAAATGAAAACCGATAATTGCCCCTCCCAGGCCGGCTTCCTCATCGAGCCGGATGATGGGTATGGAAGAGGTGTTGGTGAAGAACCAGGTGTTCCCGTCGCCATTCCTGAGTATTTCCCTGAGCACCGGTATCTTGACTTCGGGATCTTCCTTGATGGCTTCGAAAACCAGTGTTGAACCGGCGGCATCCGACAGGTGTGCGGACGTGTTGACCAGGCTTAGGACAAAAGCCACGTAGGCGGCAATGATTTCGCCGTTCTCGACCAGGTCGGGGCGGCCGGTATACATCTGTCTTAACCAGACCGTTTTCTTTTCCGCCGCTTTCAGCACCTGTGGTTTCAGGTATTCCATCAGGCCGTGCAGTCCCCGGGGTGAAAGATCGATCGCCCAGAGTTCCATTACCTGTTCCGGGTCTCTCAGCAGCTGATCGGCCATTTCCATGGCAGTCAGTAGTGTTATGCCGCTGCCCATCTTGCCGGCAGCCCCCAGAACGGAAACTTTCCGGAGATGTTCGGAGTAATTCATGTATGGTTTATTGGTTGTTTCCCCAGTTGGGCTTTCTCTTTTCGAGGAAAGCCTTCATGCCTTCAATACCCTCATCCTCAAATAATTCAGCAAAGGCTTCCTTTTCCTTGTCGAGGGCTTTCTGGAAATGCATGTCAATTCCTTTCCGGAGCAGGTTTTTTGCAGCCCTCACCGCTTTGGGGCCCCGTGTAGCGAGACGATCGGCCAGGGCCAGCGCATCGGGGATGAGCCTGTCAGGCGGTGAAACCGATTGGACCAATCCGAGCCTCCAGGCTTCCGTTGCATCAAAGGTTTCACCTGAAAGGATCCAACGGAGCGCATTACCCAATCCTATATGCCTGGGAAGCCTCTGGCTGCCGGCATACCCGGGAACCAATCCCAGGTTGACCTCCGGCTGGCCGAACACAGCCGTTTCCGAGGCTATGCGGATATCACAGGCCATGGCCAGCTCACAACCACCACCGAGCGCGTATCCGTTGACCGCGGCGATGACCGGTATCGGCAGCTCCTCGATCATAAGGAAGGTCTGCTGCCCTTTTTCAGAAAAACGCCAGGCCCCTTCCGGATCGAGCCTGACCATCTCGGCGATATCGGCTCCCGCCACGAAAGCTTTGCCTTCTCCCGTGATGATCAGTACGCGAAACGGTTCATCGGTGACAATATAATCGAGATAATCGATCAATTCGGAAAAAAAAACGGAATTGAGCGCATTAAGGGATTCGGGCCGGCTTATCGTTAGGATTTCAACCTGGCCATGTCGCTCCGGCTTCAATATCTTGAAAGACATACTACTGGTTTTTAATGTTTTACAATAAACCGGTCATGTTGGTTGAAATGTACCAAAATAAGTCCGGATTTGCAAAACTGGTGAACCAAATTTGCCAGGAAAAAATGCGCAGGGAAGTTTGGCGGTGAGCCGGCTGCCTATTGCATGAAGGCGAGCTTGAGCGAATCCTTCCGGCCGCCGGCGATAAGCCGGCAGATATAAATGCCCGGCCTGAGGAAGTTGCCCCTGTCAGTCCTTCCATTCCAAACCACATGGTATTCAGATCGTTCGAGCTCTTCGTCGACGAGAGTGGCCACTTTTCTTCCTGACAGGTCAAAAATATCCAGGTGGACTTCTCCTTTTTCAGGGACCAGAAAGGTGATCGCAGTCTCACCGGTGAAAGGATTGGGTCCCTCGTTCGTAAGAATATCGGCTGAATCGACGTCAAAGGTTGATATGATCACCGATCCCAGGCCGGTCAGGTTATACTTGTCCCTGGCACGGACATGGACATCGTAGACCGTATTTCTCTCCAGGGGTCCGCAAAAGAGCCATCCGGTGGCATCGAGCTTGGTATCCTCCGGCAGGCGGGCCGGTTTGAACAGGACGGTGTTGATACCCTCTCTCATGAATGAAGATCCGGTTCGCTTGTACAACTGACCGTCTCCGTTTGATATTCCCAGGGAATAGTTTGTCGCAATGAAACGGAGAAAATCAGGATCCTCGAAAAAAAACCGGATCTCCCCGCTGCGGCTCAGGCGGCAGGCCATATTGAGTGGGACCGGACCCTCCGGTGTGGCGGCAATGGCATTCCAGAAGATCTGGACTGCCGAATCAGCCGGATCGACGCGGATGCAGTTTTCGGTCATGTAATAGTCAAGGGCCTGTCCGTAGGGAACGATTTTCTGATACGATCTGAAAACCAGCGAAGTATCGAACACATAGGGATAATTCTCCTCCGTCTTGTTGAAGAGGATCTCTCCCCGGTTCGAAACGTAAATATCCCTGTACACAGAACCGAAAAAAGTGAAATCAAAGGGAAGGGTAACCTTGTTGATCAGGTCCGAAACCCCGACAGGGAATATGACGGTTCCGGCTTCCCGGGGAAAATCCTGTTCCGAGAAAGCCAGGTCGTAATCATGCGCCAGTTCCCACCGGTAGGGTTCGGCAGCGCCGGTGGCCTCAAACTGGACGGAAACGTATTCTCCGGGTTCTGCAAACATCTTGGGTACAGGCGTTACCTCGACACGGTTGAACTCCACCGGCCGCACCAGGCTGACCAGGTTTCGCGAGCCCAGCTCGATCGGCTGGTTAAGGTTCTCAAGCAGCACAGAATCGGAACCGTTAAAGTGATTATAAATGCCAAAGGAATAAATGGTTCCTGTGGCATAACTGCTTGAATTGGAATCATCCACGATCAGGAAGAACTTCACCGGCACACCCCGGTTCAGGTAGGCTGTCAGGGGGGTGATATCCAGGCCGAGTTCAAAAGGCTGCTGGGAACCGCCGGGAGCTATCAGGTAATTTTCTCCTCCCTGGTAGTTGAAGAGGGGAAATTCCAGGATATATTCGGGCTCTTCGGCTGTGGGGTCATTGGCTATGCCCGCCATGATCCGGATCGTGCTCCGGTTGGTATGGATCAGGGAAGCGCGCAAAGTCAGGATCGGCTCGTAGGCTTTGACTGCCTGGATGATATGAACCGACCGGTTCCAGATCCCGCCTTCGTACCCGTATTTCCCGAACAGGTGGTAGGGAAGATAGGCCATTCCCCGCCTGCCCCAATTTTCGCCCCAGGAATTGTAAATGATGAAGGCCCCCACCTCCATATCCCCGGCATCCACCACATCGTCGTAATTAATATCGGTGTCATTCGTAAACAGGCCGTCGTGGTTCAGGTCAAACCGGATGGCATCGTTGTATCCGACAATGGTCATGGCATGCCCTACCACCGTACCGAACGTGGTCATGACCGGTGCTCCGGGATCGGGTGATGAGTCGGAGAGAAAGGTATAACCCATCCCTCCCGATGCAATCTGGAAATTGGCGCAACCTCCATATTTGGAGCCATCCAGATGGTTATAGAGATAGCGCTTCATCAGGAAAATGCCTTCAGGGGTTGCCAGCGAGAGTGAATAGTTCCTGATCACCCGGTTCTGCATGGCCCGGTAATATTTGTCATATCCCGACATCCAGTAACTGACATCGTTGTCCACCGGAAAGTCCACGATGTTCGGGCAGCCATTGGCCTTTATGATCTCCCAGCTGTCGAAATAGCTGGCTCCCGTGGCATAGGTGCTCCGGTTAAGGAAATTCCAGGGGTAAAGCGGCGGATAGCGGTTTTGCGGGTAATCCCCGTTCACGTTCCGGAGCCGGCTCAGCTCATAGGTGAGCAGGTAGCCGATAGAGCTGGCCTGGTTGCAACTCCAGCCGTACTGGTTAACCAGCGGCGGGAAATAGGTGGATTTGGAAAGGTCCACCTTTTCGGGGAGGTCATCGCCCGACTTCAGGCGCTCGGACAATGGAACAGGGTATTCCGGGAAGTTGCGCCCTTCACGGTTTTCCTGGGCCATGGCGAACAGAGGAAGAGCCAAACCCAGTATGAATATCCCCGTCCCTTTCATGCCTTGCCAAGTTTCCGGAAAAATAGAAAGATTATTCCAGATTTTATCAGCAGCAGCCAAGGCAACAGGCGCACAGAGTTAGTTTCCCTCCGGTCGCACAGGCTGCGCCGGATGCACCGAAGGTTACTGTGCTACTTTTCTCGCCTTTTTTCAACCCTTTCTCATCCCCTTTCCCACCCCGTGAAATTTCCCCGCGGGTTTTCAGGCCTCTACCTTTGATCCGGCAGTTCAATCCATTAAAACCTTAAATTTATCGGTATGAAAAATTCAATTAAAATGCTCGCTGGGTCGGTCGCCCTCCTGTTTGCGCTGACCACAACCTGCGCCGGGCAGGTGACGACCGTTGGAAAAACGATCAAATCGACCGGCGAAAAAGTCGTTACAGGTAAAGCCTCAGAATCCAGCCAGGAATCAATCAGCCTGGAAAAAAACAAGGAGCTTATTTTCAATGAAGAATCAATCCCTTCGGCTGTTAAGTTCAATGTATCAACAGAATACAATTATCTGAGAATAAACATCTCATGCAGTCTTGCTTCTGGGATCGTGGCCATCGAGTTGATTGATCCCACCGGGAAAAAGCAGGGCATTTACACAGTCAAGTCAGAAGACAACATCGTCAAAGGCGACAAGACCCAGGTGGGCGAAACGGCCCAGGGAAATATGCAAAAAATGTTCAGAAATCCGTTGAAAGGTGACTGGCTGATCACAGTGGCTCCAATTAAGGCGAAAGGAAAGGTTAGAATTAACATTAATCAGCAGGTTAATCCCCGCATTGATTACATCGAACTCACTGAGGTCGAAGTAAAAGAGCGTTAGTCTGGAATAAGTGAGAATAAGTGATACTGTTAATCGGTTAGTTGGCCTGTTTCTTTTAGGGGGCATGATGAGCAGTTTTGAATGCACTGCTCAATCTGGTCTGGAAGGCAGGATCTTTCCGGATACAGCCCAATGGGCACCGATAGCCTATCTGTCCATCATTCCCGATTTTACCCAGATGTATGTCATTTCCAACGAATTGATCATTCAGCGATCAGAGATCGGTGCCGATGGAACGTTCCGTTTCGACACGAAAGCAATGGATCAGGAGGATCACCTGTACCGGATTCATTTCTCGAAAAAGGGTGAGCCTCCTGCTTCATTGATCATCGGGGAAAGGGATGAGAACCATCTGTTCCTGGTTGCCAACAGCGGATCGGAGATCGCGATCAGCATAGAAGGAAGAAAACAGCTACTGGGCAGGGTTACGTACAACGGCTACCAGCCCAACCAGGCTTTGCAGGAGATCAATCAGATAGCCGGATTCCTCGACACCCTTGACATGTATGGACCGGCGGTGAACCGGGATTTTGTGAGGGAAGCGGTGTACGAGAGGCTGCGCAGGTATGCCGATACCTGTTCTTCCGCCCTGCTCTCCCTGTATGCCATTTACCAGAGCCGGTTTGAAACCGATGCAACGGTGCATCCGGAGTTTTACCGGGAATACCTGCGGAAATGGAGGCATGAGGATTCGGAATATTTTCAAGTATTCCGGGCCCAGCTTAACATGGAAGAAAAAAACAAGGTCTGGATACCGCTCGTTACGGGGGGAGCGATCCTGCTGGCAGCATCCTTAATCCTCTATTATCTCCGCCGGAGAAGAAAAACCGCGAAAACGCCCTATCAATCGCTCACGGTACAGGAGCGAAAGATCTTCGGGCTTCTCAGGGAAGGCAAAACCAACAAGGAGATCTCTGATATCTGCGGGGTGAGCCTGAGCACCGTCAAGTCGCATGTCAACAACATCTATTTCAAGCTCCACCTGAGTTCCCGGACCGATGTAATGGATTTCGGAGAGTAAAGCCAACCTTTTTTCTTCCGGTCGTACCGGCTGCGCCGGATGCATTGGAGGTTACTGTTTTTGGAGATCGGGTTGGCACTGGATTAGTAATCTTTGAAGATGGTAAAAATACCTTGCCATGATACATTTTATAGCTTTAAAGTTTACTTTTACATCGAGTTAAACGTACCCAAAGTGGAAGCAAAAAACGAAATACAAATAACCCGCAAATCGTTTAAGGCAAAACTTGAAGTTATCATCTTTAAGGATCCGTCAGGTTCATTTGTTGGTTATGCACCATCGATTGATGTTTCGTCCTATGGTGATACCCAGGACGAAGCTCTTAATGCCACCAGGGAAGCAATTGAAATCTACTTTAACTATACTCGCAACAAGGGTACTTTGGAGCAAGACCTGAAGCGTATGGGGTGGAAAAAGGAAATCATGAAGCATTCCAGTCTGGTTGCACCTGATCTGGATACGATCAGTCATGATAATCCGCTTCTGATCAATATCATGAACTCTCCGGACAACTACCTTCAAAAGAGTATTTCCATTCCGGCTTGAGTCATTATGGGGGAGTCTCTTGGACAAATTCGGACTTCTGATTTTAAGAAGTTTTTAGAGTCACAGGGGCTTCGTCATGTTCGGAACAAGGGAGACCACGAAATCTGGACGAGACCTGATTTGTCACGACCCATTGTCATTGTAGCCGGAAAAAAAGAAATACCAGAGTTTCATGTTTGGCTGAACTTAAAAACTCTCGGACTTTCGGTTGAGGATTTGAAATCCTTCCTTGAAAAGAAGTAAGCAGCTTAAGGAGGGATGTTGTACCTTCCCTGCCTGTGTATAAACCCTCCTTACGACGAAAGCCGGCATCGAGCCGGCTTTTGTCGCTGTGGTACCACTCG
>Ga0172375_10009809_pt1 | contig 12531 bp, 10 predicted proteins | sample LakKiv1m_FD_114537 | JGI IMG/M metagenome (GOLD analysis project Ga0172375, IMG submission 114537) | Freshwater microbial communities from Kabuno Bay, South-Kivu, Congo - kab_092012_11.1m | ecosystem: Environmental > Aquatic > Freshwater > Lake | place: Democratic Republic of the Congo... | reverse complement strand
GTTGTGGTTGTGGTTCCTGTTCCTGTCGTGGTTGTGGTAGTAACAGGGGAGGTGGTAGTGGTTGTTGTGGTGGTGGGGGTATTAGAGCCGTATACATAAAGGACGGAAGCAGAGGTAGTGGATAATATATATAAAAGTCCAGTAGAGCCTATGGAAGGGGGAGTAAGTAGTCGTCCGCTTCCGCCTACCCTGAACGATTTGTCTAATCTGAAATAAGTGCCCATATCGGTAAAAATATGAACGTTATTTACAGAGGTGCTTAAATTACTGCAAACTATGATTCTTCCTGAACCATCTATTACGGGAGCTGCGGTATTATGATCAGAGGCGCCGCTATAGGGAAGAACAGAGGTAGAATGTTTAATGCTGAGATTACCCAAACCATCATCTGAACATGCATATAGATTGGGTCCTGCTCTGAAATATATGGTGCCATCGGAAGCCAACGCAGGACCGCCCCACACTGGATAGCTGGTATCTATTATTTGACTTACACGAGTAAGGGTATGGTCAATTGCTACCACTCCTCCGTAGGTTTCGTTACTTGCTCCGCCACTGACATTACAAATAGTAGCATATAACATATCCGTATCAGAACTATAACATACCCCCCTAGGACGCCAGTGATCTGGAAAAGGTCCAAATCGAAAATCTGTAGCGGTGATTTCTACTTGACCGGCATCGACTCCTTCGGATTTCAGGGTGGCCATATAGCCCCATGTATTACCTTCTCCGATATAATATATTCTGTAATAATCGCCACCTATTTTGTCGGGATTGAAAATAAGCCAGTTAGACTTTGCACCGCTATAACTATCCGTTTGTTTCCATATATAATCATTAGAAGGATGATCGGCATCAAACTTAAAAACAAGTCCGTCACCGGTATAACAATCATTTCTAAAAAAGTAAGGTGAACAGTAGGCTAAATAATAGAAAAGATATGTGGTGTCTCCGCCATTATATTTAAAATGTGTGCCAGTAAAAGGGGTTACTACGCCATCTGGAGATAACTGCCATATATTTTGGAGGCTAGGATCAGAAGTATATAATGCACCTGAAACCACCATTCCCGTTTGCCCCGATGGAAAAGTTCCAATCGCAGTTCTTAGTGCTATGTCGCCGTTTTGAGATGGAACTAATGTTTGTGCCCATGCGATTTCATAATTATGCGGTGCGCCACTGAGATTGGTTTTTAGGGCATAGTGTTTGGCAACCCCTACGCCGTTTAATTGTGTGCCAAGATATGCATATTCTTCGCCATTATAAACACCTATCGGAACGCAAGCCGCACTACCATTGACTATTACTTCACTAAATGGAATGGAATAATAAAGATCTTGTATATTGTCAATATCAATAGAATTACTAGATCTTTGTGTTCCCTGAAGATCGCATCCAAAATTAGGCCATGCTGATATTATATTAGACATTTTCTACTTCTACATTAATATTGTTGGTTTTTTCGTCAACCCTGATTTTTATTATTTTATCCCCTAGCTTGAATCCAATGGTGCGGGACTCTATTTGCATATCATTTGCCCCAAGAGAACACGAAGCGGTTTTGAATTGGATATATTTTTCCATGTTCTTCGGCAAGTAAACTACCTGATTGTTTTTTGTAATAAGTAAAAGCTCTGATATGCTGTCTTTTATATCATCCCATTTACTAGTGAGTTCGCTTTTTTCTGTTCCGTCTTTTGTTCTTGCTTTCCACATATGGGTCTCCTTTAATATTTCTTCATATTATACATTTTTTCCTTGTTCAATAATCACACATTTTTTGTATAATATCAATAAGGGATAAACTATGAAGACCGCTTATAAAATGGCATGTGAAAGAATTATTGCTCCAAAATATCCCAAGAAGGAAGAAAAACCAAAGGGGTTTGATTTTATAAAGGTAGATGAATTTGACTCCAGAGAAGACAAAACGGTGGATGTGGTTGGATATTCTGATGGTAAGTATGCACCAGAAACAAAACTTATAGAAAATCCAGAAGAGGAAAGAAAGAAACGGAAAGAACAAGAAGATCAAGAACCTATGAATAACGTTAAAATACAACAGCCCGAAACCATCAATTTCTCCGATATAATGGAATGTTGTTTTTGCGGATCTACCAAAAGTTATAGCGGATTTAGCAAGTCGAACAGGAATTTTATCTTCGGTTTGTCCAATCGCAATGTTAGGGTTAAAGTTGAGGATTTTTCGACCTCTTTTGATGTTAATAAGGAGACCCAGAAACAAATAAAGTTTTTAGAAGATCTTGAGATATCTCCAAAAGCCCCAAAAATATACAGCATGACGGTGCCCTCAGAAGTTACTTATATAGGTAAAAAAATAGCTTATACCATGATTGAGGCTTGTAGTCTGCATAAAGATTATTGTAATAAATTAAATCTTATGGACGAACTATGGGTACCGACTAATTTTGGCAAGAAAGTTATGCAGCAAAATAATATACATCCTCCTATTTACGTTATGCCTCTTGGGGTTGATGTTGATCGTTATAAGCCCGATTGTGGTATTATGGATTTCGGCGCATCTATGAAAGGTTTTAAGTTTTTATGCGTTTCCAAGTATTCCGCAAGAAAGGGATTTGATATTTTGTTAAGAGCATTTATGGAGGAATTTTCTGGCGAAGAAGACGTAAGTTTGCTGTTGGTCGCCAGTCCTTTAAATGTTAGGGCGGGATTGTCCGGAAATAAGGCGCTAATTGAAGATTTTACCTTTATTAAGAATTCAATTGGAAAAGCAGAAAAGGATCTTCCCCATGTGGCACTCTATACCAAACCCGTTCATGAAAAAAATATGCCTAAAATTTATAATTCCTGTGATGCATTTTGTTTGATATCAAGAGGCGAAGGATTTTCTCTCACGGTATTAGAAGCATCTGCCTGTGGATTGCCGATTATAGCCAGTAACGTAACGGCTCATACAGATTACTTAAATCAGGATAATGCTTTTTTGGTAGAACCGGATGGATATATTGAGGCAAAAGTTAATGGGAACCTTTCTGAAGTGGCTAAACTTTGTCATTTTTATGTAGGACAAACTTTTCCTGATTTTAGTAACACCGGAATTACTCAAACCAGACAGCACATGAGGTATGTTTTTGAAAATTATAAAGAGGCACAGGAAAAGGCCAATAAGCTCAGAAATCTTATTATTAACAATTATACTTGGGATATGGCTATAGATAAAGTGTATAATAGATTGAGGGAGTTGCAATGATGAATAGAAGAGGCTTTTTTAAAATGCTGATGGCAGGAGTGGCGGCAATAACCGTTGCTCCTAAAATGATATTTGAGAAAATCAGGACTATACCAAGAAGAATTAAAGCCGTTGGAAAAGTCAGAAATTTGAGGGATTTCAAAAGGACTCCAGAAAAAATAGTAGCTTATTATAAGAAAAGAAAAGTGTATAATAAAGATCTGGATTTGAAAGAAATAAGGAGATACATATGAATATATCAATAAACTGTAAATTATCATTAAGCAAAAAATTAAAAGCGTTAGTGGGTAAAGAAGCAACATTAACCTTGGTATCTCAGGACATAGCAGATGGTAAGGGAACCGCTATACTCACATTAACCTCGGATGGTACCGCTTCTCAATTTGAACCTAACATGGGCGAAACATCTATTATGCTTGTTCCCGTAGAATTGGCAGAAGAATCCCTTAGTTCTTCAAGTCCTGTTCATGCATCTATCTTCTCTACTGTTCCAAGCAAGCATAAAAAAGAATCTGTGGTTCAGAAAATAGCAGCCGTTAATGCCCCAGAAAAAGGAGAAGAACCCACAGCCATAAAAGAAGAGGCCGATGTTCCTGAGGCTTTTTCTGAAGTTAAAGATCCAGAATGCAGCGTTTGGGTCAAGAACATGGAAGAGCTGGCAAATGCAGTGAGCGCAGTAAAACATAAGAAATCCGAAATAGAACCGGAAAATGCCAAAAGCGTCAGGGAAAAAGCGGTATTGCAGGAATTGAAGGAAAAAGCAGAGGCCATTGAAATACCTGCTTGGATAGTAAATGACAAAGTAGGATCATTGTCCATTAACGATCTTAATATCGGCTTGCCCTTGAATGCCCCCTTTAATTTAAGCAGTATATCGGCCAGAAGAATAGCCTTAAGTAAAGATTTGAGAGGATTATTAAAGGCCGGTTATGTTAGGTTTATTTCGCCTAAAGAAAAAGATCGGCTTCTTTCAAAAGAATCTGCGGAAGAAACTACTCAGGGATTAGAAGTATTTGACCATCACGATGAAGTATTAAGCAGTATTGAAAACTCAGGAACAAGCAGTAATCCGGTTATTGATGATAAAACCGCAATGTTTATAGATGAAGCCGATATAGCAAACAAAACCGAAGAAGAAAACATGATTTTAGATTTAACACAAGGAATGCCAGCCACAAAAACCAAACATGCGGCTCCGGTGGTAAATCATAGAACCGTTCATAATAACACTGCTTCTTCGCCAAAACCCAAAAATCCCGCTATTAAGTCTGTTAAACGGTTGGAATAATCAATTAATTCCGCCCTTAAAAAAACAGAAATAATAAAGGGAAAACGCCGCTGTCTTTAGAAATATTCTAAGAGGATTAGTGTCGTTAAATATTAAGATGGAGATAAACAATGGCTATTTTATATTATCCTAGTAGACCATATAGAGGTACTGCCCCTGCTATAGATAGGGCAATGGCAATAAGAAAACCGATTAGTGTCGCAGGGTCTCAAAATCTGGCATCAAGCTCGCTTACTGCCATTATCAGCAACAATGATAACTGGCAACTGGATTCCGTGGGATTATGCTTCAGTAATGTTGCGGCTAGAAATTTTTCCGCTTATATTATGAATGGTAGAAACGTTGTGCAGAACCTCAACGATTCTTTATGGTTTTATGTTACTGGTTCAGGATATCAGTCTATTACACTGGCTCCGGGCTTCTATACCGGTGCCCAGCTTGCAGTACAACTAAAAACCCAATTAGATGCCAACGCTGCTTTCATAACAGCCGGCGCAACTCCATTTACCGTTACTTATGTTTCGGCCACTGGGTGTTTTACGATAACTCCCAATGCCGGACAAGTGGCTTATCTTAATAGTAATGCTCATCAGGAATTAAGACTTAGAGACAGTATTGCGGGACATCTTTTCGGACTAAATGTAACTACTGCCCTGTCCGCAAGCATTACCAGTGACACAAACGTTTATGGACTTAATACAGAGATGGGCTTTATCAATGAGACGGCTTCAACGGTAGTGACATATTTGCACGATACGGCACATACATTGACAGTTGATCAGGCGGTGCATTTGATCGCTAATTCTGCATCAGATGTTACCATTGATTACACGATTGATTATGAAACCATAGTATAAGGAGAGGTAATGAAGTCCATATTCAAAATACTGTCGGTGAAAAAAGTGGCAATGGCTGTTCCTGTATCTTCAGAACAAGCCGAAGCCATGAAACAACACGGTATATTTGTTTTACAGGATATACTGAAAAGATTGCCGCATACTACCCAGAAAGACATGTTTAACAAAATTCAAGAGGTTATTCAGTCAGGAGCCTCAGAATTTTTCAGGAATCTTGAGGTTAAAACAGCCATACAACTTCCCGCAGTTTATGTGATAGATCCTGACGACATATTCAGCTTAAACGGGAAGAATTACTTTGCCATTGAGGTTGATCCCGCCAGAAAAGTGGGTAAAAAATGGACATCAATGAGCGGAAGGGAATACCAAAAGAACGATCAATATGACGGAGAAGTACTTGCCCTTGATATAGAAACCGGACTTCCTGTTCCCCTGCCTCTGCCTCAGGTTAATGCATTGATAACGGCTCCAACAGGTGACAGAGAAAAGGTACTGGAAAGGGTAAATAAAGAAGTGGCCTCTTATAATGAAAGAATTCAGGCCATAGATAATGCCGTGGGAGCTTCTAAACTGGCACTTCAAATAGCAAGGGCAGAAGATAAAATTAACGAAAGAATTGAAACCCTTAATAGTATTAAAACCTCTATAGAAAATAAATTACAGAGATATGAGTCCGCTCCACGGGAATCTTATGAAGGATGGATGAATTCTCTCAGGGAAGGCATAAGAAACGGGCAATTGAATATCAGGGACGTTTACGATACAATACTTTTCCTGTACCAGTCAAACCCCGAATCTCTGGCACAAAAAATACGCAGCGGAGAAATCATAATTCCAGAAGATCTTAAGGCGGGAATTTTAGGCATTGCAGAACAGGAACAAGCAGGCATCTCAAAGGATCAGGAAAAGAAACAGAGAGATGAACAGGAAAGAGAAGAAAGAATCAGACAGAGAGAAATACCCGAAATCCACGAACAGCCAATATCTCCATTCGCCATTCAGGATATTCCGGGCTCAAAATATAAAACCGTGAAAGAACAAAAGAGCTTCTACCACTGGATGAGCAGCCAAAAACACGCCATTGAAGGGACAGAAAGAGACATAAAAGAACTTACGGAAATTAAAAATGCCATGGAAGAAATGAGAAAATATACGGGACCAAAATCCAAGGAATTCATAACATCACCCGAAGGACGCTCATATTTGCAGAGCCTCAGTAATTTCCTGAATGCATCATCCATGTTTATTAAAAGATACGCCACAGATATAATACAGGACGGAAAAGTAAATCCTAAATTAATGGGAAGCGAAGGAACAGAAGGAAATGCCTTTGTAGCAGTAGCACTAACCAGATTGTATAATGTAATTAAAGCAACACTGGAAGAATATACCGCCATATCCCCAATGCCATCAGGAAGAGACACAGTAGAAACCCCAGTACCGGCATTGGAAAACGTATCTAACACATCTAATTCTCAGGATAAAATCAAAATCACCAAATTATCAGAAATACTATGGAAGGCGTTTGAAGAGAGACTTAAAATCAAATGAAAATAACAAGGAAAAACAGTAATGATTGCGGCGGATTCAAACCCCCTAAAGGACACCTAGATACCCAGATGTTTCCAGAATGCGAAGATACAGAAACAGATAGAAATATAGTTAAAAAAAACCAAGAGAAAAAGAAGAAAAAAGCCTTCAACCTCATGGAATATAGAACCGCAGAAATAAATAGATATAAGGATGATACCGGAGCCGTAATTGAAGGGCCAGATATGCAAAGCCTTAACTTCTCCCAGATAGAACTGCTTAAGGAAAAACTTGAAAAAAGATACCCCAGAATGACTTGGACAGGAAAAGCAATAGTAGAATGGTTCAATAAAAATATCAGGGGCAAATATGGGGATTTTACGGGACCTAAAGATATAGAACATTTTTTTAGATAATTCAGATAGTTTAGATAATTTAGATAGATAATATTATGTCAGTCCAAACACGCACATCAGCACTGCAAAACGAAATAGTCCGCCTGTATTGTGAATTTGAATACAACGGCAGACTAACAAACCCTGCATCCCAACCCCTTGTGGAAATCATCGATACAGACGGAGTAACAGTTTTAGATACTGTAAACGCCCAACTTGAACACGATGGTATATGGTACGCAGACTGGTATGTTCCCGCTAACCTGCCTCTGGGAAGCTACTACGACAGATGGACATTTCAATGGGCAAGTAGTACCAGCGTTACAGAATTAGTCATGACCTTTACGGTTTATGGACTTGAATCTTATATTAATTTTGTTTCTCTCGCCATAAGCCACAGCGTCTCTAACAGGGCACTCCAAATGATGAAAGACCTGTCTAATGATTTTGTATACGAGGCACAACATATTCCAGTATATTTTGAACAGGCCATGAGAATACAACAGGAAGATCAGGCCAAAAGAATCAAAAAATATTATTACTTTACCTTGGATGCAGATAAATATAACGTTGGTGCCGGCGCAGTTTATTTCAACAATGGACAAAGATTTACTGTATGGGAAACTATTACTCCCTTTTATTCCAGCAGCTCATCAAGCACATCATCATCCAGCAGCGAAAGTATTGGGAATGTTTCTTCCAGCTCCTCCTCAAGCAGTTCCGGTAATTCCAATTCTTCAAGCTCCACAAGCTCTAAATCATCAGAGTCATCTTCTTCTACCAGTTCATTAGATTCTTCGTCCTCAAGTTCAAGAGATTCAAGTACATCCAGCTCTACTCCTACCGGCACTACCACCACAACCACTACTCCTTGGGTTTATAGGCCGATTTTAATGTGCGTGGGAACCGGTGCTCCATCTAACTCAGGAACATTAACTTGGATTAGCGGCACTGGACCAACAACAATTAATTATGTCAGCTATACGGTTAAAACAAGTAACTTCTCCACCATCTACAGTCTGGCATATCAAAACTGGAATAGGGATCCAAGACCGATTGCAAGGGTTAATAACAGGATAGTAGACGACGGATGGTTTGTAGACTGGAATGGCAAAGTCTATTTCGATGGCTTAATGGCACCTGAGGATAGCGTTAATATGGCCTATAATTTTGCCTATTTCAGTGAGGAAGAAATGCTGTCCTTCCTTAATATTGGTTTACAGATTATGAACTCTACACCGCCATCAAGCATTATGTATGGCAGCGTGGATAATATGCCGCTAGAATGGAATGCACCAGTACTATTATACGCGGCAATAACGGCACTTAAGAGATTAATATTCGGCCTGAACTTCCAAGAAAAAATGATAGTGTTCGGTGAGCCAGATCAAGCAAGACAAGCAATCGCAAGCTTCCAACAACTATACCAAGATTATAATACACTGTGGATGGAAATTAAGAAGAACGCTAAGACACAAAAACTTTATGGCATGAGTCAGATATCAGTTCCGGAATACACTCTACCCGGCGGCAGAAGTCGCTGGTTCCGTTACTTGTATAAGCAGGCGTAACCGATAATATTGTTATTCCTTAACGATATTAATATTTTCTAAAATAAGCAGGTTATTATTCCTGAAATATTGTATAATATAATAAAGCAAAATTCAGGAGGAACAATTTGAAACCGAATATTTTAGAATCAGATCTTAAGCGTCTTTATATTACTGAAAATAAAACCGATAAGGAAATAGCTTCCTTATTTTCTATTAGTGCGTTTTCTGTTTGGAACCTTAGAAAAAAATACGGTATTCATGGCATCAACGCTCGATATAGAAAACAAATGATTAATCCCCAGATTCCAATTACTTCAAGGCAGATGGAAATTATATTGGGTTCTTTATTGGGCGACTGTTGTATTAAGGGCAAGGCTCGGTCTGCTTATTTATCTATATCTCATACAATTAAACATAAAGAATATGTGGATTGGCTATATAATGAATTAAAAAGTATTTGTTTGTCTTTCCCAAAACAATATATTAGTAAAGGCAAATATATTACTTACTGGTTTATTACTGAGTCCAGAGAAGACCTTAAAGATCTAAGAAACAAAATATACACTCCCACGAAAAGGGTTAGTGAATGGTGGATAAATCAAATCACCCCGTTGGGACTTGCTATTTGGTTTATGGACGATGGTTCAATGACATATGTTAATAAAAGCAAATATATGTATTCTTTTGCAACCAACTCTTTTACGGAAGAAGAGAACTATATGCTTGCAAAAATGCTTAAAACAAAATTTGATTTAAATGTTGATGTGAAGCCGTGTAATAAAAAAACCGGGATGCAATATAATTTATTTATATCTGACGATTCTTTTGATAAATTCACCCATATTATTTCGCCATATATACTTAGTTGCATGAAGTATAAGACGCCGTGTGACATTAACAAGGAGCATTGGCTGGAAAATATTGAGTGTAAGATAAACAGAGAAACAATTGACAGACTTTATAATCAAGAACTTTTTACTCAAGAACAAATTGCCAAACTTTTCAATGTTCATAAAAGCACCATACGCAGATATATGCATTTATTTAATATTGAGCCCAGAAACAATGTGGATTCGCAAATTGGTGGGAAAAACAATAAAAATCCCAGATCGTCTGCCGGTCAATTTATGCCTTTGATACTAGATAAAGATGGCGAACAAAAAGCGCAAGAAATATTTAAGGAAATGAGATCTTCTTCTTTTCCTTATATTCCTATTAAGCAACCCGAATATTATGTTGGCATTTTGGATCGCCTCTGTAATCTTGAACCGTTGACAATTATTGATGGAACAACAGATATTTATTCTAGGTCGGCCATGGATATTTGTTCGGCTTATTGTCCTCAAATCTTTTCTATGTCGGCGGTTGGCTCTTTGTCTCCAGTTGAAATTTTTAATAACGATGAAACATTATTAGATTGTATACGAAGAACAATAAGATATGCTCATAAGGATTCCATTTCTGCGGTAAGACAGGGGCTTAAGACCTATCGCAAAAACAGATGTGTTACCATGTTTCCTCCTATGTGGGCAAAAACCGCTATAAAATACTGTTTTAATGATCGTCTAACCCTATCTATGTTAGATTTTTCTTGCGGATTTGGAGGGAGATTGATTGGCGGTTATGCTTCTTCTGTTTCTAAGTATTGGGGTATTGATCCGTTGCAAGCGAATATAGATAGTCACATTGATATTAATAAAATAATCCAAAAACATGCCTCTTTAAAAGGAATAGTTTTCGAATCTAATTTTATTAAAGGAACGGCAGAAGATGTATTGCCCAGCATAGACACAAAGTTCGATATAATCTTGACTTCGCCCCCTTATTTTAACAAAGAACATTATGGTAAAGATGATTCCCAATGTTATATTAAACATAAAACATATGGCGAATGGAAAGAAAAATGGATGGATAAAATTTTGAGGCTGTCTTTTGATAGACTAAATCCTAATGGAGCAATGATTGTCTTTGCCAGTAATTATGACAAATATAATGTTGGATTCGATTGCAGGGATATTATGAGAAATATTGGCAAATCGGAACCTATATGTTTAAAATTTGGGTTGCCATCATTGGAATATTTTAGATCTAAAGATTTTAAGAAATATGATACGGCATGGATAATTAGAAAATAACGGTTTTTCTCTATCTTCTGCTAAATAATGTTTTATGAACTGGTTAAAAGTTGATCGCCGCCCATCTTTCCCTAAAGGTATTTCTTATGTTTTCTTTGAATAATTAATATGTGTTTTAGTGTATTGTTGGAGGGTTTATGTCTGAATTTAAGTTTACAGAAGAAGAGGTAGCTTATATAGACAAGAAGCTTGGTCCGGTTATTTTTGACTGGGCTAAAACCCTGATTATGCATGTTGTTGGTCAGGCTAGAAACGCAGGAGTGAGCGTGGTTTATATGAACACTCCTGAGACCTTAGATGCCGGTAGTATTACAGAGGGAAAGACTGTTTATTTTTACGAAAAGATACCTCCTCAATTGGGTTTCAGGAAGGAGGAAGTTAATTTAAGGGGTAGGGGCAAGGAAACCTTATGGACTTATCATCTGGATACTTTAGATGCTTTAGATGCTGTTTCTGTGTCTTTAAAAAATGTGTTAATCAGGTTGGCAAAACAGTTTACTTTACAGGAAATCCCATCGAAATATCAAGGTGCTTTTATTGGCATTCTGGGAAGAAAAAGTTTTTATACCGATGAGGAAATCAAGAGGGTGTTGGAAATACTGGATAAGAAAAAGCCTAAACCAAAAGCCACATCAAAGTTTTATTATGACTGGGCATCTACAACATGGTCGGGGGCTCAAACCTTCAAAAAAAATATTGCTGAGAATGTGGTATTGCAGAAAATGACCGCAGAGATGCAGAACCTTTTGAATTCCGATGATATTTTGAGGAAATTCTGGGCTTATATATTGAGTCATCAGCAGCATTTTGGACCAGATGTAATTGGGTTTGCGTTGGTTAGCAAAATTTCTTCTAAGGTATGGGTTATTAATGAGATTCAGACGGACTGTTTGAATCATTATTTGGATTTAAGGGGTAAGGCGTTGAAGTGGAAGGGTACGGGAGAAAGCAAAAAGGGAGTAGATTGGGATACTTTAAAGGATATGTTGGTTACTCAGAATCGAAGTAAATGGATATCAAAGATGGAGATGAATGGGGCTTTTCGTGAACAGGTAATGCAGAATCCGGGAGTGATTGGACAATTACCTGATGACACGCAGGACATTGATGCATGGATAAGGGAACAGACGGCTCATGGTGTTGGTGTTCGAGGTCTGGATTTAATACGGCATTTTCAGTCGGTTAATTTTAATGCCGGAATATTCAGAGTTTATTAATGAGAATTCTTAGGATATCTCAATCTTGGTATACAGTAGAAACAGCCGTAACCACTACTAATCCTGAAATATTAAGAGATATATTAAGTAAAGGAAAAGATGATTGGGTTTCTCGTAATGCCGCTTCTAATCCTCATTGCCCTCCAGAAGTATTAGCAGAAGTATTAAGAAGAGGAGAAGATAATTGGGTTTCTTCTTATGCCGCTTCTAATCCTCATTGCCCTCCAGAAGTATTAGCAGAAGTATTAAGAAGAGGAGAAGATAATTGGGTTTCTTGTTATGCCGCTATAAATTCCAATTGTCCTCCTGAATTATTAGCGG
>Ga0172375_10009808_pt1 | contig 12533 bp, 9 predicted proteins | sample LakKiv1m_FD_114537 | JGI IMG/M metagenome (GOLD analysis project Ga0172375, IMG submission 114537) | Freshwater microbial communities from Kabuno Bay, South-Kivu, Congo - kab_092012_11.1m | ecosystem: Environmental > Aquatic > Freshwater > Lake | place: Democratic Republic of the Congo... | reverse complement strand
GTCTGAAAAAAGAAATTAACGTGATGCTGGAGCGCCTGGTTAAGGCCGAGCTTCGCCAGGCATTGCAGCCGGAAGAATTATCCCGGATTATCGCTTGCCTAATTAAAGAGAGCTCACTTTCTCTGGGAAGCCAGATTATCGTTTCCTTAAAAGATGATGATAGAAAAAAACTGCAAGAAGGATTTTTTAAACAGTTGGCGGAGGAGACTAGAAAACAGATTACCTTAAGCTCCGCGGATGGAATCGAAAGCGGTTTTTTAATCAGCTTTGACGCGGGTAAATCTGTTTTTGATTTCAGTGCGCAGGCCTTGACCGAATATATTTGCGGTTCTCTCCGGCCGGAGCTAAGCCAGATTTTAAACGGAGCTTAAATGGGAGCATATTATGTATATTTGGTCTCCAGCCTTCCGGCGCTTAATTTTTCCTCTCCGCCGCCGTTTAGGGAAAAGGATTTTTTTCTTAAGTGCCAAGGTTTGATCCCAGAAAAGGATATCGAAATTCTGCGGGGTGCTTGCGATACTTTTTACAACCTGGAGAGTCAACCCAAGATAGAAGGCTTGAACAGATGGACAAAATTTGAATTATCCTTGCGTAATGAATTGGTGCGCGCCCGGGCCAGCCGCAAGAAAATCGATCCCTTATTGTTTGTGCGCCAGCCGGATGAATCCGAAGCGTACGCTAGCCACGTTGCTATGGCTGCTTATCGCTGCACTTCATTATTAGAAGGGGAAAAGATTCTGGATCAAGCCCGGTGGGATTTTTTGGATTTTTTAAGTTTTGGCCATTATTTTGATTTTGACTTTTTGTTGAGTTATGTGCTTAAGCTTAAAATTTTAGAGCGGTGGGATAAAATCGAGAGAGCGGATAAAGAGAGCTTGTTTAGCCAGACGATCGCATATTAAAAGTAAAATGAATAAAAAGACAACCGGCCGGGTGATTAAAATCAATGCCAATATGGTTACCGTGCAGGTAGAGGGCACGGTAATTCAGAATGAGGTGGCATATATTCTACATGGACAGGAACGCTTGAAAGCAGAGGTGATTCGTTTACGCGCCAATCAGGCCGAGGTCCAGGTTTATGAAAGTACCCAAGGTTTAAAAGTCGGGGACGCGGTTGAGTTTAGTAATGAACTGCTTTCGGTGGAGCTCGGGCCGGGTCTGTTAGGCCAGATTTTTGATGGCCTGCAAAATCCTTTGCCGGCGCTGGCCGAACAATGCGGATTTTTTCTTAAGCGCGGTGTATATCTTAAGGCCCTTTCCGATGAAGGATCATGGGATTTTACCCCGCTGGTAAAAACAGGAGATAAGGTTTTGGCCGGCAGCTGGCTGGGTTTTGTTCCGGAGAAGATTTTCAAGCATTATATTATGGCGCCTTTTGATTTTCGCGGTAGCCTTGAGGTTGTCAATATTGCCGGGCCGGGCAAATATAATTTGAAACAAACGGTCGCACAGCTTAAAGATGCCGCGGGTAAAATACATGATGTGTTTTTGCAGCAAAGCTGGCCGGTAAAAATACCGATTCAGGCTTATAAAGAAAGATTAAGGCCAAGCGAGCCGCTGGTAACTAAAATGCGCCTGATCGATTCGTTATTCCCGGTCTGCCGCGGAGGCACTTATTGTATTCCCGGACCATTCGGAGCGGGCAAGACCGTTTTACAGCAGCTTACCAGTCGCCACGCTGAAGTAGATATTGTGATTATCGCCGCCTGCGGAGAGCGCGCCGGCGAAGTGGTGGAGACGCTAAAAACATTTCCGGAAATAATCGATCCTCGCACCAATGCTGCCTTGATTGACCGCACCGTGATTATCTGCAATACCAGCTCTATGCCGGTTGCCGCGCGGGAATCCAGCGTTTATACTGCGGTGACTATTGCCGAATACTACCGGCAGATGGGGTTAAATGTTCTTCTGCTTGCTGATTCTACCTCCCGCTGGGCGCAAGCCATGCGTGAAATGTCCGGACGGCTTGAAGAAATCCCCGGTGAAGAGGCTTTTCCGGCGTACCTTGAATCGCGCATCGCCGCTTTTTACGAAAGAGCGGGGTTGGTGCGGTTGCATAGCGGAGTAAACGGCTCGGTTACTATCGGCGGGGCGGTTAGTCCTGCCGGCGGTAATTTTGAAGAACCGGTAACCCAGGCAACCCTTAAAGTCGTAGGGGCATTTCATGGCCTTTCCCGTGAACGCAGCGATAGCCGCCGGTATCCGGCGATTGACCCGTTAATCAGCTGGAGCAAATACCAGGGTTTTATCAACGAGCAAAAAGAATCCGCTGGGCACGCGGCATTGCGCCGCAGTTATGATATTGCGCAGATGATGAAGGTTATCGGAGAAGAGGGGGTTTCGCTCAAAGACTATGTCGAATATCTTAAAGGAGAATTTTTTGATTTTGTTTATTTGCAGCAGGACGCATTTGATGCGGTGGATGAGTCTACTTCCCGGGATAGGCAAATCTATGTGTTTGATTTTATCTATAGAATCCTAATGAGTGAATTTCAGCTTAGCGATAAAGAAAGCGCGCTGCACTTTTTCCAAAAATTAAGGCAATTGATGCGCACCTGGAATTCCGCGGCGTACCAGAGCAAAGAGTTTGAAAAAATAGAGGAAGAAATAAATATCCTTTTGGAAGAAAAACGGATCAGCAGGACAGCTTAAAAAATGCAAAAAGTTTATACCAATATTGTACAGATTGCCGGCGATGTGATTACCGTGGAAGCCGAAGGAGTAGGTTATCTGGAGATTGCCCAGATTACTACCCGGCGGGGGGTGTCTTTAGCCCAGGTCATCCGTATTGACTCCCAGAAGGTATATTTGCAGGTATTTGCCGGCAGCCGCGGCGTTTCTACGGGAGACGAAGTACGTTTTCTGGGGCATCCCATGCGCATTGCTACGGGAGAGAATTTGCTGGGCAGGATATTTAACGGCAGCGGCGTACCTTTGGACCATGGTCCGGCTCTTAGCGATAACCTGGCGGATATCGGCGCTCCTCCGGTTAATCCGGTAAAGCGCATTATCCCCAACAAAATGATCCGTACCGGCATACCTTTGATCGATGTTTTTAATTCGCTGGTAGAGTCGCAAAAGCTGCCGATATTTTCTATTGCCGGAGAGCCTTACAATGACTTGCTCGCTCGTATCGCCATCCAGGCCCAGATCGATGTCATTATTTTAGGGGGGATGGGCTTAAAATATGACGATTATTTATTTTTCAAAGAGACGCTTAAGCAACAGGGGGCATTGAGCCGCTGTATATTTTTCATGCACACGGCCGCGGATCCGGTAGTCGAATGTTTACTTGTGCCGGATATCTCTCTGGCTGTGGCGGAGGATTTTGCGTTAAAAGGAAAACGCGTATTGGTGCTGTTAAGCGACATGACTAATTTCGCGGATGCGTTAAAAGAAATATCTATTACCATGGAACAGGTTCCTTCCAACCGCGGATATCCCGGTGATCTTTATAGCCAATTAGCTAGCCGCTATGAGAAAGCGGTTGATTTCCAGGGTGCCGGCTCCATTACTATCTTGGCGGTTACCACCATGCCCGGAGATGATGTCACGCACCCGGTTCCGGATAATACCGGATATATCACGGAAGGCCAGTTGTATCTTAAGGCAGGGGTGATCGAGCCCTTTGGTTCTTTAAGCCGGCTTAAGCAGCAGGTAAACGGCAAAACCCGGCCGGATCACCGTACGATTATGGATACGATGATTCAGCTTTTTGCCAGCTATCGCCAGACCATCGAAAAACAATCCATGGGTTTTCAAATGAGCTCCTGGGATAAAAAATTGCTCAGGTATGGCGAGTCATTTGAAAAGAATATGATGTCTTTGAAAGTAAACGTCCCTCTGGAAAAAGCTTTGGATATGGGGTGGCAGATTTTAGCGGATTCCTTTGATCCTGAAGAAACCGCAATTAAGCGCACGCTTGTCGAGCAGTACTGGCCCCGTAAAAAATGAAGTATTAGATAAATCTTGGGTTATTTTTGTTACGTATTTCCACGGGGCAGGCCCCGTAAAAATAAACCGCCGAGGGAGTCCCGATTATGGCAAAAATAAAGCTTACCAAAGGCGAATTAAAAAGGCAGCGCGATGCCTTAAAGCAATTCCTGCGTTACCTGCCCACCTTACAACTGAAAAAACAACAATTACAATTAGAAATTATGCAGCAGAATCTTGCCTTAGAGGCAAAAGGTAAGCTTTGGCTGAAAAAACGGCAGACAATTATCTCTTGGATCGGTTTATTGGCTGCGCCGGGCGTTGAGCTGGCGCAATTCTTAAAGCCCGGGAGACTTACCAGCCACCTTAAGAATATCGCCGGAGTAGATATTCCCGTATTCGATAGTTTAGAGTTCGCTCCGGCAGAGTATGATTTATTTATTTCTCCTTTATGGGTAGATACCGCAATAGAAGCGCTGCGGGAAGTTATTATTTTAAATAAAGAAATTGCGCTCACAGAGGAAGGTATCGGGATCCTGCGCAATGAATTGCGCCTGACCACCCAGCGGGTCAATCTTTTCGAAAAGGTAAAGATCCCCCAGGCGCAAGACAATATCCGTTTAATCAAGATCTATATCGGGGACCAGATGGCCAATGCCGTCGGCCGCAGTAAAATGGCCAAAAGAAAAATTGAAGAGCTTATTTTTGTGGGGGCAAGCTAAATGATTGTCGCCATGCGCAAAGTTTTCTTCTTTATACGCCAGACCCAGGTGGAAAGCGCTTTGGATGATCTGCGCGCCTTAAGGCTGGTGCACGTGGAACATATTCGTGCCCCACAGGGAGATGAACTTAGCGTGGTCAATGAAAAGCTTAATCTTATCGAACAAGCCAGGTCGATTCTAGAGAGCGTCGGTGCGCAGCAGGCCACCAAACATACGGTACAAAAACCGGCAAGCTGGTTAGAATCTTGCCATCACCTCATTGATTTACGGAAGAGATACGATCAGTTAAAAGAATATTCGATGACCTTAAACAGCGGCATAGATTTATGGGAGCATTGGGGGGATTTTGATCCGGCGCTTGTTAAGGCGCTGGAGCAAAAGAATATTTTTTTAAAATTTTATCAAATCCCCAGAGACAAAATCAAGAGTTTATCCGCCCGCCTCCTGGTAAAAAACATTTCCGCGCAAGGGGCATTGATAAATTGTTTGGTAGTAGCGCAAGGAGAATTTAGGCTGGAATTTAAGGAACTGGAGCTGCCTAAACTTTCGCTTTCGGCCATGAGAAACAGGCTTAATGAGGATCTCCGGATCATGCAGGGCATAAGGGAGGAGCTCTCGGCGTATAGGCGCTATGAGCAGGATCTTATCAGCGTTGAAGGAGACCTGTTGCGTCAAAAAGAATTTTTTACTGTTTTAAAAGGCATGGGGCAGGACGGAGGGATCGCCTACCTGAAAGGATATGTTCCCCAAGATTCCGAGGACGCATTGATCCAGCAGGCAAAAGAAAAAGGCTGGGGCATACTTACGCTTGAACCTGGGCCGGATGATGCGGTTCCTACCTTGGTGCGCAGTCCTGCCTGGGTCAAGCTTATCCATCCGGTTTTGAAGCTGCTTGAGATCGTGCCGGGTTATCATGAATTGGATATCAGCCCGTTATTTCTGATTTTTTTTAGCTTATTCTTCGGGATGATTATTGGCGACGCCGGATATGGGTTATTGTATCTGGCAATTACCTTAACTGTACATAAAAAAATGGGCAAGAAAATCAAGGACAAGACCCCAATTTTTCTCTTTTATCTCTTGAGTTCTTGCGCTATTATATGGGGAGTTATTTCGGGGACATTTTTCGGCCAATGGTGGTTTGCCAATTGGGGAATTAAGCCGCTTGTTCCCTCCCTGAACAATATTGATTTTATTCAGGCCCTATGTTTTTTGATCGGCGCAATACACCTATCTATAGCGCACGCATGGAGATTCGCGCTTAAATTACCCTCCTTAGCGGCTTTTGCCGATTTAGGATGGATGAGTATTATCTGGGCAGCTTTTTTTCTGGCAAAGACCCTGCTTTTAGGGGATGCCTTTCCTTTTTTTGGCAAGTGGCTTATTGCCGGCGGGATAGTTTTGGTAGTGTTGTTTACCAATCCTCAAAGGAATATTTTGCACGGTATTGGCGAAGGGCTGGTCGCCATTGCCTTAGGGTTAGTAAATAATTTTACCGATGTTGTTTCTTACGTGCGTCTTTTTGCCGTGGGGCTGGCGGGAATAGCGATTGCCGATGCCTTTAATGTGATGGCTTTTGGAGTTCCGGCGAAAAACACCGGGGCAATTATCGGCGGAGTGTTGATTCTGCTCGCCGGGCATATTTTGAATTTTATCTTAGGTCCGATGTCCGTATTGGTGCACGGCGTGCGCCTTAATGTTCTAGAGTTTTGCAGCCATGCCAGCGTTTCCTGGAGCGGCTTTGAATATAAACCTTTTGGCAAGAAAGAGGGCTAAAAGAAAAACTAATTTTCAGTGGATCTTAATTAAAGGAGAGTAAAAATGGGAGCAGGGGCTTTAGTACAGCTTAAGGATTTAGGTTTAGGATTAGTGCTTGGGCTTTCCGCCTTGGGGTCGGCGGCTGGTGCTGGAGCAGCCGGCATGGCGGCAATTGGAGCCTGGAAAAAGAACTTTAATCAAAATAAAAACGCCTCTTTTTTACTGGTGGCATTAGTTGCTGCGCCGCTAACGCAAACCCTTTACGGCAATATCGTAATGACCAAGATGGTTGAGCTGGCTAATCAAGGACATTATCTTTGGGGTATCGGAGCCTTGAGCGGTTCGGCGATAGGGCTGTCAGCTTATTTTCAAGGTAAATGCGCTGCTTGCGCCTGTGATGCTATGGGTGAAACCGGTAAGGGTTTTGGCAACTATCTGGCGGTTCTCGGGATGACCGAAACCGTAGCTATCCTGGTAATGGTATTTACCCTGATTATTCTGGGAAAGCTCTCCGGAGCATAATTTAAAACAAGAACATTTGGTTTTTTAGCCTGAACAATAGCGTTAGGCTCCTGCCGCATTTTTTAGGCCAGGCTTAACTTTACAGCAATGACAAATAAGAAAAAAATAATTATTTTAGGTGCGGGGCTGGCAGGTTTAAGCGCTGCCTGGCATTTATCTAAAAGAGGCAGGGAGTATCAGGTTTTTGAAAAAGATTCCGAGATCGGCGGTTTGTGCCAGTCTAAAAAAACCTCTGGTTTCACTTTTGATTGCGACGGCCACCTTTTACATTTTCGTTACCCCTATACCTTTCATCTGGTCAGCCAGCTTTTGGACGGTAACCTGGTGGAACACCAGAGAAGCTCTTGGATTTACAGTTATTCCCAATATATCCGCTATCCCTTTCAAGCGAATCTCCACGGCCTGCCTCCGAAAATTCTCGAGGAGTGCCTTTTAGGGTTTATCGAAGCTTCGAAGAACGGTTTATCTGCCAAGAAAAGCACGGATAGTTTTTTGGATTGGACGTATCATACCTTTGGCAAAGGGATCGTCAAGCATTTTATGTTGCCCTATAATACAAAGTTCTGGACGGTGAATCTTAAAAAAATGACCTGTGCCTGGCTGGATGGTTTTATCCCTGTACCGTGTTTGGATCATGTCGTGGAAGGCGCGATCGAAGAAAGTTACCGGCAGTTCGGCTATAACAGCAGGTTCTGGTATCCTCGTCAAGGCGGCATTAATGAGCTTGCTTCGGCTTTCGCCCGAAGGATCAAGAATATCCATACTGCCTGCTGTGTCAAGAAAATCGACATTCATAAAAAAGAAATTACCTTGTCTTCAGGGAAAAAAGAAAGGTTTGATTATTTAGTTTCTACGCTTCCTTTGCCGGAGTTGCCGCATTTGATCCAGGGGATACCCGGTGAGTTAGTGAGAATGTTTAATAAGCTGCGCTGGAATTCGATCTATAATCTTAATTTGGGAATAGAAAAAACCGACCGCACCAAAAGGCATTGGGTCTATTTCCCCGATAAGGATTTCTGTTTCTTCCGCGCCGGATTCTACCACAATTTTTCCGCTAGCCTTGCGCCCCAGGATAAGAGCTCTTTATATGTAGAAGTTTCTTATTCTAAAGATAAACCCGTGGATAAAGGCAGTATTAAGGCGGCAATCAAGGAAGATCTCAAAAAAGTCGGCCTCATGGATCAAGGTGATCGGATCTGCGCGGAAGAGGCCAATGACATTAAATACGGTTATCCTATTTACGATGAAAATTATGCGGCAGCCAGAAATGGGATTATTAAATATCTGTCCAAACACTCTATTTTACCCTGTGGACGCTATGGCTCCTGGCGCTATTTTTCCATGGAGGATACGATTATGGATGGCCGCAGGGCGGCTGGTTTATTATGAAGATTATCGCGGAACGTTTAGCTAAGGTTTATCAGCAGCGCGGGATTTTATGGGACATGGCTTTATCGCAATTTAAAGCCAGGTACGCCGGCGCAAAGCTGGGGATTTGGTGGGCGGTGGTTACTCCCTTAATCCTGGCCGCCAGTATTAATCTGGTATTTAGCTCCGCTTTTAAAATCGGCATTGTTAATCATACCATTTTGATCCTTGCCGGGATCCTGCCCTGGTTATTTTTTAATAATGCCTTAATGGAGGTGACCAACTCATTTTTTCTGCATTCCTGTATTTTGAACCAGAGCGTTTTCCCCCGGGACCTGGTTCCTCTTTCCGCGATCCTGGCTAACCTGTTTAATTTTCTCCTGGGCCTGGTTTTTTTATTACCCGTGTTTATCTTTATCAATCCTAAAATCGCGATCTTTCTGCCTTATCTGTTGGTAATAATATTCCTGCACTTTGTTTTTATCGCAGGGCTGGGGCTGTTATTTTCGGTGATCAACGTATTTTTCCGCGACCTCACCTATTTTCTTTCCGCGATATTCATGATCTGGTTTTGGATCACGCCGGTTTTTTATCCACTCGAGATGGTCGCTTTTCCTTTTAAATGGGTTTGTTTATTTAACCCCTTGACCTATTTTATCCTGGCTTATCAAAATGTTTTATTTTACGCCCAAGCTCCTGCGCTTTCGGTACTAACCGAGCTGGTTTTGCTGGCGGCTTTATCTTTGTCAGTAGGCTATCTTGTCTTTGTAAAAAATGAACCATTTTTGCTGAAAAGAATATGAGCATCCTGGAACTAAAAGATGTCGGAGAGATGTACCGGGTTAAGTTCATCGCCGAAGGGCAGATTAACTGGGAGGAGGTCTGGGCCTGTCAGGATATCAGTTTTTCTCTAAACAAAGGAGAAACGCTGGGAATAATCGGCCAGAATGGTTCCGGTAAAACCACGCTTTTAAAATTGATCTCTGGAATGTTAATTCCCGACAGAGGTTCAATTAATGTCGGCGGACGGGTTTCTACGTTGATGGAGCTAGGTGCGGGTTTTAACCCCGAATTTACAGGCAGGGAGAACATCATTGTTAACGCCAGGATTTATGGATTAGAGGATAGCCTTTTGCATCAGGCGATCCCTGAGATCATCGCCTTTGCCGATTTAGGTAGATTTATCGACGCGCCGATTAAATATTATTCGCAAGGCATGTATATGCGCCTGGCTTTTGCCTTGGCCATTTTCGTTAATCCCGATATCCTGTTAATCGATGATATCCTGGCAGTAGGGGATGAAGAGGCGCAGCAGAAATGCGTAAAAAAGGTATTTGAATTAAAGGAGCAGGGTAAGACAATCATTGTAGTCAGCCATGATATGCATATGATCCGTAAGCTTTGCGATCGCGTGGTGCTTTTGGAAAAAGGCAGGATTATTAAAGACGGCACACCCTTGGATATTATTCCTTATTATCTGGAAACGGTAGGGGATAAGAGAGGCATCGCGGTCCTGGAGAACATGGGCTTTCGTATCGTTTTTAATAATGGCCGCCTGGTGATTAATTATCTGGGGTTACCGGTGACCAAAGGGATCGACAGCTGCGCTTTCTTTTATCAGGAAAACACTGCTTTAACATTTTCTTCTTTTAATCTGAATTGGAAGATCAGGACTCTTTCCTTGGATACGATTATTGCCGAAGGTAGAAACCAGGAAGGGTTGGTTTTACAGGAGTGGGTTATTCAGATCGAAGAAGGTGTCTTAAAATGGGATGTTAATATCCAGGGGTTACCGGTAAAAAGGGCGTATGTAAATTTATTTCTGGATCCGCGCTATGAGGATTGGGTAGGTTTTTACGCGCAAGGCGTATTTCCTAATTTCGCTTACCGGAGCAACTGGCAGGAAATGGATTTGGGGTATTATTCCGGAGGTTTCTTAGGGATCAGGGCCTTGACTGCCGACAGCTGTCCGGCTGCGGTGATTACGGTCTTGGGAGAGGCAAACCGCATTCGGCTTTTTAATTCAGGTTATGAACAAGAGGCGCGGATCGGGCAAATTGATTCCAGCAACGGCAATATTTCTTTGAAAATACAATTCCATTCCGGCGATGCGCAGTTAAAAGAGGATCTGGAGCAGGAAAAGCGTAAGTTCCTGGTCAAGGAGCAGGCGGAGCGTATTAAGCAGCAGGAGTGGTGTTCAATCTCTTCCGGGGTAATGCGGCTGGTAGCGGATATGGAAAATAAAGCCCTGAAATTATTTTATAAGAATCAGGAAATTACCCGGGGCGATGGTTTACATAGCTCATTTCTTTTGAATGAATCTTGGTACAATACTTCTACCTGTCAATGGGAGCTGAAAAAAGAGAATGAGGCGCTTATTTTACGTTTTTCCTGGCAGGAAGGAAATTTTATCCAGTTATGGAAGCTTTATTTTCAGGATGGTTCTTTACTTTGGGAGGCTACAACGGAAGCAAGCCTTGAATCCAAGCCGGAGTCCCTTAAGTTCGGTTTATGTGCGCGTAGCGCTTATAAGAGTTTCTTCTGCGGCGGACAAATGCAGAATTTTTCCAAAGAGTTCAGCCATTGGCAGGATATGCCTCTGGAAAATAAGTTTGCCCAGCTTTTGGGTTTGGTGATGGAGCCGGAGCTGCCCGCGGTGGTATTAGAGAACAAAAATAAATTGATCGGCGTGATTCAGAATAGCGATGCCGCGGCAAATTTCCGCGTGGTCCAGCTGATGCTGCCCCCGGAGTTACTTAAAGATGGAGTGGTTGGCTTTTCTACCCGCTTGATTTTTCCCGAAAACCCCGATTTTATCAATAATTATGTGGCGCAAGGAGAATAGCGGAATATACAGTTAACCAGGAGTGGTGGTTTGAGTATTCAGAGTAACCTCAAAAGAAATTTCCAAAAACTAAAATATTACCTGCGTACCAATGGTCCGGGGTATACCAGTCTGCGGGCGATAAAATACTTCCAATTTTTAATCAAAAGGGAAATGGAGGCTTTAAGCAAAACCCGGAGCCCGGAAATTGCCATTGCTAACGGCAGGCTCAAGGTAGTTTTTGTCGGTAATGGATTGAATATCTTGTGGGATAGCATTGAGCTGACCAAGGGGTGCGGGCTAAACACCGCCTTCAATACCTTCGGAATCTGGACGGGCTCCGTAGATGCAGAATGGGAGGTGATCGAGCATACCCAGTTTTCCTTGAAACTAAGAATTACTTATTTATCTTTGCCCCTTGTGCAAACCTGGAGCATTAGTTTGGAAGACGAGCAGGCCATTACCTGGCAGATCGATATGGACGCGCAGGAATGGCTGCACATCGATGAGTTCCGTATCATAGCTTTCGTCAATGCCCAATATAAAAACTGGGTATTGAACGAATACCAGTCAGACTTTCCACAGCTGGATGAATCCTGGCATGATCTTTATTTGGGTAAAGAACCGGTGAATATTATCGGGGTAAGGTTCCCTGTTGCCGGACGGTTTCTTCCGTCGCTAGCCATGGAGAACCTTAATCAGGATTTTTTACCTTTGATCCAAAATCTTCCGTCAGCGGACAACTGCCACCTGATCGGCTTAAGGTATGTTGTCAGCGAAGACAGAAGGAATTATAACGCCGGGTACTACCATCAATTCATCGGCAGGATCAAGCTATTCGAAAACGATAAAGCGCTGGATAATAAGATCGAGAATCTGCGTATTAAATCCCTTAACGCCTTACTCACCGAAAAGACCAAGGCGCCGGCCAAGATCGGCAGGAAGTTGAAGGTGCTTTTGGTTAATTTGCCCTGGCAAAAGGAGGGTCGGTGGGGGGTGCGTGCCGGTTCGCGCTGGCCGCATATTAAGGCAGAGAGCGAAGGCGATTATCTGCCTTATCCATTTTTCCTGGCGTATGCCACCTCCTTATTACATAAATATGATATCGAAGCGACGATTATCGATGCGATTGCCGACCAGATGCCCGAAGATGAATTTTTAAGCAAGATCAGCGGGATGAATTTCGATTATCTGGTTACGGAGACATCCATCCCTTCTTATTATTACGATTTGGAACTGTTAAAAAGGATCGCGCAAAAAGGGATATCGATCATCCTCTGCGGTCCGAACTCCGAGATTTATCAGACGAGTTTCTTAAAGGAACATTCCTTTATTGATTTTGTGCTCTGCGGGGAATATGAATTTACGCTCTTGGAGTTGTTGCAGTCGCTGCAGAATCGGAAGAG
>Ga0172375_10009807_pt1 | contig 12533 bp, 9 predicted proteins | sample LakKiv1m_FD_114537 | JGI IMG/M metagenome (GOLD analysis project Ga0172375, IMG submission 114537) | Freshwater microbial communities from Kabuno Bay, South-Kivu, Congo - kab_092012_11.1m | ecosystem: Environmental > Aquatic > Freshwater > Lake | place: Democratic Republic of the Congo... | reverse complement strand
ACGCTGAATGTTCAATTGGATGCCGGCAGTCTGATTGCAGATTTCACTGCATCCGCCACCACAATTCCGATTGGCGGCCAGGTTGATTTTAGCGATCAGTCGTTTGGAAGCCCGGTAAGTTGGGCATGGAGTTTCGAAGGCGGCACACCGGCCACCTCTGCAGTTCAGAATCCGCAAAATATTGTTTACAGCCAAACCGGTTCGTTTGATGTAACCCTCACCGTTACCAACTCAGAGGGGGATTCGGAAACAATCAGCAAAACCGATTACATTGTTGTAAATGCTGAATTTCTGATTTCCAATCAAACCATTACCACTTGTTCCGGATTGTTTTATGATTCAGGTGGTGCAACAGGGAATTATAATGATGATGAAGATTTCACAATGACAATTCTTCCGGGTACCACGGGGGCAAAAATTATTGCTGAATTCCAGCTTTTTGACGTTGAGTACGATAACTCCTGTGATTACGACTGGTTAAAAATTTATAATGGTTCAAATACTTCCGCCCCCTTGTTAGGAACCTGGTGTGGAACGGATTCTCCAGGGACTGTTCAGGCTACTAACTCAGCGGGTTCTCTAACCTTTGTTTTCCATTCTGATTATTCAGTTACAAAACAAGGATGGAAAACCGTTATCAGTTGCAGTTCTCCTCCCCTACTCCCGGTCGCCGGTTTTACAGCCGATACAACCCACATCCTGATGGGACAAAGTGTTCATTTTACTGATATGTCGGCAAACTCACCTACAAGCTGGGCATGGATTTTCCCTGGCGGATCACCTGAATCATCAAGCCAGCAAAATCCTGTAATTCAATACCAGGAAGCAGGAATCTATGATGTAACCCTGATTGTTCAAAATCAGTTTGGTTCCGACACCAAAACCATCGAAGGCTACATTACAGTTGACAGCACCATCGGAATCAGCGAGTTACTCGAAAGTGGTCTTACAATATTTCCAAATCCGGTAGCCGGAAATTTTGTTAGCATCAAATCACCATCTGTCATAAAAAGTGTTGAACTCTATGACTTCTCAGGAAAACTGATTCTTCAGAAAACCTGCAACGATCAATGGACACAAATTAACTTTGCTTTTTTAGCCCCGGGACTCTATTATTTAAAAGTATTTGATGATTCGGGATGGAAGTCCGCAAAAATAAGCAGAATAAAATAACCTGTGAAAAAGCCTTGTAAAAGGCTTTTTTTTTGCAAAAAAACTATCCGATCGGGATACCGAATTGTAACACCGTACGGAATAAAACCATCACAACAATGGCTGTAATGATGGCTTTTTTGTCAAGGGTGATTTTTATGGGGATTTCATCGAAGAAATAGGTTGGAAAAGTAGTAAACCGTAGCAATGTTGGCACCATAAAAATCAGGGAAGACAAAAGTACAAACAGTTCATAATAGGTGATCCTGGGTATCTTGGATATGATAATGATTGCCGTTCCCGCAACTGTGGGCATGATTATCTGGCTAAAAGTAAAAAATGCCCGGTTGTGCTCATTAATCTGGTTGAAGTATGAATTTCCTGTAAACAGCAACCATCTTGTCGAAAAGACTCCGGCAAGGAGCAACAAGGTAAGTGCAAACATTGTAATGAGCAGTTTGGCGGTATCCTGGAGATAAAAATACATTATCACAAAGCCGAATCCTTTGTCAAGAAGGGTTCCCGCCAGGAACGCACCGAAAACCCAAATCATTCCATGAACCCAACACCAGACAAAGAACATCTTGTAACGCCCGCGGTCATCGTACATGTTAATAAATGCAATGAGTGCAAAAACGCCGAAAAACATTGAAATTACCGGGCCAATACTGTATAGCAGTTTCACAGCATCGCTTGTCCATGAATAGGAATCAATTGTGTAAACCAGTTTGTGATAATACAACCTCGAGGAATAATCGTACTGCAAGGCAGCAATAGCCGTGGACAACTGGCTGAGCAAGTACATAAAATAAAATGCTGTCAGATAATATGACAGCGAATTAAGAAAAATTGTAATGAAATTATTGAAAGTCCTTTTGTTTTTGTCCAGCGTTACATCCATGCTAAAATCAGGTTATCCGTTTGAAGTTTGGCAAAAATAAAAAAAACCCATAACCGGGGATATGGGTTTTTCTATTAAACAATATCGATTCGATCAATTACTGGTTTTTGCCCATGACAATTCTTGCATCAATCAATTCTCCTGATGAATAGAGACCAGCATCAAGCTTTTCACGTACTTTGGCGAAAGCATCAATGGTGTATTCAACATCCTCAAATGTATGCACGGCAGTTGGGATAAGCCTGAGCATGATAACTCCTTTCGGAACCACCGGATAAGTGACGATTGAACAGAAAATGTTGAAGTTTTCACGGAGGTCGAAGGTAATTTGCATTGCTTCAGGCACACCACCCGAAAGGAAAACTGGAGTAACCGGAGATTCAGTATTTCCGATGTTCATTCCTTTTGCTTTTAAACCACTTTGAAGAGCGTTCACTATTTTCCACAGATTTTCTCTTAATTCCGTTCTGGTTTGAATCAATTCAAGACGTTTGAGGGCGCCTACAACCATGGGCATTGGCAATGCTTTTGCATAAATCTGTGAGCGTAAATTATACCTCAGGAACTCGATGACTTCCTTTTTACTGGCTACAAATCCACCAATCCCGGCCATTGCCTTGGCAAAAGTTCCAAAATAAATATCCACACCGTCCATTACTCCCAGATATTCGCTGGTTCCGGCTCCGGTAGGTCCCATCGTTCCAAAACCATGTGCATCATCAACAAGAAGACGGAATGCAAATTTTTCCTTCAACGCAACAATATCTCTTAGTTTTCCAAGGTCACCCGACATGCCATAAACACCTTCGGTGATAACAAGAATTCCGCCACCCGTCTGGCTGGTAAGCTTCTGAGCTCTTTCAAGCTCTTTTTCAAGATTCTGAATATCGTTGTGTGGATAAACAAAACGTTTTCCAAAATGAAGACGGCATCCGTCGATAATACATGCATGTGCCTCCGAATCATAAACAATCACATCATGCCGGTTTACCAACGATTCGATGATCGAAACCATTCCCTGGTAACCATAATTTAGCAGGAAGGCGTCTTCTTTTTTTGCAAATTTTGCCAATTCCGATTCCATTTTTTCGTGAAGTGTAGTATGACCCGACATCATTCGGGCACCCATCGGATAGGCAAGTCCGTAATCTTTGGCAGCCTGTGCATCAACTTCCCTTACCTCAGGATGATTGGCAAGTCCGAGGTAGTTGTTGATAGACCAGTTGAGCCGTTCTTTACCCATAAATTTCATCCTGGGACCCAATTCACCTTCAAGTTTGGGAAACATAAAATACCCGAATGCTTCACGGTTGTATTTTCCTAAAGGGCCCAGATCATTAAATTTGTTAAAAAGATCCATATTACTGTGTTTAATAAATGTTGGAAATTGAGCTGGCAAATCTAAGACTAATTCATCTGATATTCAAATCATGCCTCAGATAAATTGTTGAACCGGACACTTAAGCCTATCTTATTCAGTGAAAAATAATCAGATACATCTGGCGTTTATGATTCCATTAAAAATACTACTTTTGCGCCCATGTTTAAAAAGTCCGTTTTTGTTGTTGTGCTGATGGCCAGCGTATTATTGTTTTCATGCAGTAAACATCAAAGATTAATCAAAAGCACTGATAATGAACTTAAATACGAAAAGGCCATTGAGTATTATGAAAAAGGTGATTATTACAAAGCCATCCAGGTGATGGAGCAAATAATCCCTGTTTACCGGGGCACAGCTAAAGCCGAGAAACTATATTTTTATTATGCCTACGCCTATTTTAATGAGCATGATTATGTAATGGCAAGCTACTATTTTCAACGGTTCACATCAAGTTTTCCTTTCAGCAGTTTAACAGAAGAAGCAACTTACATGTCAGCCTATTGCAAATATCTGGAGAGCCCCCGCTATAGCCTCGATCCAACCACAACCAAAGAAGCCATCGACGAATTCCAGGCCTTTATCAATAAATATCCTTACGGAGAAAAGGCAAACGAGGCGACCGAAAAGATTGACGAATTAAGGACAAGGCTGATGGACAAAGCCTACAGCATTGCCAACCTCTATTATCACATGGAAGATTACAGGGCGGCCATCGTTTCCTACGAAAATGTTTTAAAAGAATTTCCTGACACCAAATATCAGGAAGAAATCCTTTACCGAATCATAAAATCATATTATAACTACGCTACCAACAGCATCACTACCAAAAAGCGTGAAAGATTTGAATCTGCCTTAAAAGCTTACTATGATCTCACTTCATTGTACCCTGAAAGTGAATACATGGATGAAGTAATGAAAATGCGTGATAAAGTAGTTGAAATTTTAAAAACTGTACCTGAAGGTGAAATACAATAATACAACAAATACTATGGACTATAAAAAAGTTAAAACCGAACCCGTTGCAGTCACCCGCAGAATGCGTGATTTCACAAGATCAACCGAGAATATTTATGAAACAGTTGCGCTCATTTCAAAACGCGCAAATCAGATTTCTCTGGAATTGAAAGAAGAATTAAATAAAAAGTTATCGGAATTTACCACTGCTAACGACAATCTTGAGGAAGTTTTCGAAAACCGCGAGCAGATTGAAATCGCCAAGTTTTACGAAAAACTGCCCAAGCCAACCCTCATTGCGGTTCAGGAGTTTCTGGATGACCAGATTTATTACCGTAATCCACTCAGGGAAACCGAAAAGAAAACCACCAACGTCATTATCTGATCTTGCTTAAAGGAAAAAAAATAATAATCGGGATCACCGGAAGCATTGCCGCTTACAAAATTCCCTACCTCATCAGACTTTTAATAAAGGAAGGCGCTGAAGTGCAGGTAATTCTTACGCCTAACGCCAGGGATTTTGTAACGCCTTTAACCCTTTCTACCTTGTCAAAAAGGCCAGCACTTACCGAAACTTTCAGTGAAGTAGATGGCACCTGGAACAGTCATGTAGATATGGGAAATTGGGCTGACCTAATGCTAATTGCGCCCGCTTCAGCGTCCACTCTAAGCAAAATGGCCACAGGGCAGGCTGACAATCTGCTGGTAACCACTTACCTTTCGGCCAAATGCCCGGTGTTTTTTGCTCCAGCTATGGACCTCGACATGTTCAAACATCCCACAACAGTTCAGAGTATTGAGAAACTTGTTTCCTTCGGCCATCACCTCATCGAACCACAAGTGGGTGAGTTGGCCAGTGGCCTCTCCGGTGCAGGAAGATTGGAAGAACCTGAGCAAATATTGGAGATAATCATGGATTTCTTTAAAAAAAAAAAGCAGTTCAGTAATAAAAAAATCCTTGTAACTGCCGGTCCAACTTACGAAGCCATTGATCCGGTAAGATTTATTGGTAATTATTCATCCGGGTTGATGGGATTTGAAATTGCACGTGAAGCCGCCGAAAGAGGAGCTGATGTAACACTGATTAGCGGACCAACCCATCTCAAAGTGAACCATCCGGGAATTAAACGGATTGATGTTGTATCAGCCAGCCAAATGCTGGAAGCCTGCAACAAGGAATTTCAGGATGTTGATATTACGATAATGGCCGCTGCTGTGGCCGATTTCACCCCGGCAATTGTTTCTGATTCAAAAATTAAGAAGGAAACTTCATTAAATTCCATTCAGCTCAAGCCAACAACCGACATACTTTCAACCCTCGGACAACAAAAAAAGAACCATCAACTGCTGGTTGGTTTTGCTTTGGAAACCAATGCTGAATTGGAAAATGCCCGCAAGAAGCTCAAAAATAAAAATCTCGACCTCATCGTTTTAAACTCGCTGAAAGATGAAGGTGCCGGATTTGGAGTAACAACCAACAAAATAACAATCATCGGTAAAAATAATCTTCAAATTGACTATCCGCTGAAAACCAAACGTGAAGTTGCCTCCGACATTCTTGACCAATTGGCCGGATTCTTTTAAAACAGTTTTGTTTTTTGAAATTAAAATAGAAATAATGCGGACATTAATTTTAACAATTCTACTTGCTGCTTCCTTTCAAATTCTTAAAGCACAGGAATTTGAATGTTCGGTTCAGGTTTCTGCTCCACAACTTCAACAAACCAACCGCGACAAATTTCAGGAGTTGAGGAAGGGACTTTACGAATTTGTGAACGAGCGTCATTGGACAAATTATTCTTACAAAATTGATGAACGCATCGAATGTACAATCGGAATTACAATAACCCAGGAAATAAGTTCCGATGAATTTAAGGCAAAAATAAATCTTGTGTTGAAACGCCCTGTTTACGGCACTTCCTACCTCACTAACCTGATGAATTACCAGGACAATGATTTTGAATTTCAATGGCAGGAAGGTCAACCGCTCGAATACAACGACAACTCTTTTTCGTCCAATCTTACCGCTACCATTGCCTATTATCTCTATATTTTTCTTGGTTTTGATTTTGATTCTTTCTCCCCATTGGGTGGAAACCCATATTTCGACAAAGCCCAAAACATTGTTAACATGGCTCAAAGCGCCCGTGAAAAAGGCTGGAAAGCTTACGAAAGTATGAAAAACAGGTACTGGCTTTCCGAAAATATTGGTAATTCCTCTTACAGCAATATCCGCAAGGCAATGTATGAATACCACCGCAAAGGTCTTGACCTGATGCAGGATAACATGGAAAAAGGTCGTGCCGGTGTTTTGTCATCACTGGAAATGTTGCAACGTGCCCATCGCGAAAAACCGCGCCTTTTCCTGATGCAACTGGTGCTCGAAGCAAAGAGGGATGAGTTGATAAATATTTTTTCGCAGGCTGCGCCAATGGACAAAACCAAAGCTGTGAATATCCTCAAAGAAATTGATCCATCCAATGCCAACAGCTACCAGAAAATCATGACCGAACAATAGGCTCATTATTCTTTTTCTGACATGCCTTTTTAATTTTCTATTTTTGCCTCCTGAAATTTTTCAACAACACAGGATTTGCTGAAACATTTATCCATAAAAAATTATGCGCTCATTCAAAACCTCGATGTAACCTTTCATCCGGGATTTTCGGTTATTACCGGTGAAACTGGGGCAGGAAAATCGATCATCCTAGGGGCAATTTCACTCATTCTGGGTCAACGTGCCGAGCTCGATGTGCTGATGGATAAAACTGTAAAATGTGTTGTTGAAGGGCAGTTTCACATTCAAAGAACTGGTTTTGAAACGTTTTTTCAGGAAAACGGCCTTGATTTTGAACCCGAAACGACCATACTCCGCCGTGAAATTCTTCCTTCCGGAAAATCAAGGGCTTTTATCAACGATACGCCCGTTAACCTGAATATTTTAAAAGAACTTGCAGAAATGCTTGTGGATATTCATTCACAGCACCAGACGATTATTTTACAAAACACAGATTTCCAGTTAGGCGCACTCGATAGTTTTTCAGGTTTAAACGCCGATCTCGCAAAATATCAGCAATCTTTCAGGCATTACAAAAATCTTCAGCTTGAACTGTTACATTTGAAAGAAACAGAAGGTCGTGCAAGGGCTGAACAGGATTTTTTGCAATTTCAGTTTGATGAGCTCGAAAAATCAAAACTGGTTGCTGGAGAGCAAATTCAGCTTGAGCAGGAACTCGAAATGTTGAATCATGCCGGGGAAATTAAAAACCGGTTGCAGAATGCAAGGCATCTTTTTCAGGATGAACCAGCTATTTTACCGTTAATAAATAATCTGCTTGCGGAAATCAAAAACATCAAATCCTTTTCAAACCTGCTTGAAGAGCTTTTTGGACGCATCGAAAGCTGTTATCTCGAACTAAAGGATGTTGCAGGCGAGTTGGAGAAAACTGAAGAAAAAGTTGAAATTGACCCTGACCGCACCAAACAAACCGAGGAGCGGCTAAACCTGATTTATCATTTGGAGCAAAAACACAGGGTTGACAATATTGATGATCTGATCAAAATAAAGGAATCACTTGGTAACAGCCTGATGGATTATTCCTCACTTGAAACAAAAATTTCCTCTCTTGAAAAAGAAATTGCTGTTTTCAAAAGGGATTTGGTGGATTTTGCAGGAGGACTTTCGGAAAAGCGTCGAAAAGCCAAAACCACCCTTGAAAAACAAATTTTAAGCATTAATGCTGCTTTGGGTATGCCTCAGTCGCAGTTTGTGGTTAAATTGGAAAAACTACCTGAACTGACTGAAAACGGGTTTGACAAAGTGACCTTCCTTTTTAATGCCAATCCGGGAAGTGAATTGCAGGAAATTGCAAAAGTAGCCTCCGGAGGTGAGCTTTCGAGGTTGATGCTTGCCGTAAAATCACTCATTGCTGATTCCCGTGTTTTATCAACCATCATTTTTGATGAGATCGACATGGGTGTTTCGGGAGAGATTGCAGGAAAAATGGGAGCAATCATGCAAAATATGTCTTCAAAAATCCAGATTATCGCCATCACACATTTACCCCAGATTGCATCGCGTGGTAAGTTCCATTACCTCGTTTACAAATCTTTAATAAATAAGCAAACACAAACATTTGTCCGTCAGTTGCCTGATGAGGAGCGGATTGCCGAAATTGCCAAGATGCTCAGCGATGCTAAAGTGAGCCTTTCGGCAGTTGAGACAGCCAGGGAATTGCTCAAAAATTAGTTTCTTTGCTCACATCTAAATTTAACAATACTATGGCTTACAATTTACTTGAAGGAAAAACTGGAATTATTTTTGGAGCCCTGAACGACCTTTCCATTGCCTGGAAAGTGGCCGAACGAGCTCATCAGGAAGGTGGCAGGTTCGTACTAACAAACACTCCTGTTGCAATGCGCTTCGGCGAAATCAACGAACTTGCATCAAAAACAAATTCGATCGTCATTCCCTCCGATGCAACCAGCGAAAAAGACCTCGAAATGTTGGTAAGAAAAACAATGGAACATTTTGGTGGTAAATTCGACTTTATCCTGCACTCAATCGGGATGTCGATGAACGTTAGAAAAGGAAGACCTTACAACGACCTGAGTTATGAATATTTAATGAAAACCTTAGACGTATCCGCAGTTTCATTTCATAAAGTTCTCCAAATAGCCTATAAACTGGACGCGATCAATGAATGGGGTTCGGTGTTGGCGCTCAGCTATGTTGCTGCCCAGCGTACACTTTACCGTTACAACGATATGGCCGATGCAAAAGCCCTCCTCGAATCAATCGCCCGGAGTTTTGGGTACATTTATGGACGTGAGCGGAAAATCAGGGTAAACACCATTTCACAATCACCCACCAAAACAACGGCCGGAAGCGGTGTTAAAGGGATTGATGGCCTGATGGATTTTACTGAACGCATGTCACCTTTAGGCAACGCCACCTCAGACGAATGTGCCGATTATTGCATCATCATGTTTTCCGATCTCACCAAAAAAGTAACCATGCAAAACCTATTTCACGACGGTGGATTTTCGAGCATGGGGATGAGTTACAGAGCGATGCAGATGTACAACCGCAGCCTCGAATGTAAGGAGTGTCCCGATTATCAAGAGGATGATTTAAGGTTGGCTGATTAAATAAGTTTAGTAAATATTTGAAAAACATAAACTTGTGTACATCTACTTTTTTGTGTAACCACCACTAAATGCGTTTAATTTTGAGTTTTAAGGGCTTATTTAATAAATTTATAAATATTACATTAAGATGAAAACTTCAATTTTTAAGCTGCTGATTTTTCTTCTTTTAATGGAAGGATTGTCATTTGTTAGCATTGGCAACAACTTACAAGTAAGTAATGTAAAATTAATGGGGCAAAACACGATTGAAGGTATTAACCATGTATTAAATTTCACTTTTGTAAAATTTGACCTCACCTGGGAAAATTCATGGCGTACATCCTCTTCACCTAATAATTGGGATGCAGCATGGGTTTTTGTAAAATTCCGAATCGGAGAAGGTGAGTGGCAACATGCAAAATTGAATGATACTGGTCATAGCACTGGTACTGGAACACCTTCAACAATTCGAGTTGGGCTATCAAACGAGATAAGTCCATATCACTCAATCAACAATCCGGGTATTGGTGTTTTCATTTACAGAAGTGAAGATGGAAACGGAACCTTCTCAATAAACAGTGCTCTGCTACGATGGAATTACGGACAAAATGGTATTGCTGATGATGCATCGATTGAAATCAAAGTTTTCGCTTTTGAAATGGTTTACGTACCTGAAGGTGCATTTAAACTTGGAAGCGGTGGGACGGAATCGGGAAGTTTAACTGATGGTTCCTGGGTAAGTGGAGCAACCATTCCATTTGAGATCAATTCAGAAAATGCTGTTGATATTGGCTCAGAAGCTGGCAAATTATGGGGTACCTCTGTTTCTGGTGATAATACAATTGGTGATTCAGGCACCCTGCCTGAGCAATTTCCTAAAGGTTTTCAAGCATTTTATTGTATGAAATATAGTGTCAGCCAGCAACAATATGTAGATTTTCTGAATTCACTAACACAGGAACAGGCTACCATCCATAAATATAACAAAACTGGTACTGACAGGCGATATGAAATTACAGGTACAGAAGTTGGAAGTTATCAGACAACCAACCCTTATGTACCTTGCAATTGGATGAGCTGGGACGATTGTACCTTTTTTGCTGACTGGGCTGGATTACGACCTATGACAGAATTAGAATATGAAAAAGCATGTCGCGGAACATCCAATCCTGTTGAAAATGAGTACGCATGGGGAACAGCAAACATTACAACCGGCAAATATACACTTGCGAACCCGGGTACAGTCAATGAAAGTATTGCAACTAACTATAATACATCAGGTACAGAAGGAAATGCAAATTACCAAACTACTATACCAACAGGCTATGAAGGTCCCCTTCGTTCTGGAATTTTTGCAATCTCCAACAGCAGCAGGGTCAAAGCCGGCGCTTCATATTACGGCATCATGGAGTTAAGTGGTAATCTGTGGAAGCGCATTGTAACCATTGGCAATAGTAATGGCCGCTTATTTACGGGATTACATGGTGATGGCATCTTAATTGGTACCTCACACAATGTTACTGCCTGGCCAGTGGGATTAACAGCCATAGGGGCAGGTTATCGTGGTGGCGCTTGGGGTGCTGTTGCTACCTCACTAAGAGTCTCTGACCGTACATATTCAGTTTTAACCAACCCTAACCGGACTCTCTCATATGGCTTTATGGGAGTTCATTCTGCGCCATTAATTATTTATTAGCCCAAAAGTATCGAAAAAAGCTATCGACAGAAAGCATAAGGTTTACTGCGTACCTGAACCGCAATTAAAGTTACCGAATATCAAACCCAAAAAGCTACTTGCCCAAAATGCTTAAAGTTTTGTAAGGGGGTTGAGCTAAAGAGGAGATAGATACCCCAGTACAATGGGTTGTGGGGTAAAAGCCTATTATGTCAGATCGCCTGACCTAATGCGAAACTCAATGTCGCAATTTTTGAAAAGCTGCCAGTCAATGCAATACTGCATTTGTATTTGTGGTGCTAATCACAGCATTTTATTAAACTTCCACAACAACCCTTTGGTCATACCAAATAAAAAATTTCGTATGCCTCAAGGCAGACAATATTTTGGACAATGATGATTTCCCTCAGACCATCTTAAAGTTATGTTGACAACCCCTACGGCTACTTATAGGGTAAAAGCTACCGTTTGTTGAAATAATTGAACGTTTTGTTGAAATAATTTTAAATTTCACCTTTCTCATCCCATTTTTGGAACCTAATTAAGTTGTTTTTAACAAATGATTTCATGAATATTAATTTCAATCAATAATTTTACATAGTTTTCAAATTTCTATCACATACTAACAAATGATAATAAATATGAACAAAACTTTCTGTTTTTTACTTTTCACCCTGATTTTTTTCAATCATGGATTAAACCTTAGTGCTAACAACATTCAGGTAAGTAATGCCAAACTCACCGGGCAGAATACCGTTGATAATTACAGCCTGGTACAATTTGATCTGCAATGGGAGAATTCCTGGCGTACAAGTTCTGGTCCAGCAAATGGCGATGCTGCCTGGGTCTTTGTAAAATTCAGGGTAGGTTCATCTGATGTTGAGCTAACAGGAGCTAACAGTAGCAGTACTACTGTTACAGTAACCAGCACTACAAATCTTAGGGTGGGTATGCCTGTTTATGTAACCTCAGGCACCGGTTTATTTGCCGATAATACGGTAATAACAAGCATCACAAATTCTACTGAGTTTGTGGTGAGTTCAACACCAACCACACCACTCTCTGGTGCAACCATAAAAGCCTATCGGTTTTGGCAGCACGCCAAGCTCAACAATACTGGCAACTCAGCCGGTAGCGGGACAGGCGCAACGGTTCAGGTTGGCCTGGTTGACGAGACCACAGCGTTTAATGCCTCCACCAACCCTGCTGTTGGAGCATTCTTTTATAGAAATGCCGATGGAAGCGGAACTTTCAGCATAACCCGTGCACAATTGCGCTGGAATTATGGTGAAAATGACGTTAGCGATTCGGATGTTGTCACATTTAAAGTATTTGCAATT
>Ga0172375_10009805_pt1 | contig 12535 bp, 9 predicted proteins | sample LakKiv1m_FD_114537 | JGI IMG/M metagenome (GOLD analysis project Ga0172375, IMG submission 114537) | Freshwater microbial communities from Kabuno Bay, South-Kivu, Congo - kab_092012_11.1m | ecosystem: Environmental > Aquatic > Freshwater > Lake | place: Democratic Republic of the Congo... | reverse complement strand
GCTGCCGGCATTGATGCCCTGAGCAACTGTTCCCCCCAGCCGGTAGTGGACTACCGCATGGACGAGCCCAGCGTTGGCGCAGTGGTGGATTCGGGTGCCAATGGGCTCAATGGCAGTGTCAATGGCGGCGTGACGGTCGGTGGCGTCGGCAAGGTCTGCGGCGCGTACAACTTCAATGGCAGCAGTGGCTATGTGTCAGTACCAGACAACGCCTTGCTGAACTTGTCGCGCGGCACCTTTATGGCGTGGGTTCGTCATGGATCAGCTGCCATGACCAATTGGGAGGCCATTCTGGCCAAAGGCGATAGCGCTTACCGGATGCACCTCAACGGCGGGTGCAGCATCAACACGGCCAACCCTTCCAAGGGGCTGAGCTTGGGGATCAACGGCGGGTGTGCTAACGCCGACCTCAACTCGGGAACCGTTCCGGCGGCTAACACGTGGTATCACGTTGCCGGTAGTTACGATGGCTCGACGTTGCGCATTTATATCAACGGTGCGCTGCAACAGTCGGCCGCTTACACCGGCTCAATTGCCAGCAACACGAATGCCTTGTTCATTGGGGAAAACTCACAAAACCGGGGTCGATACTGGAACGGTGATATTGATGAAGTCAAGATCTTCACCCAAGTTTTGTCGGGTGCTGCAATCAGCGCGGGCTACGCTAATGAAAACGCAGGCAAGAACTGGGACGGCACGGCACGGGTGTGCTCGGTTGTCGGCTTGCATCATCTTGAAATTCAACACGCCAGCGGCAACGGGCTGACCTGCGCGGCCAGCACACTCACGGTGCGGGCTTGTGCCGATGCGGCGTGCACGGAACCGCTGTACACCGGCGGTGTCAGCGGCAGCTTCAGCGCCACGGGGACACCCGCTGCAGTCTGGGACGGCAGTACCGGCGGTGCCACCGGCGCGGGCTTTGTCATCCCGGCGGGCAGCAGCAGCGTCACCAAAAATGTTCAGGTGTCCAGTCCGGGCACGGTGGTGCTGGGGGTCAGCGCGCCGTCGCCTGTGCCGACCTCGGCCACCACTTGCAACTTTGGCTCGCCCACCTGCACGTTTACTGCGCAGAGTGCCGGGTTTGTGTTTTCAAACAGCGCCACCGGCAGCACGTACACCGTGCCGCCACAGGTTTCGGGCGTCAGCAGTGCCGGGTTGTTTTTGCGCGCCCTGCAGGTGTCCACCACCAACCCGGCGGTGTGCACACCGGCCATCATTGGCCAGACAACCCCGGTGACGCTGGGCTATGCCTGCAACAACCCGGCAAGCTGCCAACCGGGCAGTTTGGCCAGCGTCAATGCCAATGCCATCGCCCCTGCAGGCACGGAGGTGTCCCTGACGTTCGATGCCAACGGCTCGGCCCCGGTGACGTTGCGCTATGACGACGTGGGGCAAATCACCTTCACCGCCAGCAAGACCGTCACGCCCTTTGGGGGTGCGACTGCGGTCACGCTCAGCGGCAGCAGCAACGCGGTGGTGGTGGCGCCGCATCACTTTGGTTTTTCCGGGGTGACGCCGGGCCCCATCAAAGCCGGTGCCGCGTTTGCTGCCACCGTCACCGCGTACAACGGGCTGCCCACGCCCACCCCCACGGCCAATTTCGGGCAGGAAACCGTGCCCGAGAGCGTGACGCTGTCCTTTACTCGTTATCAACCCACCGGAGCCGGGGCTGTCAACGGGAGCTTTACGGGGAGTGTGGGGTCGTTTTCAGCGGGCGCGGCCAGCGCCAGCCCGCTGGTGTGGAGTGAAGTGGGCTCGATGGATTTGCGTGCGGTGCTGGCCAGCGGCAGTTACCTGGGCTCGGGCCTGACGGCCAGCGGCGTCACCGGCAGCACCGGGGCGGTGGGGCCGTTTGTGCCGGATCACTTCGAGGTGACGGTGGCGCAGGGCTGTGTGAGCGGCGCGTTCACCTATTCCGGGCAACCGGTCACGTTGCAGGTGAGCGCCATGAATGCGGCCACGCCGGCGGCGCGCACGCTCAACTACGACGGCAGCGCGGCCACGTCGCCCAACTTTGCCCGCGCCATCACGCTGTCTGATGCGAACGCGTTGGGGCTGGGTGCGTTTGCACCGTCTACCGCAGCCGGCAGTGCCTTTGTGGCTGGCCTGGCAGCTCCCACCACGGCTTACACGTTCAGTAATCCCTTGACGGCGCCAAAGTCGATTGCGGTGCGCGCGGTCGACAGCGACGGCGTGTCGTCCAGCGGTTTTGCCGAAGGGGTGTTGGCGGTGCGCAGCGGGCGGCTGCGCATGCAAAACGCCTTTGGCTCGGAGCGGCTGGCCTTGCAGGTGCCGCTACAGGCGCAGTACTGGAACGGCAGCTATTTTGTGGCCAACGCGCAAGACAGCTGCACCGTGGTGAGCGTGCCGGCGGCGCAAACGCTTGCGAGTGGCGTTCAACCCAACGGTGCCGCAGCACTGTATTTTTATCCGCTGGTGGCCAACCAGAACCAACTGCTCAGCAGCGATGCCGTGCCCACGCTGGCCAGCCCGCTGTTGACCGGGCAATCGGCCTTGCAGTTTGCGGCGCCAGCCAAACGGGGTTGGCTGGACATTATTCTGCAGGTGCCAGACTACTTGCGCGGCAACTGGGGCAACTGCTTTGGGCAGACGGGTGCCGCTGGACAGATGGACGATCTGCCCTGTGCGCGTGCCACATTTGGCGTTTTTGGGGCGAATTCGCCGCTGATATACCGACGAGAAAACTATTGATTCGTTGGATAATGTCCGCTATCAAGCTATAAAACCCCTAGCATTCCGATACACCATGTTCCCGTTCATCACGTTATTGTTGATTTCACCGGGTCGCTTGCAATCTTTTGCCTCAGTGAAGTGGGCCTGATCATGCGTTGGCCCTGGCAGTCAAAACCTACATCTGACCGTTTGGTGTTGTCCTGGTGCGGCAACGAGGCCGCGTATGTGTTGGCGAGCGTGCAAAGCGGTGCGGTGGTGGTGCGAAAAGCGGGATGGATGGGGCACGTTGGCGCTGACGTGGCAAGCTTGGCACCCCAGTTGCTGCAATTGGGTTTCAGAGGCTTGGACACCACGCTGATCTTGTGCGTTTCGCAGTATCAATTGCTGCAAATCGATACGCCCAACGTTCCCCCGGAAGAATTGCGTTCCGCTGCACGCTACCAGGTGCGTGACATGCTGCAGGCTCATGTAGATGATGTGACCATTGATGTGCTGCAGGTGGGTGACGGGCACCAGCAGGGGGCCAACCATTCTTTTGTGGTGGCGGCCAGCAATTCGGTGGTGGCGCAGATGACGGCGTTGGCGTCGGCAATCGACGGCCAGGTTTCTGTCATCGACATCCAGGAGACAGCACAGCGCAACGTGCAGAGTGCATTGGCTCGGCTTGACGGTGTGCTGGATCGTGCCAACGCGGCCTTGGTGCTGGTGGAAGGGCAACAGGCGCTGCTGACGATCAGTGCCAACGAAGAACTATTTTACGCACGGCGCTTCGATGTGCCAGAGGGTTTTTTGACAGCAACCTGGGGCACCCCGACCGAGATTTCGCAACCCTTGCCGACTGGTGTGGACGGCTACACACCGGTGCAGGAATATGTGCCGCAACACGGCGGCGATTTGTCGCTGGACGGTGATCTTCTGAAGTCTGAGCTGTCGCCCGTTGCAGCGCCTGTGCAGTCTAACGAAGACGACCGGGCGTAGCGGTTGGTGTTGGAGATACAGCGCTCGCTCGATGTGTGGGACCGCACCTGGTCGCATCTGCCATTGAACCGCTTTCGTGTGTTTGCGGGGGCACGCAGCGCTGAATTGGCCAACTGGTTGACCCGACAGTTGGGGCAACCGGTGGCAGCGCTGGATATTACGCCCGCGTTCAGTGGTCTGGAGTCCATCGACGCCGAAACGCTGGGGCGCTGTCTGCCCTTGCTGGGTGGGTTGTTGCGTACCGAGGTGATAGCCTGATGCAAACGTGTCGCGTGATCTGACCATGCCGCAACAAATCAATCTGTACCTCCCCATCTTGCGTCAGCGCAAAGAGAGCTTTACTGCGCAAACTTTGGCGCAAGCGCTGGTGATTGTGCTGTTGGGGGGCGCGGCAATTACCGCTGCCTGGGTCTGGAACCTGCAGCGCGCCTCAGACAGCTTGCGGCAAACGCTGCGTGCGCAAGACGCGCAACTGGTCTCGTTGCGCGCTGCCCTCGAAAGTGCCAAGGCCAGCGACGGACCAGAACGTGCGGCCCTGATGCAGCAAAGCACCGCACTGCAAAGTGAGCTCGTACACCGTCAAGAGGTACTTGCGGCGCTCAATCAGGGTGTCATTGTGCCCGGTCAGGGACATGCGGCACGCTTGAGGTTGGTGGCGCAGACGGTGCCCGCGAGCGCCTGGGTATCGGCGCTGCAGGCCCACGACGCACGCCTCGAAATTTCTGGCTTCATCCTGGTGCCAGAAGAGTTGAATGCCTGGGTGGGACAGCTCTCCCAGAGCGTTGTCTTGCGTGGGCAGTCGCTCGATGCCATCAAGGTAGAGGCGGTCACGCCTGCTGCGGGGGCGGCCAAGGGGCTCGAACAGTGGTCGTTTCAACTGGTTAGCCGGGCGCCTGCGATCCGTTCATCCCAACCGGTCCGGGCAGGAGGCCAGTCATGAGACAACAGTGGGCCGCCTGGGTCGCTCGCCTGGATGCGCTGACGGTTCGTGAACGTCTGATTATGTTCGCAACGGTCTTGCTGGGTGCCATCGCGTTGTTTGATGCGGTCTGGCTGGCTCCGGCGCGCGCCGCACATCAGCAACTCAGCATGCAACTGGGGCGACAAAGCGCTGAATTGGTCAGCTTGCGTGAGGCCGTGCGTGTCAGTCCGCGTCCGCAAGACGCCAACCGCGCCTTGCGGGATCAGTTGGTGCAGACTCAGGATCAACTGGCGCAGATCGAGCAGCAGATCCGGTCGTTGCTGCCGGGTGCCAAGGGCGCCACGCCGTTGGCGCAGGTGCTGGTGCATTTGCTCAGGCGTCACGCCGGCTTGACCCTGGTCCGCACTGAGGCGCTGTCGCCCGAAGTGCCTGGTCCGGGCAACCAGCAAGCAGGAACCCGGTTGCCCGAAGGGTTGGTACGCCAAGGCGTTGCGCTCACGGTGTCGGGGTCTTACGCCGATCTGGTGCGTTACGTTGATACTTTGGAGGCGGCGCTGCCGTTTGTCCGTTGGGGCCCGATGCAACTGGCGGTTCAAAAGGGGCGAACCGAGCTGACCCTGCAACTGTTCCTGATTCACGAGGTGGTGCGATGAACCGGCCGTTGACATCGCGGCTGGCATGTTTGGCTGCTGCGCTGGTGGGGCTTGCGGTGTCGCTGCCCGTTGCTGCGCAGGCTTTGCGTGACCCGACGCGCCCACCGGTGGCCGTTCAGGGTGGAGCAACGTCGGCGTTGCCGTCCACGGTGGCGGCACTGAGTTCGGGCCAATGGGCGGTTGTGGTGCGCGATGGTGTTGCACAGTTGGTGTACGAGGCACGGCTTTATTCGGCGGGTCAGTTGCTTGGTACGGCGCGCATCGAGCGTGTCAGCGAAACCGAAGTCTGGCTGCGCGAGGCGGGCGCCCTGCACAAATTGCGCATTTTCCCGGGTGTTGATCGTCAGGCCGTGAAATCCGGTTCTGCGGCCAGCGTACCCCCCAGATTACCAGTGAGTGGTCATTGATGTTCACCCTATCTCAACCCGAAGATTTTGTTATGAAACCATTGACGTACTGCGGACCGGCGTTGCGACGGTTGGGTTTGCTTGGCGCTGTGACGCTGGTGCTGATTGGCTGTTCTGCGGATCGGCCATTGCGCACACCCAGCGTCAGTGAGGCGATTCGCGCTGAGGTGCCGATGCCGCCGGTGGTGCAGGCGTCGGCGAGCGTACCTGCGCACATCAGCAATGTGTTGGCTGAACCCGCGCCACAACCGATGACGCCTGCGCCCGAACCCCGTATCGACTTACTGGTCCACAACGCCCCGGCGCGTCAGGTGTTCCTGGCCATGGTGGCTGACACGCGTTACAGCATGCTGTTGCATCCCGACGTGGCCGGGCAACTGTCGGTTACTTTGCGTGGTGTGACGGTGCTGGAGGCGCTGGAGGCTATCCGTGACGTCTACGGATACGACTACAAGTTGGACGGGCGGCGCATCACCGTGTTCGCGCCGACGCTGCAGACACGCATGTTCAGCATCAACTATCCCAATTCACAGCGGGTGGGCAGCAGCGAATTGCGGGTGGCATCCAGCGGCAGTTCACAAGGCGTTGTTTCGGGTTCCGATACCGGGTCAGGTCCAACGGCCAGCAGCGGCAACGGGGCGTCAGCCGACGGCAGCCGGATCGCCACCGCGTCGCGAACCGACTACTGGAGCGAACTGGCCGCTGCCGTCAAAAGTCTGGTGGGATCGGCCGACGGTCGCAGCGTGGTCGTCAGTCCGCAGGCCGGCATCATGGCTGTGCGGGCCATGCCGGATGAACTGCGCCAGGTGGACCGCTTTCTTCAGTCTGCACAAGCTGCGGTGCAACGCCAAGTGATGCTGGAAGCCAAAATTGTGGAGGTTGAACTGCGTGACGGGTTCCAGAGCGGCGTGAACTGGGCCGCATTCGGTACCGTCAATGGTCAGCCACTGGTGGCGGGCGTGCTGGGCAGTGGCGTTGCATCGACTAACCCGCTGTTGCAAAGCGGCGAGACGGTTCTCAAGGGTGTGGTACCGACGCCTTCAACATCGGTCGGGGGCGGTGTTTTTGGACTGGCCCTGTCGACCAGCCAGTTTGCTGCGGTATTGGGTTTTCTGGAAACCCAGGGCGATGTGCAGACCTTGTCCAGCCCACGAATTGCCACCCTCAACAACCAAAAAGCGGTTTTGAAGGTGGGTTCGGAAGAGGTTTTTATCAACGGTTTCGATGCAACCAACAGTTCCACTTCCGGATCCAGCAGCACCACGTCCAACATCACCTTGCCGACACCGCGCTTTGAACGATTCTTCTCGGGCATCTCGCTGGACGTGACGCCGCAAATCGACGACGGCGTCAACATCACCTTGCATGTGCATCCCGCAGTCAGCAACATCACGACAAAAAATCTGGTGTACAACAACGGACTGAACTCGAACGCGTCGGTTCCCACCGCCGCCAGCAACGTCAATGAGTCAGACACGCTGGTACGTATTCAGGATGGTCGGATTGTGGCCATTGGCGGACTGATGCAGGTGGAGTCGAACTTGGCCTCCTCTGGATTTCCCGGCACCGGCAGTACCCCGTTTTCTTTCCTGTTGGGTAACAAGGCCAATACCGGCCGCAAGAAAGAAGTGGTGGTCTTGCTCAAACCCACCATCATTCGAACCCAGCAAGACTGGGACGAACAGAACCGCCGCAGCCGCGCTGCGCTGGATGACATGGAAGCGTCGCGGGCCCGGGTCATTCGCATGAATGGTGCGCAGCAAAGCCCCGAGCTGACCCAGTAGTGGTCGGTTTGTGAGCAACCGGACCGACCATGTACCTGCGGCATTTCGCGCTGCGCGAGGCGCCTTTTTCCATCACACCTGACAGCGCATTTTTTTTCCCGAGCGACGGCGCCCAGGCGGCGTTGAATACCCTGCTGGTTGCGCTGCGCGGTGGCGAGGGTTTCCTGAAGATTGTGGGTGAAGTGGGCTGCGGAAAGACGGTGCTGTGTCGTCGACTGCTGGCGTTGTTGCAGACAGAATGCGTCAGCGCCTACATTCCCAATCCTGACATGGGGCCTGACGATTTGCTGCTGGCCGTGCTGCGTGAGTTGGGTGTGGACGCTATTGGCCGGACCGTGCGCGGGCAGCCACGACGGATCCTGCCGCCGCGGCGGGTCTTGCTCAACGCGTTGGAGGGTTGCCTGATCGAGCATGCCCGGGCCGGGCGGCGTGTGGTCGTTTTCATTGATGAAGCGCAGGCCATCCCGCTGGCCAGCCTGGAGAGCTTGCGCTTGCTGTCCAACCTGGAGACCGAGAAGCGCAAGCTGTTGCAATTGGTGTTGTTGGGCCAGCCTGAACTGGATGAGTTGCTGGCGCGGCCCCAGATTCGTCAACTGCTGCAGCGCATCACCTTCAGTGAATATCTCGGACCGATGAATCCTAGGCAGGTGGCTCAGTACCTGGTGCATCGGATGGCGGTGGCGGCCGTCGACGACTGCACCGACACGCACGTGTTTGAGCCCGTGGCAGTGCAGGCCATTGCGCAGTGGAGTCGCGGCGTACCTCGATTGGTCAATGTGCTGGCGCACAAGGCGTTGCTTCTGGCTTTTGGTGAGGGTACGCATCGTGTCAATGTCACGCATGTACGTCTGGCGGCCGCTGATACGCCGGGGGTACGCGGCTGGCATGGCCGCTGGCGTTGGCATTGGCCGCGCTGGTTGGGCGGTCGGGGCAGAATGACATGAGCGTGATCAATAAGGTGCTGCGTGACCTGGACCAACGCCAGTCGGGTCGTCTGAAGCCGGATCGGGTGATGCCGGGCACCGCAGTGCCCAGGGGTGACTTGGATCAACACGGACCTGCGCGTGGGCGAGCCACCTTTAGGCTTGGACGCACGGTGGGGCTGGCCTGTGCTGTAGTGGTGGCGGTTTTGGTGCTTGGCGCTTACCTGGCGGGTATTGGCTTGCCTACACGCGACCCATTACCAGTGGCAGTTGCGGTCGCGCCTGCGCCTGCCGCGTCGACAGCTAGCTGGACTCCCGCTTCAGAACCGTTGACGGTCGTTGCAGAATCTGCGGCAACAGTTCCAACGGCTCCAACAGGGGTAACCCAACCAACGCAGACGACGTTGCGGCCCTCGGTTCCCGACGCGCCGCGCTCGCGCTCCTTGGTTTCGCCTCTCCCGGCTGTCTCGGCGGCAGTCACGGCTCTGCCTGCAGCTTCTACGACCGTGTCGGCGGCTTCGGTTCCGCTCATGAGGGAGACCGTGACTGGCCGGGCCAACGAAACACCGACCCGATCCGTGCCTGCGAGTGCTGTGGGTTCCGTTACCGGCGGAGCAACTTCAGAGACTGCAAATCTGGCGTTGGCAATGCAGGATGCACTGGCACAGGCGCAACGGCTGTGGCAACAAGGTCAGCCCACGGCTGCGCTGGACTTATTGGGTGCTGTCATCACTCGCCTGGAGGCGGATGCTGGCCAGGACGTTCGGTGGTTGTCGATGGCCGCGCGGGAGTATGTGCGCGTGACCGTGGCACAAGGTCGAGCGGTGGATGCATTGGCCATGTTGACGCGTCTGGAGCCACGTTTGCGTCAGGTTGCCGACATCTGGGCGCTGCGTGGCAACACGGCGCAGCGCCTGGGCTTGCATGCGCAAGCGGTGCACGCGTACATGCAGGCACTGGAACTCTCGCCCGGGCAGGCACGCTGGATGCTGGCGGCGGCGGTGTCGCTGGCGGCACAGGGACAGACCACACGCGCCGCAGACATGGCCGAAAATGCCCGCCGCGCCGGATTCTTACCGACCGATGTGGCAAACTACTTGCATCAGTTGGGTGTGACGTTACGGGCGCCGTAGCCGACGTGTTGGATGCTTGGCGGACGTTACCTTTATGCAAAAAAAAATTCCGGTTCAGCAGTTGCAGGTAGGAATGCACCTGAAGTCATTCTGCGGCTCCTGGATTGATCATCCGTTCTGGCGCACTGGTTTCGTCATCAAGGATCCCAACGACATCGCGTTGATCCTTGCCAGCAAGATTACTGAAGTCTGGATTGATTGCAGCAAAGGCGCTGATGTTGCGCCGGACGGGGCGGCTACGGTTGAACAGGTTGCAGAGGAAGTCACTGCGCTGCCACCATCGCCACCACCAGCTGTTCACCGACCATCGCCACAGCCATCGCCCATGGCCGAAGAATTGGCGGTAGCGTCACGCATCTGCCAGGAATCCAAGGCCGCTGTGGTGTCCATGTTTGAAGAAGTGCGCATGGGTAAAGCGGTGGATGTCGGCGGTGCTCGGCAGTTGGTGGAAGATATTTCGGATTCTGTTGCGCGCAACCCTGGCGCCATCATCAGCCTGGCCCGGCTCAAGACGGCCGACGACTATACCTACATGCATTCAGTGGCAGTGTGCGCCATGATGGTGGCGCTGGCCAAGCAGCTCAAACTTGATGATGAGCAAACCCGCAAACTGGGTATGGCTGGTTTGTTGCACGACTTGGGCAAGGCGGCCATGCCCACGGAGGTGCTGAACAAGCCCGGCAAACTGACCGACGCTGAGTTCGACATCATGAAGATGCACCCGACCGAAGGCTACAAGATGCTGATGGCAAGTACCGGTATCGACGACGTGTCGCTGGACGTGGTGCTGCACCATCACGAAAAAATGGATGGTTCGGGCTACCCCGAGCGATTCGTCGGTGACCAGATCAGCCTGCACGCCAAGATGGGCGCGGTGTGCGACGTGTACGACGCCATTACCTCCAACCGGCCCTACAAGGCCGGCTGGGACCCGGCCGAGTCGCTGCGCCGCATGGCCGAGTGGAAAGGGCATTTTGAGCCGATGGTGTTTCAGGCGTTTGTCAAGAGCATCGGCATCTACCCGGTGGGTTCGCTGGTGCGCATGACGTCCGGGCGCATCGGCGTGGTGATCGAGCAGACGGCCAAGTCGCTGACCACGCCGAAGGTCAAACTGTTTTTTTCGACCAAATCCAATCTGCGCATTCCACCGGAGGTACTTGACCTGTCGCTGCCGACCACCCGGGACAAGATCGCCCAGCGTGAAGATCCAGACGCGTGGAAATTTTCCGACCTCAATGAATTGTGGTCGGGGCTGCCGGGGCTGAGTAGCTGACGGATCGCGCTGCTCAGTGCCGGGGCGCAGGCGAGTACTTGCGCAGCTCCTGCTTGGCAATGGCGTTGCGGTGCACTTCGTCCGGGCCGTCGGCGAAGCGCAGCGTGCGGGCGCTGGCGTAGTAGTAGGCCAGCGGAAAGTCGTCACACATGCCGGCGCCACCAAAGGCCTGCATGGCCCAGTCGATCACCTGGCACGCCATGCTGGGCGCCACCACCTTGATCATGGCGATTTCATTGCGGGCAAACTTGTTGCCGGCCACGTCCATCATCCACGCCGCTTTCAGCGTGAGCAGGCGCGCCATGTCGATCTTGCAGCGTGCCTCGGCAATGCGCTCTTGCGTCACGGTCTGCGCTGCAATCGGTTTGCCGAAGGCGATGCGGCTGCTGGTTCGCTTGCACATCAGTTCCAGCGCCCGCTCGGCCAGGCCGATCAGCCGCATGCAGTGGTGAATGCGCCCCGGGCCCAGGCGGCCCTGTGCAATTTCAAAACCACGGCCTTCGCCCAGCAGGATGTTGCTGGCTGGCACGCGCACGTCTTTGTAGGCAATTTCCATGTGACCGTGTGGCGCGTCGTCGTAGCCCATCACGTTCAGGGGCCGCAGCACCGTCACACCGGGCGCGTTGGACGGCACCAGAATCATGCTCTGTTGCACATGGCGTTCGGCCTCGGGGTTGGTTTTGCCCATGACGATGTGCACGGCGCAGCGCGGGTCACCGGCGCCGCTGATCCACCATTTGCGGCCATTGATCACGTAGTCGGCCCCGTCGCGCTCGATGCGGGTTTCGACGTTGGTGGCGTCGCTGCTGGCCACCGCCGGTTCGGTCATGGAAAAGGCTGAGCGGATCTTGCCCTCAAGCAGCGGTTTGAGCCACTGTTGTTTGTGTTCGGTTGAGCCGTAGCGGGCGATGGTTTCCATGTTGCCGGTGTCGGGCGCCGAGCAGTTGAAGACCTCACTGCTCCAGAGCACGCGGCCCATGATCTCGGCCAGCGGCGCGTATTCCTGATTGGTCAGACCCGCACCGGCGTCGATGCCGCCAGCCTGCGCGCTGTCCACCGGATAAAACAGGTTCCACAGGCCTTGCTGTTGGGCCGTAAGTTTGAGGTTCTCAATGGTTTGCAGCGGCGTCCAGCGCTTGCCTGCGGCAGTGTTGGCCTCCACCTCAGCGTGGTGCGCGCCCTCAGCGGGGTAGATGTAGTCGTCCATGAACTTCAGCAGCTTGGCTTGCAGTTCTTTGGTTCTGGGGGAGCAATCAAAGTCCATGGTGAGCTCGGGGTGGGTTTGGAAAATAATGAATGAAAATAGCCTCTAGCCCTTACAAATAAAGGGATTGCAGCTACTGAAAATAAAGCGAATCATGCTGAGCGCTGAGCAAATTGCCACGCCAGTTGCGCCAACGGTTTGGCCCCCGCTGCGGTGCGCAGAGCTTGCGCGTTAGCCGCCGTACCAGATTGCGCGCGCTTGCCGATGCCTTGCAAGATGGCGGCCATGCGAAACAGGTTGTAGGCCAGGTAAAACGACCAGTCGGGCGTCAGTTGCTCGGGCGTGACCAGGCCGGTACGTTCGCAGTACTTGCGGATGTAGTCTTGCTCTGACGGAATGCCCAGCGCGGGCAAGTCCAGCCCGCCGATGCCGCGAAACGCGCCGGGCTGAATGTGCCAGGCCATGCAGTGGTAGCTGAAGTCGGCCAGCGGATGGCCCAACGTGGAAAGCTCCCAGTCCAGCACCGCCACCACGCGCGGCTCGGTGGGATGGAACACCAGGTTG
>Ga0172375_10009802_pt1 | contig 12538 bp, 16 predicted proteins | sample LakKiv1m_FD_114537 | JGI IMG/M metagenome (GOLD analysis project Ga0172375, IMG submission 114537) | Freshwater microbial communities from Kabuno Bay, South-Kivu, Congo - kab_092012_11.1m | ecosystem: Environmental > Aquatic > Freshwater > Lake | place: Democratic Republic of the Congo... | reverse complement strand
CGATCGAGTCCTGAATAATCCCGAGGTTCATCCGCCAAAGCATTGCCCTCCTTTTTTACCGTGCGTCATTATTTTCCAATCCCCAATGTGCGAAATCAGGATTTCTCCTCTTCATAAATCCATTCTACCAAATCCCCCCGCCGGAGGCGAGTCTTGTACGGACTCACGGCCTGCGAACCATTCACCTCGACATGCCACCACAAGCTCCGCGCGGGATCCGTCAAAATCCCGTCAATCCCCTTCACTTCCCGGGAAGAGGAACACACCTTCCCTTCTTCCACGGGAAGCACTTTTTTTAAAACCTCTTTCGGCGTCGCATATCCTCTGGTTTGGACTTCCCGTTCGACCGCCGCCCTCCCTGCCGGGCCGAAATCGACACAAACCCGGACGGAATGCCCCGCGGGCTGCAGGAAATTTCCGAGCCAATCCCCCGCCGCCACCTGCGTTCCCGCCATAAAAAATGTAAACAGAAAAATGAAAAACATGATTTTAGTTCCTTGGCTTTATCTTTTTTTCCCGCAATCCTTCACGGCACCCACCCGCTCCAGCATTTCTTCGGCGTGTTTTTTTGAAATCTCCGTCTCCTGCTTCCCGCTCATCATTTGCGCCAGCTCGCGAACCCGCGCATCCCCGTCAACCACTTCATATTCGGCAACTGTTTTCCCCTGCCGCACGGTTTTCGCAACCTTAAAATGGCGGTCCGCGAAAGACGCGATTTGGGGAAGATGCGTAATCAAAAGGACCTGTCGTTCTTCGGCAATCTCTTTTAATTTCCCGCCCGTCACCGTCCCTAGCCGTCCCCCGATATTCGAATCGATTTCGTCAAAAATAAGCGTCGGCACGGGATCGACTTTCATCAACGCCTTTTTCATCGCAAGCATGACCCTGGAAACTTCTCCAGCGGAAATAATCTTGCGCAGGGGCATTTTCGGCTGCCCGGCGTTCAGGCTGATGGCAAACTCAATCCGGTCACGACCGGACGAAGAAAAATCGGACTCTTCAATCAGGCATCCGAATTGGGCATTCGGGATATTGAGATCCTTCAGTTCATTTTCAATAATCTGTTTAAGCGTTAAAGCCGTCTTTTTCCTCTTTTCGCTCAAACGGCCGGCAACATCCCGAAGCGACGGTAAAATCCTCCCGATTTTAGCATCCACTTCTTTCTCATAAAGACCGCTGTTGGCCAACTGATCGTATTTTGTTTTCGCGTTCTTCAGAAATTCCAGAATTTCCGGAATGGCTTTCCCGTATTTTCGTTTCAGGAGATCGATCACATCCAGTCTTTTATCGATTTCAGCCAAACGGTCCGAATCAAACGAAAGATTCTCGCGGTAGTCCCGGAAGAACCGGATCACTTCCTCCAAAGTCAACTGGGCCGTCTCATACTCCTGGCGGACCCCGCCGACAGAATCGTCCAGCTTCGCAAGCTCGCTCAAATCACGGCTGGATCGCGCCAAAACGGAAGAAACCGCGGGCTCGCCTTCATCCAACGCATCCAATAAACGCGAAGCTCCTTCATGCAACTTCTCGGCATTCACCAAACGGATACGTTCCGTCTTGAGGGTTTCCTCTTCACCTTCTTCAAGTTCCACGTTCTCAATTTCCTCAATTTGATATTTCAAAAGATCAAGCTCTCTCTCCCTTCCGGATTCCAGCGCCCGCAACTCTTCCCGGCGTTTTAGAAGCAGGCTGTACTCTTCGTACAAAAAACGGTATTGGTCCAAAAGACCGTCCGCCCCACCGAACCGGTCCAGCAGTCCGGTATGCGCTCCCGCGTCGAGTAAAAGCTGATGATCGTACTGACCGTGAATATCGAGCAAAATATCTCCGAGCTCCTTGATGCTCCCCAAATTCACCAAGCGGTTATTCACCCAGGCGCGGGAACGGCCTTCGGCATTGTATTCTCTTCTCAAAATAAGGCTATCCTCCTCCTGATCAAGAAAAGGCGCCGCTACCGGATGGAGTCTCAAATTCTTATCTTGAATTTCGAATGCCGCTTCCACGACGCAAGTCCCGCCGGAAAAACTCGTTTTATCCATTTCCATGCGCTCCCCCAAAACAAAACGGATCGCATCAATGAGGATGGATTTTCCGGCTCCGGTTTCTCCCGTAAACACATTCAATTGCGGAGAAAATTCAAGCGTGAGATTACGAATCAACGCGAAGTTTTCGATATGAAGCTGTGTCAGCACAGGCGCATTTCCTCCCGATCATGGGGGGTATTTTAGCATACATCCCATTTCTGCGTCCTTCGTTATCGTCATATCAGAGTTCTTTCTTCACTGGCTAAAATAATCTTTTCCGCGTTTCCCTTCAAGCTCCTCAAATTCCACTTTTTGTTAAATAGAAGAGCCGTTGCAAGCTTCTGTTTTTTAGAAAGAAAGGACCTACATATTTGTAATTTTCTATACATTTCTGAAGTTCAAATCCTCTCTTTCGCCTTTCCTGAGGTTTTTATCCTATTAGAATCCCCCCCCCGGCCCTCTTTTGGCATAAAAGTTGCTTAATAGGGCTCAAAAGGATCTCTTAAGAAAGGGGGCATTTATGATCGCAAGGAAGTTTTTCAGAAAAACATTTTCAATACTGGGGGCATTGATAACGCTCTGTTATTTATTTCAAAAAACAGCCTTAGCTGCAGAACCCTCTTCTGCGTCTAATGTTACAGCTATTAACACGATTTGGACTCTCATTGCGGCTTTTTTGGTCTTCTTTATGCAAGCAGGTTTCGCTATGGTTGAAACCGGGCTCACGCGGGCTAAAAACACCTGCAATATCCTGATGAAGAACTTGCTGGATTTCTGCCTAGGCTCACTCGTGTTTTGGGCGTTTGGATACGCCGTTATGTTCGGAGCCGACAAAATGGGACTGGTAGGGACCAGTGGTTTTTTCCTCTCCGCCGCGAATCCTTCAACCGGTGACGGGTTATGGCAATACGCGTATTGGCTTTTTCAGGTTGTATTTGCGGCAACATCAGCCACCATTGTTTCAGGAGCCATGGCCGAACGCACGAAATTCAGCGCTTATCTTATCTACACGGTTTTTATCAGCGCCATCATTTACCCGGTCGCGGGCCACTGGATTTGGGGAGGAGGATGGCTCTCAAAACTTGGGATGGTGGATTTTGCCGGTTCTACGGTCGTACATAGCATTGGCGGTATGGCTGCCTTGGTCGGCGCCGTCATGGTCGGGCCGCGTCTCGGGAAATATAATTCCGACGGGAGTTCAAATATTATTGCCGGGCACAATATGCCGCTCGCAGCGCTTGGCGTGTTCATTCTCTGGTTCGGATGGTTCGGATTCAATCCCGGCAGTACAACATCCGGCGTGAATCTCAGCATCGCGACAATTGCTGTCACAACGAATCTTGCGGCCGCCGCGGGAGCAATTTCAGCTATGTTTACGATCTGGCTGCTGTTCGGAAAACCCGACACTTCCATGACCTTGAACGGTGCGTTAGCCGGACTAGTCGCGATCACAGCGCCTTGCGCTTCCGTTTCTCCTTTGAGCGCGGTAATCATCGGATTAAGTGCGGGTATTCTGGTCGTGCTTTCGGTTATCTTTATTGAAAGAACGCTAAGAATCGATGACCCGGTAGGCGCCATTTCGGTCCACATGGTGAACGGAATGTTTGGGACCCTTGCGGTCGGACTTTTTGCCGAGAAATCATTCGGCGGAGCGGCAGGGCTTTCTCACGGAGACGGCCTTTTCTTCGGCGGCGGATGGCATTTGTTTCTTGTTCAGCTGACTGGTGTTATTTCGGTTGCAGTGTGGACAGCGATCACTTGCGTGATCTGTTTCACGATCTGCAGGGCCACCACCGGCCTTCGCGTAAGCGATGAAGAACAGCTCAAAGGTCTGGATATCGACGAACACGGTATGGAAGGTTACGCCGGGTTTCAGATCTTTACGACCGAATAATTTCAGAAAAGGAGACTATAGTCATGAAACTTGTCACAGCGTTCATACAGCCTTACAAGTTACCGGCCGTTAAATCGGCTCTCCAAGCGGCAAAAATTCATAAAATGAGTGTTTCGAACTCGCTTGGTTGCGGTCAGCAAGCAGGATATGACGAAACCTATCGCGGCGTGAAGCACAAGATCAACCTTCTGAAAAAAGTCCGTTTGGAGATCGCGGTCAATGATGAGTTCGTCAAACCAACCATCAAGGCAATCGTTGATGGCGCAAAATCAGGAAAGATCGGTGACGGGAAAATTTTTGTCACGGAACTTCTGGAGTGTATTCGTATCCGGACGGAAGAAACCGGCAGCATTGCAATCGGTTAGCCATGAGGATGATTTTTTGAAAACAATTTGCCGCCAAGTCGGGTTTCAGCCGATACGATTTGTGTCATTCTCATCCATTAGAAATTAAAAGATTATTGCGAAAATATTAAAGTGTGAAAAGTTGCCAATTTCCCGGTGGTGCAAACTTCCGTCGGAAAATTGGCAGTTACTGTTTATCGTATTCCAACAAAAAAAAGAACGCGCAGTCATTTGAATTTTTGTGCGTTCACAGGAGAAAATTCATGAAAAAAAGGAAATTAAGGATCCTTGGGTTTCTCGCGTTAGCACTTTTTACGCCTCTCGCCTGCTGGGCAGCCGACGGAACAAGCGTAGACACGGGTATCACCTCCTGGATGTTAACGTCAACAGCTCTGGTGCTGCTGATGATCCCCGGACTCGCCATGTTTTACGGAGGATTGGTCAGGACAAAAAATGTCCTCGGCACCATGATGCACAGTTACGCCGCCATGGCCATTGTAGGCGTCCTTTGGGCAGTCTGCGGATACGCCTTAAGTTTCGGGACAAACATTCTTGGCGGATGGATCGGCTGGGACGGAAAGCTTTTCTTTCTGAGAGGAATTGATGACACGATTATGGGGTCTCATGTCCCTGAATATGTTTTCGCGATGTTCCAAGGAAAATTTGCCATTATCACTCCGGCCTTGATTACGGGCGCATTCGCCGAAAGGGTCAAATTCCGCGGTTATTGCATCTTTCTGGCGTTATGGTCTTTGTTAGTTTACGCACCGCTGTGCCATTGGGTCTGGGCTTCGGACGGATTCCTGTTCAATATGGGGGCGAAAGGCGCCATCGATTTCGCCGGCGGAACCGTCGTTCATATCTCTTCGGGAATCAGCGCCCTTGTTGCCGCCTTATTTCTGGGCGCAAGACGGGGCTATCCCAGAAATTCCATGCATCCCAACAACCTGGTCATGACCCTGATGGGAGCGGGACTTCTCTGGGTCGGATGGTTCGGATTCAATGCGGGAAGCTCCATCAACAGCGGAATTGACACGGCCCGCGCCTTGACCGTCACGCAAGTCGCCGCGGCGGCCGGAGCCGTCATGTGGATGCTGATTGAAGCCCTGTATCACGGAAAATCAACCAGTCTCGGCATCTCCAGCGGAATTCTCGCGGGATTGGTCGCGATTACCCCCGCAGCGGGAGTGGTACAAGTCAGCGGAGCTATCGCACTTGGAGCGATCGCCTCCATCATTTCCTATCATGCGATTCTTTTTAAATCAAAGTTGGGATATGACGACAGCCTTGACGTGTTCGGAATTCACGGAGTTTCGGGAATCACCGGAGCCCTGCTGCTGACTTTTTTCATCCGTCCAAGCTGGATGGCGGAAGCCGCGTTGAAAGCGGGTTCCTGGACGGTTTGGCAGCAATTGGGAGTTCAAGCGGCCGCAGTGGGAATTACCGTTCTTTACGCAGCAGTCCTCACTCTTCTCCTCGTCTGGTTTGTAGAGAAAACAGCTGGATTTCGCATGGAGGAAAAAGACGAAATGGCGGGAATGGATCATACCCTGCACGGAGAACACGGATACGGACTCCTAAACGTCAATTGAAATAAAAAGGAGGAAAAATCATGAAATTGGTTACCGCAATTATTCAACCGGACAAATTAGATGAAGTGCGGGAAAGCCTGGTCGCCGCCGGAATCACGCGCATCACCGTCAGCAGGGTTTCGGGGCACGGCCGCCAGGAGGGAGAAGACCTCTACCGCGGGCAGAAAGTAATCCCTAATCTGATCCCGAAAGTCAGGCTCGATATTGCCTGCAACGATACTTTTGTTAAAATTGCCTGCGATGCTATTATTCAGTCCGCAAGGCACAACGGCGGAAAAGTTGGCGATGGAAAAATTTTCATCACGTCTCTTGAAGAATGTATACGCATCCGAACGGGAGACAAAGGAGGCGAAGCGATTTAAGACTTACGAGGGCCCCTTACTAAAAGGTACCGGGACATTTCCCGGTACCTTTCTTCTTTGTTTTCATATTCCCTTCCTTATTTCCGGCTTTTCCTTTTAGAAACAATCGAATTTGAAAACATCGCAAAAAAGCCTCTTCAATATGATATACTTTCCCGGCTATCTAAAAAATATCCGGATAGGTTCAGAATCCTTATGAAAATTGATTCGACAGTCTATCGCGCCTTCATTCGTTTTTCATGCTATGTATTCGTCATAATCGTCACAGGAACACTTCTGCTTTTTCTGGCTCACAGACCGCTTTTAAAAATCCTCATCGAATACAATCTGAATCGAAGCGCGGGAGAAGCGTTCCGGCATTCGCTTAAGATCGGTGACGTCCGTCTCGACCGGGATCTCAAAATACGCATCCAATCTTTGAATGGCCTTCTTCACACTGAAGAAGAGGCTGTTCCTTTTGAGATTCGAACCCTCCGCTCGGAGAATCCCGTCACAGATTTCTTTTTCGAAAGCGGCCTCTCTCTTGTCGCAGACGGAATCTGTTTTAAAAATTCGGAACGCCAGAAAATCAACGGAACCCTATGGCTTCGGGGAGGACTTCAGCCTGAATTCGTCATCAAAATCAATCTCAAAAAACTGGAATTGGATGAAATCAGCTGGATCAATCCGGGAAATCTATCCGGACTGACCGGCAAACTCCAAGGGAAGCTTATTTTAAGAACCTCTTTTCCGGAAGAGCTCTCCTTGAAACTTAAACTGAACGTGGATGCCCCGGGAGGACATTTGAGGGCCCGAACCTTCGAACCTTTTCTATCCTATCTTCCCGAATCTCTTCAACGGGAGTACGTAAAAGAATTAACCGAAAATCCCTCCTCTTTCATTCGTTATGAAGACGCGGCCTTTGAACTCGATCTATCCTATTCCGACCGGATGAAAATATTTCTTCACATGACCGTTCCGGATTATAATCTAATCCTGAATATCAAGATCGAGTTAAGATTAGATAAGGAAAATGCCTTTTTGCATCTTCTAAAACTATTGAATCTTATCAACGCAAAGGGGAAATCGTGAAAATAAAATTTTTCGGAGTTCTCTTTCCTTTAACACTCGTTTTAATTCTCGGCGGGCAAGGCTGCACGGTCAAAGCCGTGGGAGACCCAAACCGCCCCATCACCATCAACGCAAATGTCGTCATCGACATCCGAGGACTCAAGAAAACAGCAACAAACATTGAAGACATGATTTCCGAGGAGGCATAACCATGAGGCATAAAATATTTATCACAACGCTAATCACCGTCTTTCTCTGTCTGGGACAACTCTCCGTCCTTCGCGCGGAATCCAATTACGACATCAAGCAAATGACTCCGGCAATCCAGGCTGCGGTCCAAAACCGGAAAATACGTTACGAAGAACTTCAACGGTTCAAAGCAGACGGCCTAATCGGAGAAACCCGGCAAGGATTCGTAAAAGCCCTCCAGGACTCCCCCCAGGCGGAACAATTCGCATCACAGGAAAATTCAGACAGAAAAACTATCTACCAAGCCATCGTCAATCAGAACGATCTTGGCCCGGCTGGGATGGGAAAGGTGAAAGCTGTCTTTGCCGAAGTACAGAGAGAGAAAGCCCGCGCCGGAGACTGGATCGAGCAATCTTCGGGCGAATGGATAAAAAAACAGGGTTAGAATTCCTACGGGTGGACTCCCATGTTTGAAAAACTATTCCGGCTATCCGAAAACGGAACGACCGTCCGGCGGGAATTTCTCGCGGGACTGACCACCTTTCTCACCATGGCCTACATCATTTTCGTTCAACCGACCGTTCTTTCGCACGACTTCTCCGGAAACTCGACCGGTCTTGATTTCGGAGCCATCCTGCTCGCAACCTGTCTTGCATCCGCGCTAGGCTGCGCCCTCATGGGACTTTATGCCAAATATCCGATCGCCCTGGCCCCCGGCATGGGAGAAAATTTCTTCTTTATCTCGGTCATCATGGCCCTCACCGCACTGGGCCTTCCCCATCCGTGGCGAATCGCCCTTGGGATTGTTTTTATCGCGGGAATTCTCTTTGTCATCCTTTCGTTCTTTGGAGCGCGGCAAGCCGTCATCGACACATTGAGCCCCGCCATGAAAAACGCCATTGCTGTCGGCATCGGACTGCTCATCGCTTTCATCGGGTTGAAGAACAGCGGCTTGATTGTCGCGAATCCGGTAACCGGCGTTTCACTCACCTCGCATTTGTTCTCGCGGGATATCGCCATTTTCTTCTTCGGGCTCGGCATGACAACCGCTTTTCAGGCCTACCGGATCCGGGGGGCTATCGTTTGGGGAATTCTCGCGGGGTTGCTGCTTGCTCTCGCTCTGGGAGAAATTTCCTGGTCGGGAAAGATTCTGGGATTCCCCGAAATCAAGCAAAACGCCATTTTCGAGATGGATCTCCGGAACGCGCTGCTTCCGGCCTGCATTCCTTTTATCATCGTTTTTCTGTTCATGGATTTTTTCGACACCACGGGAACTTTGATTGCCGTCGCGAAACAGGCGGGGCTCATGCGGAATAACGAACTGCCGCGAGCGAAACAAGCCCTTCTTGCCGATGCCCTCGCGGGAGTCGGAGGGGCCTGTCTCGGCACCAGTACGGTCACCAGTTACATCGAAAGCGCCGCGGGCGTCCAGCAAGGCGGACGCACCGGTCTGACCGCTCTGACCACTGGAGCGCTCTTCATCCTCGCCATCTTCTTCAGCCCCTTGATCGGTATGGTGGGGCAGCATCTTGCGATCACCGCGCCGGCGCTGGTGATTGTGGGAACACTGATGGCCCAGAACATCAAAGAAATTGACTGGAGCGATCTCTCCGAATCGATTCCCTCTTTCCTTATTGTCCTGGGAATTCCCTTAACTTATTCCATCGCCGACGGAATCGCGCTCGGACTTCTGACCTATCCCGCAATCAAAGGGCTCTGCGGAAAAACGAAAGATGTCAAATGGCCGATGTATCTCGTCGCGCTTCTTCTTGTCGCCTATTTCCTGCTGATCCGCCCTAAAATTTAAGCAAGCGCTTCATTCGCAAACCAGATGACAGCGGCGACAAAATTCAGGCGTGATATTTTCAAGCCACATCCGACGAAACCATAAAAATTCGTTCCGGTTGACGCAGGGCATCAGCCCGTCCCGGAACACATTTCCGAAATGCTTGTCCTTCGGGAACGGTTTGGCGCAGCACGGCACCAGAAACCCGTCCCAGGTGACGTAAAAATGATCCCAGGGATACCCGCATTGTCTGAAGTCCTTCGGAGCATCCAAAACAAATGTTTCCGCCCGAACCCCTTTCTGCAAAGCCAATTGCCGGGCATCTTCAAGAGCGTCTAAAAAAACGCGGGATTTGAAAAACCGGTAACCGGAAATTTTACGATCATTCGTGACCCAATTCACGGGATTAAAATAAACACGCGGGACTCCGAATTCTTTCGCGAGCAAAACCACCTCCTTCGCCTGGAAAAAATTCTCGGTCGTCAGCACCATATTAAACTGTAAAACGGTTCCCCTCCCTTTCGCGATCCGCGCTATTTCCTCCACATTGCGAAGAAAGACGTCGTAACGGGCCGGAGCACGGGTTTTCTCAAAAATCTCCCCTACCCCGTCGATTGAGATCTGAAGGCTTCGAATCACGGGCGACAAATCCGAAAAAATCGCGGGGCAGTCGGGCGCATAAGCGTTCGTGGAAATAAACCCGAAAATCTCCGGGTTCCTACGGTACAAATATTCCGCTGCTTCGCGAAGATGCGGATAAAGAAAGGTTTCTCCGAGCCCGCTCAAACCCACGATTTTCAAAAAAGGCCCTGTTTCGTCAAGAAGTCTCTTCAGAGGCCCAAGCGGCATGAACCCCGTTTCCATCGCCCGTCCCAAAGCCGATTCACGAGGGCAACTGCCGCAGCGAAGCTGGCACTGATTGGTCAATTCAAAGACGATTCCGGTAAAACTCTCTACGCGGAGATTGCAATGCTCTGTTTTCATAGCAGGCCTCTTAAAACGCGGATGGTCACAGACTGAAAAATTCCGCTGCAGAAATTTTTTCCGGTTCACTCAAATCTCGGCTCCGACTTCCTGGTCAAGCCGCTTGGAAAACCACTTTAGAAACAAATGCCAGAGGATCGCCGACGCAACGGCAAAGACCATCAGCCCCACCATCACGGTATCGAGATACCTGAGTAAAAACTCCCGGACGCTCGCCCCATAGAAAAAGAGAAGGATGCAGATGATATAAAATCTTGCCGCACGGGCAAAAAAAATCACAACACAGAATTTTTTGAATTTAATCCGGAAAGCTCCGGCACAAAGCGAGAAAATCTTATCCGGAAAAGGAGTAAAACAGGCGATCGCCGTCGCCCAGGCGTCATATTTATGGATCATTTCCTTGGTGAGTTTCAAGGTTTTCATTTTCACGAATTTTTCAATAAAAGGGGTCCCCCCCAGTTTTCCGATTTGATAGCCCACCATATTGCCCAGCGTTGAAGCGATTGTGCTCATCAAAGCATACACAAGGCTCAGTTTAGGACGCGCCAAAGAAACGGTAATCAAGAAAACATCGTGAGCGACCGGCATGATGAAGGATTCAAGAAAAGCGTGGGCGACGAGGACCACGGGACCCCAGGGGGTTTTCGCAAGTTCAAGGAGAATTTCCGCCCAATGTCGAAGCATAGGTGCGTTTTTTATCATAGCTTCGGCATAAATTCAATAGGATTCCTTGCCCCGGCTATAGTAAAATTACACCCGTATGGACGCCAAATACCGACGGATGTTAAACCGCATGCGCGAAAAGGAGGAAGCTTACCCTCACGCCGAAAAAGAAACCTGGTTTCTCTACATCCTGGAATGCCGTGACGGTTCACTGTATACCGGCGTTACGAACAATCTGGATCGCCGTTTTAAAATGCATCAGGGCGGCCGCGCTTCCCGGTTCACCCGAACCCGTCTTCCGGTCAAACTTCGCTATCATGAACCCTGCGGTAGCCGGACACAGGCGTTGGTAAGAGAATGTGCCGTAAAAAGTCTCCCCCGGATAAAAAAGATCGAATTAATCCAAAACGCACCGAATCACAAAACAGACAAGCCGAAAAAGAGGCCCCTCGCATGACCCAACAGGACCCCAAAATATACGACCCTGAAACAGGCGGTATTCTGCGGCTCGAAAAACTGATTTTCAAACTCGGGATTGAAGCCGTCGCCCGCAAATACAAAGTGTGCGAATCAACGGTTCGGAAATGGAGAAGGGGCGTTCACAAACCTTCGACCGAGACCATTTCAAAATCACTCAAGAAACTTTTTTGAGAAGCCCACTTCTCAAAAATAGTCTTCGACCTTAAAAACAAGCGGCTGCTTACCTTCCGTTTTCCGATAGTCGACTACTTTCCCGATGAAAAGGGTGTGATCGCCGGCAGTACAACTAGAAACCAGCTCGCAATCCAGGTAGGCGTAAATATCTTTTAGAATGGGAATTCCCGACTTTGAAAAATCGAAATTCACCTTTTCGAACTTATCCCGGTCTCGTCCGGAAGCTGAACCAAAATGCCGGCCGAGCTCCTTCTGCCCCTCTGCCAGAATATTGATGAAAAATCTTCCGCTTTTTTGAATGAGTTCATGTGAATACCTTTGCGGAGCAATCGCCACCGCCACCATGGGCGGTTGATAACTGGCTTGAGCCAGCCACGCCACCGTCATTCCGTTGATTACGTCCCCCGACTTGACCGTCACCACCGTCACAGGACTCGTGAGAATATCGAGAATCGCTCCAGCCATCGCTGTTCCTGATTCCGCTCAGGGTTCTTTCAAATGCCGTTCAATACAATTTAAAATATTTTTAAAGGGCGCGGGTTTGATTAAGTACTCGTATTTCCCGATCCACTCATCGTCTTTGCTTGGATTGCCGGTCGGGCCCTCCTTATTCAAAGCTCCCGTCAAAAACACGACCGGCACACGTTTTAATTCCTCATCGGATTCCAGCTGATACATCACCTCAAAACCGTTCCGGTCCCTCATCACAATATCAAGGAAAATAAAATCCGGCTTGAATTCCCTGGCGGTTTCGAACGCCTTCGACCCCTTGGTTTCGATCTTAACCCTGTATTTCCCCATCGCTTCAAGGTTAAGCCTCACCATCTTCGCAAGATGCTCTTCGTCGTCAATCACCAAAATTCTTTTTTTATTCATATCCCCTCTTTCAGGAAAGAAACTGATTCACAATCGCGCTTACCTTTTTCCCGTCCGCCCGGCCCTGGATTTCCGACATCACTTCTTTCATCACCAGCCCCATCTGGGCTTTGGTGGTCG
>Ga0172375_10009801_pt1 | contig 12541 bp, 9 predicted proteins | sample LakKiv1m_FD_114537 | JGI IMG/M metagenome (GOLD analysis project Ga0172375, IMG submission 114537) | Freshwater microbial communities from Kabuno Bay, South-Kivu, Congo - kab_092012_11.1m | ecosystem: Environmental > Aquatic > Freshwater > Lake | place: Democratic Republic of the Congo... | reverse complement strand
GAATCTTTTTCTTCTCAGGCGTGAGAATGTTCACGTCCTCCGCCGTCCCTCGCTCTACCCAGCCGCCTCCTCAACCCGAAGAATGAGTAATGTGGAACGGCTGGCGCGGGACGCGGAATACTGTTGAATTTCAGCCCGGAACCGTTAGTTTCCGCGCGTGGGGGCTGACGGATGCCCCGGCATTCGGCGGGAGACCATGAGCAGGAAGAACAAGCACAAGCTGTGGGTCGGATTTGATCTCGGCGGCACCAAAATGATGGCCACGGTCTTTGACGAGGACCTCCATAAGCGGGGCAGTGTCAGGAAGAAGACCAAGGCACAGGAAGGTGTAAAGGCCGGGCTGGCGCGGATGACAGACGTCATCGAAGCGGCACTTGCCGAGAAGGGCGACAGCCGCAGGGATCTGGGCGGTATTGGAATCGGGTGCCCCGGTCCGCTTGATCTTAAGAAAGGAATACTGAAGGAAACCGCGAACCTCGGCTGGTCGGACGTGCCGCTGCGGAAGTACCTCGAAAAGCGGTTCAAATGTCCTGTCGTGGTCATGAATGACGTGGATGCCGGCGTTTACGGGGAATACCGCAAGGGCGCTGCTAGGAAGGCCCGTTGTGTCGTTGGAGTTTTTCCCGGGACAGGCATTGGCGGCGGCTGTGTGTATGACGGCCGCGTCATAACAGGCAAGCGCAGCACGTGTTTTGAAATAGGGCACATGTGCGTTGTTCCAAACGGGATCCGGTGCGGTTGCGGCAACTGCGGTTGCCTTGAGACGGTGGCGAGCCGCATGGCCATCGCGTCCCAGGCTGCTGCTGCCGCGTTCCGCGGCAGCGCTCCGCACCTTCTCGCTGCCTGCGGCACCGATGTCTCCGAGATCCGGAGCAACGCCATTGCGGCAGCAATCAGGGCCGGCGATGACGCGGTAGAGGACATTGTGCGGCAGGCGGCCTCATGGCTCGGAATCGGCATCAGCATCACGGTGAACCTGATGGCCCCGGACGTTGTTCTCCTCGGCGGCGGGCTTGTCGAGGCCATGCCGAAGATCTACCGCGAGGAAGTGAAGAAGGAACTCGGCCGCCACGTGATGGCCTCGCTGCAGGATTCTTTCGAGGTGGTGATTTCAAAACTTGGCGATGATGCGGTGGCGACGGGCGCGGCAAGCTGGGCGATGGAAGAAGTGGAGTCGGCCAAACGGGACTAGTGGTGCCATGACAAAAGAAAACGAAGTGCCGTCACAGGAACCGCCGGCGGTCCAACCGGCTGCCACGTTGTTTGCCGTTGTCGAACTGGGTACGACATCCGTTCGCATGGCGGTGGCGCAGGCCTGGGCCGGCGAAGAAGGGATCAAGCCGCTTGAGAACCTTCAACAGGCCCTTGCGCTGGGGAAGGACACCTTCACGCTTGGCTACATTGCCACCGGGACAACTGAAGCCTGCGTTGAAGCGCTCAAGCGTTTCCAGGCCCTGCTTCGCGAGTACCGTGTCCCGCCGGCCAATGTCCGGGCAATCGCGACAAGCGCCGTGCGGGAGGCGTCGAACAGTGAGGCCTTCCTCGACCGCATCTACATAGCGACGGGCATGGCCGTCGACCTGATCGACGAGGCAGAGGTGAACCGTTTCACGTACCTCGCGGTTCACCCCGTGCTCCAGACAGTGCCGGGCCTCAGGGACGGCGAGACGCTCGTCGTAGAGGTTGGAGGCGGAAGCACGGAACTCCTGCACATGAAGCAGGGCAACGTGGTGAGCGCGCAAGGGTACAGGCTGGGTTCGCTTCGACTGAGGAAGATGGTGGACGAGGAACGGGCGCCGGCTCCACGGCAGGGCAGGATCCTGCGGAGCCACGTCGACCGCGGTGTCGGCCAGATACGCTACAGCCTGCCCGAGAACCAGAATGCGGTCATGGTTGCGTTGGGCGGGGAAGCCAGGTTTGCCGCGTCACAGCTGGAACGGGAGTGGGACAAGAAAGGGCTTGTGAAAATCCAGGTCCCGGCCCTCGCCAAGCTGACGACGGAACTCATCGGTTTGAGCGCCGACGATATCGTTGAAAGATTTCACGTCTCGTTCCAGGATGCGGAGACGCTTGGCCCTGCGCTGCTGGTCTACACGCGGCTTGCAGAGGCGCTGGACCTGCGCGCAATCACAGTTTCCGGAGTCACGCTGCGGGATGGCGTCCTTGCCGAGATGGCGACCCACGGTTCATGGACCGACGAATTCAAGCAACAGATCCTCAGTTCCGTGCACGAGCTTGGCAAGCAGTACCACGTGGACGTGAACCATGCCGAGCACGTGGCATACCTGTCGCAACAGCTGTTCAAGGCGATGAAGGATGAGCACAGGCTGGACCCCCGGCATGAACTGCTGCTCACCGTCGCGGCGTTGTTGCACGAGGTCGGCGCCTATGTGAGTACCAGGAGCCACCACAAGCATTCAATGTACCTCATCATGAACAGCGATATCTTCGGGCTCGGCGCGCGGGACCTGCAGATAGTTGCCCTCGTCGCCCGTTACCACCGTCGGACTTCCCCGAAGGCGAGCCACGTGGAGTACAGCGTGCTGGACCGCGAAAGTCGTGTCGTAGTCTCCAAGATGGCAGCCATCCTGCGGATCGCGGACGCGCTCGATCGCGGGCACGTCCAGACGCAGCGCGATATCGACGTGTCGATCCGGAAAGGCCAGTGCGTCATACGCGTGAAGCAGGCAGGCGATTTCACTCTCGAACAGCAGGGCCTGCGCGAGAAGGCGGAGATGTTCGAACAGGTCTACGGGCTCAAGGTTGTCCTTGAGGAAATGTCCGACGAGGTGGCGCTTGGCAAAGGCTGATTCCAGGTTCATAAACCGCGAGCTCAGCTGGTTGGAATTCAACCAGCGTGTTCTTGACGAGGCGCTGGACACGGCGGTCCCTCTCCTTGAGAGGGTCAAGTTCCTGGCCATCACGGGGTCCAACCTTGACGAGTTCTTCATGGTTCGAGTCGGCAGCCTTGAGTTGCTTACTGCTGACGGCGTTACCAGGCCGGACCCGTCAGGCCTGTCGCCCTCGCAGCAGATAGACGCGGTGGTTGCGCGCGTGCGCGACATGGTTGCGACCCAGTACAACCTTCTTTCGGATCTGGTTGCGAAGCTGCGGGAGGCCGGCATCGTCTACGTGTCCGGCTCCGGGTTGAGCCCGGCGCAGCTGGTACACGCCGAACGGGTGTTTGATGAGGAGGTCCGCCCCGTTGTCAGCCCGATGGCTGTTCGTTCGACGGACGAATTCCCGGCACTGCAGAACCTGGGGCTGAACCTTGCCGTACGCCTGCAGCCGAAAGAGGGAAGCACCGAGCAGCGCTACGCGGTGATCCCGGTCGGAACTGTCCTGCCGCGCTTTGTCAGCGTTCCGGCCGAGGGTGGAGTTGTCTATGCCGGGATTGCGATAGAGGAATTGGTGCGGTTGCTGGTAGACAAATTGTTCCCGGGCGAGACCGTTGTCGAATGTGTTCCGTTCCGCATCACGCGCAACGCGGCGATGAGCGTTGAAGAAGAAGTGACCAACGATTTCCTCGAGGAAATGATGCGTCTCCTTGCGCAGCGGCGGACGGGTGGCTGTATAAGGCTGGAGGTCGGCGCCGGCGCCACCCGCATGCTCGTGCAGTTCCTCAGGAAGGGGCTGGCGGTTCCGGACCACGGGATCTACGAGGTGCCCGGTCTGCTCAACCTGGCAACTCTTTTCAGCCTGGTGTCCCTGAACGGGTTCGACAAACTGCGCTACGAGACATGGGAGCCGCAGTCGTCACCGCAGGTGGACCTGCGGACCAGCATCTTCGAGACATTGTCGCGCCGCAACGTGCTGCTTTGCCATCCCTACGACAGCTATGAGCCGGTCCTGAGGTTCATCGAAGAGGCTGCGGACGATCCCGGCGTGCTGGCGATCAAGCAGACACTCTACCGGACCAGCCCGAACAGCCGTGTGATCGCAGCGCTGCGGCGGGCAGCCGAGCGGGGGAAGTATGTTACGGCGCTGGTTGAGTTGAAGGCAAGGTTCGACGAGGCCCGGAACATAGAATGGGCAAGGGAACTCGAACGGGCCGGTGTGCAGGTGATATACGGGGTCAAGGGCCTGAAGACTCATTCGAAAGTCTGCCTTGTCGTCAGGCGTGAGCCCGGCGGCATTGTCCGCTACATGCATTTCGGAACGGGCAACTACAACGAGCGCACGGCAAGGCTGTACAGTGATGTGAGTCTCATGACTCGCGACCAGGACCTGGGGGCCGACGCATCCGCATGCTTCAACGCGATGACCGGATATTCCGAGCCCCCGAGCTTCCTCAAGCTGAGCATGGCGCCGATGGGAGTGCGTGACCGGTTGCTCGAACGGATCCGTGGGGAAGCGAAGCGGGCCGAGGCAGGTGAGAAGGCCGTCATCATGGCCAAGATGAACTCCCTCGTTGACGAGAAACTCATAGAGGCGCTTTACAAGGCGTCCCAGGCCGGCGTGGTCATACAGCTCAACGTGCGCGGCATCTGCTGCCTCAAGCCGGGAGTCAAGCCGTACAGTTCGAACATCTCCGTCGTGAGCATCGTGGACAGGTACCTCGAGCACAGTCGTGTCTTCTACTTCCTTGATGTCGGCAAGGAGGAAGTCTTCATATCGAGCGCCGACTGGATGCCACGAAACCTTGACCGTCGCATCGAGCTGATGGTCCCGGTTGACGATACGGAAAGCAGGCAGGCCCTGATTGCCATCCTTGAGACGTATTTCAAAGACACCGCCAAGAGCAGGCGCCTGAATGGCGACGGATCCTACGAGCGCATCCAGCCTGAGCCGGGAAGGAAGCCGTTCAGCAGCCAGGAAGCGCTGTACATCCGTTCCCGCAAAGCCGTGGACAAGGCCGAAAAGTCCAAACCCACAGTCTTTGAGCCACACAGGCCCCCGACGGCCGTGTGAACGGTTCTGCCAGATGAAACGGAAACTTTCCCAGGATGAGCTGATAGAGTTGCACCATGCCGAGACGGCGCATGGCGAACACGTCGCCACGCTTGCGCTGCGGCTGTTCGATGCCCTCGCCGGGGCGGGACTGGTGGCACGATCTCTCCGGCGGCTCCTCGAAGCCGCCTGCCGGCTCCACGATGTCGGGTTCGGGCTGGATCCTGTCCGGCATCCCTACAGGAGCGCCCGGATAATCATGGAATCCGGGCTCGATGGATTCACGGCGCGGCAACGCGCGATAGTCGCCGGCACTGTCATACTCCACTCCGGTGACTGGGTGAGGGCCCAGTACAGCCGTCCGATTTCGTCGGGCGCGGTCCGCCGCGCGGTTCTGAAACTCGGCGCGATCCTCAGGGTTGCGGACGGCCTGGACAGGGGGCACATCCAGGATGCGCGCATCCGGGCTATCAGTATCAAGGGCGGTTGCATCAGGGTGCGGATCGTGAGCGACGGCTACTGGCGGAACGCCGAACGTGCAAACATAAAGGCCGACCTCTGGCGGGCGGTCTTTCCCATAGGGGTTCGTTTTGAATCACGGCGGAACCCGAAAGTGGTCCACTATCGCGGGGTGATTTCGCGCAGGGATTCCGCGCTGGCGGCGGCGCGGCGCGTTCTTTCGTTTGAATACCGCCTTGCGATGGACGCGGCCGGCGGCGCTATTGCCGGGAGCGACCCGGAAGCGCTGCACGACCTGCGCGTAGCATTGCGCCGGTACCGTGAAGGGCTGCGTTTCTTCAAGCGGGTCCTTGTTGCCAGTAATGCCGAAAGCATCCGGGGACGGGTGGGCAGGTTCTGCCGTCGACTCGGCAATGCCAGGGACGTGCAGGTGGGTGCGCGTTTGATCGAGCGTCTTGCCTTGCGCAGCGGTAGAGGCAGGTGGGAAGCCCTCGTGCGGGAACAGCGCCGCCAGATGCGGGAAATGCAGAAGCCGTTGCGGAGGATACTGCAGGACAGGCAGTTTGCGCGGCTCTGTTCCGATATGCAGCGCTTTGTGCGCGCCGGGATTGCCTTGCTGGAGTCAAAGGGTCGATGGCCTTTGTTCCGCGCCATGGCTTCACGGCGCGTGTGGAAAGGATACAGGAACCTCGTTCGCGACGCCGAACCGCGCAAGGACTGGGACGCCTCGGCCTTCCACGAGTTCAGGAAGAAGTGCAAGCGCGTGCGCTACTGGGCCGAGTTCGGGTCACCGGTTCTCGGTAACAGGTGCGTTGAACTTGCCGGGAAACTGAAGAGCGTAACATCCGTCCTCGGCGATCTCCACGACCTCGATGTGCAGATGGAACGTAAGGGCCTTCCCGGCAGGTTGCGCAGGACGATGCGCCGGAAGAGGCGCAAGGTACGGAGGGAGTTTCTTGCTCTCTGGAAACGCGCGGGGGAAGGAGCGTTCCGTCGTTCGCTCCAGAGGGCGCTGAAAGGAAGCGGTGACTGAGATGGAACTCTACCTGGTCAGGCATGCCATTGCAGAAGATGCCGCACAGGCGGGCGGGAGCGACGCGGGAAGGGAGCTCACCGAGGAAGGGCGGCAGCGGTGCGGGGAAGTTGCCCGTGGAATGGTGCGGCTCGGTTTCGAGTCGGAGATCATTTTTTCAAGTCCGCTTGCGAGGGCCCGCCAGACGGCAGAGATCCTGAGGGAAGCCATGAATGTGAAAGAGGAACTATCGCTGCTCGATTCCCTCGCGCCCGGCGGAGATCATTCGGAGACACTCAAGCAGCTTGCGCGTTGCGGCAGGTCGGCCGCGGTGATAGTCGGGCACATGCCTGACCTGTCGGAACTGGCTTCCGTGCTGGTTGCCGGCAATCATGAATCGGCCTTCCACTTCAAGAAGAACGCGGTTCTCGCGCTCAGTGTCGACGGATGTCCGGGACCCGGTTCCGCGGTCGTCGAGGGGTTCCTGCAGCCTGGCATCATCCGCCGTGTCCGCAAGGATGATTAACCCGAATAGAGAATGGCCAGGGCTTTGTCGGGTGACTTTCAAGGTTTGACAGCTCGGGAGCAAGAATCTCAACCACGGAGGCACGGAGACACGGAGGTGCGGAGAAGATCGCGTGCTGTATGGATTTGCCGGCAGCGCGGCGCTGCAGGCAAATCCATACAGCGGTTGTCTCGAGAGTAAGAGGAGGCAAGCTTGGATAACCGGCTCGGTGTACTCGGTTAGAGCAGCCGTGACGGGAATGATGTGCGGCTTGGCTGCGCAGCATTCCCGTCACACTCCTCTGGGTCAGGTCTTTCTCCGTGTCTCCGTGACTCCGTGGTTGTCTTTTCGCCCGCAGGGCGGTGCGGGTTTGAGCCGCTCCCGGGATGGCTAGCCTCCGACTTTGCCGGAGGTACATAACGTGCGCCGGGCCGGTAATTGCAGGCCGCAGTTGTCACGACCGGCGGATCCCTGTAGAGTCACGGTTTTTACGACCACGACCAATGGAAATCAGACCTTACGATCCTGTTGTTGACTATGCCGGCGTGGAGTCCCTTTGGGAACGGACGCTGGGCGGATCGTACCCGGTGCCGCGCCGGATCCTGTTGCCGCGAATCGGGTGGCGCGCGAACCTCGGGGAGGGGGACGGGTGGGTGGCGGTAGAGGGTGGGCGACCCGTCGGCTTTGCGATGGGCGACCACGAGGTGAAGGCGCAAAACAGGCTCGGTTTCATCTCCTGTGTCCTGGTGGACCCGTCGTTTCAGCGTCGCGGAATCGGTACGCGGCTGTTTGCCTCTGTCGAGGCCCGGTTGCGTGCCGCCGGCTGCGTTGAGATGCCGGTTACCGGCGGCAACTACCGTTTCTGGAGCGGCGTGCCGGATGATCTGCCCGGCGCATGCGCTTTTTTCCGTAAACAGGGGATCGATCTCGTCACGCCGGTGATCGACCTCGTAGCGCAGCTCGAGGGGGAGCATCTCCGCCGGGCCATGCAGCTGACGTTGCCGGATGGCATCACGCTGACCGGCGCATCGGCAGACGACATTGGCCCTTTACACGTTTTTCAGCAGGCCGAGTTCCCCGGATGGGTGTCGAGCATGTCGCATATGATTGCGGCCGGCGACATCGGCAACGTGCTTGTGATGAAGTCCGGCGCCGGGATCATCGGCACGATCCAGACCTATACGCCGGGGAGCATGTGGCGTGGCGCCAACGTTGTATGGGAACGCCTGCTCGGGGAGCGGATGGGCGGATACGGGTGCGTCGGCATCGGCAAGGCGTGGCGGGGCAGGGGGCTCGGGCTGTCAATCTGCCTGGGAGCGATGCGCCACGTGGCGGCCGCGGGTGGAAAATGCTGCCTGATTGACTGGACGAGTCTGGCGGATTTCTATAATAAGAGCGGCGCCGTTGTGTGGCGGAGGTTTCTCCGCGGAAGCAAGCGGCTCAACTGATTGCGAGGCGACCATGGAGATGGAATGGATCCGACTTTCAGAAACTGAAATTGCGGCCCTGCGCCGCAGGTCCGGCGGCGTGGCTCTTCTTCCGCTTGCGAGCATCGAAAGCCATGGCCCGCATCTCCCGCTCGGGAGCGACCCGGTGTCGCTGCGGTACGTGATGAAGAAGGCGGTGCAGCTTGAGCCTGCCGCCGTGCTCCCGGAGCTGCCTTACTCGTACGTGCTTGAAGCGACGAGACGGCCCGGCGCCATACACATTGACTCGGCGCTGCTCATGCGGCTTGTTGAAAACATCTGCGACGAGGTCGCGCGGAATGGTTTCAGGAAGATTGTCCTCGTTCACGGGCACGGCGGGAACGTCGCGCTGCACTGGATGTTCTGCAAGCGCATACTCGAACTTGGAAAGCCGTATGCCGTGTATTCGATCCAGCCGCTTCCCGACATGGACGGGTTCATGAAGCCGATTCTCGAAACCAAGGTCACCGGGCATGCCTGCGAGATGGAGGCGAGCAGGGTGATGGCGGCCGACGAATCGCTGGTGAATCTCAAGAGGCTGCATGGTCGTGTCTTCAAGTGCCAGGAAGCCCCAGGTGTCAGCCCGGCATTCACGACCGTGGAGTGGGTCAGCCGGTGGCCGGAAATGGCGGTTGGCGATGCCTCCCGGGCGACGCGCGGGAAAGGCGTGAAGATACTGGACGAATGGGCGCGCCGCGTGGCAGAGACAGTAAGGAAGGTCAAGAAGGACAGGGTTGTTATGCGCGTGATGGCCGAGTTCGCCGGTGAGCGCCGGATGGGCGGCACGCTGAAGAAGCATGGCCCCAAAGGCCGTGGAAGCGGGAGGAAAAGCAAGTGAACACAAGTGTCTGGCGCATGTCTCTGGCTGCGATCCTGGTGCTCTGCACCGCGCAGTTGTCAACGGCCATACCGATGAGGACCGCTGATCCGTTTGTCGGCTACGTTGTGGTTGACGCGGAAGTTGGCGAGATCCTCGACCAGAAGAACGGCGACGCACAGGCGTACCCGGCGAGCATCGTGAAACTGATGGACCTTCTCATCATCGTCGAAGCCGTTGAGAAGGGAGAGCACAAGCTGGATGAGCAAGTGCGGGTGACGGCCGAGGCATCCAAAATCGGCGGTTCCCAGGTGTACCTGAAGGAAGGCGAAGTGTTCACGCTGGACGAAATGCTGGCGGCCATGGTCGTGAAGTCGGCCAACGATGTGGCCGGTGCGCTGGCAATTCACATGGCCGGGTCCACGGGCGGTTTTGTCGCGCGGATGAACGACAGGGCGAAGCAGCTGGGTATGACCAGCACGCGGTTTGGCTCCGTGCACGGCCTGCCGCCGGATATGAAGAAAGGGCAGGAAGTTGACTCGTCCACGCCTTCGGACATCGCAAAGCTGTGCCTGGAGATCGTCAGGCACCCGCTTGCCATGAAGTACACTTCCACAACGTTCCGGAAATTCAGGAATGATACGTTCGAGTTGCGCTCGCACAACTACCTGCTTGGAAAGGTGCCCGGCTGCGACGGGCTGAAGACAGGGTTCTTCGATGAAGCAGGATTCTCGATAGCGGCTACCGCCCTGAGAAACGGGAAACGCGTGATAGCGGTGGTCATGGGATCGAAGTCAAGGCAGACGCGTGACCAGAGAGCGGCCGAGCTGCTGGAGACCGGGTTCGTGCGGCTTGTCGAGGTCGAGCGTGAGCGGCAGGAGAAGAAAGCCCGCGAAATGCGGGAGGCCGCGGAGCGCGCGGCGAAGGAAAAGGCCGAGGCCGCGGAGCGGGCGAGGGCACGCCGGAATGCCATAATCTGGAGTTGCGTGGCGGGCATCTTGGTGGCGGGCATCGTGGGGGCCGTTGTGGCTGCGCGTCGCAGGCTGGGTCGAAGGGATGATGGTTTCGAGTTCAGGATCGGTCCTTTCTGAGCAGGCGTTTCCTGATGAATAATCAGCGTGTAGTCTTCGGTTGCACCGGCCTCAACGTTTCACCTGTGTGTTTCGGCACATGGCAGTTGAGTCCCAGGTTCTGGGGAGACGTGCCGAAACAGGATGTCCTTGGTGCAATGCGCACGGCGTTTGACGCGGGGGTCAACTTCTTCGATACTGCAGACGCATACGGCGACGGACTTGCCGAGACGGTGGTGGGTGAGTTTCTCGGGCAGGTTCCGCGGGACCGCGTCGTGGTGGTGACAAAAGTCTTCAATCATTTCAATCCGGATGCAACACGGTATCCGGATCTCTCACCCGCGCACATCAGGGAACGTTGCGATATCCAGCTGAAGCGCATGCAGACGGATTACGTTGACGTCTACCTGCTGCATTTCTGGGACCAGCTGACGCCCCTGGCAGACGTGGCTGCCACGATGGAGGATCTGAGGAAACAGGGAAAGATACGCTTCTACGGTGTGAGCAATCACAACGTGGAACAGCTTCGAGCACAGCGGCGGTTCGGGAAATACGACGTTGTGCAACCGTCATACAGTCTCGTTGCTGCCGAAGCCGAGGTTGACCTGTTGCCATACTGCCAGGCCGAGAACCTTGGCGTGATGGTGTATTCGCCTCTGCACAAGGGGCTCTTGACCGGGAAGTACGACGGCAGTGAGACTTTCAGCGATTTCAGGCAGCACCATCCCGATTTCACGGGAGAGAAGTTCCAGAAGCTTGCAGTGGCTGTGCGGAGCCTTGGTCCCATGGCGCGGAAATACGGGATGTCGATCTACCAGCTTGTCCTTGCCGCAACCCTGATGCACCCGGCCATCCAGGTGGCGATTGCCGGTATCAAGACGCGTGAACAGATCATCGAGGCAGCCGGGGTGATGGGGAAGACGTTGAGCCGGGAAGACTACTTTGCGATCCGCAAGACCCTGACGGTTGACGGCGGAACCAGGATCAAGGATGCAACAGGCGGAAGAAGATAAGACGGTGACGGTGTAGCGGGAATGCGTCTGGTCTGCCAGCGGAATGGCGGTCTCACGCGCGTTGCGAAGTCTGGTGAGCTCTCTGTTGACCGCCACGCTGTATTCAGGTAGCATCCTCAGCAGTGGTTCGGTTACGCACAACAATGCACTTGGGCTAGGGAATAAGGGTTGCCCGCGAAAGGATGGGGCAATGATCTATCCGAGACGGCCCGGCCATGCAGCACAGGTCCCTTTCCGTAGCGCTTCTAGTGCTTACACAGTAGTCCTTGCCATCGCCTCCGCGTTGCTCCTAGTCATGCCACTCAGCGTCTCCGCCCAGATCCCGGGCCTGGAAAGTGTAACAAAGTCATTTACGTGGGTAGGACAGTCAGCACCAGGGCCGGGCAGCGTGCCTTGGAGTAATCCTGGATACGCACTTGCCGATGACGGCATGCGAGCGAGCGTTATTCTGAGCATGCAGTTTCCGGCAAGTTGGCCATTGGTGCTGAGTGCCCTCGACTTCTCCGGTCTCGAAGGCAAGACGATTACAGGCTACGAACTTAAGGTGAGGGCATACACTGACGCACCTGATGGGATGTACGTCACACTGTTGGGCCAGTGGGGTGCGATGCCAGGCTTGGAAATGTTTGCATCACAAATTCCACGAACGGAAACCTACCTGGTGTACGGAAATCCGAACAACGCCTCGCCCATGTTCGACCCCATGTACTTCATGGCCAGAGTGGAGACGTGGGGCATGCCACCCGATCCGTTTACGTATTTTCAGATCTTTATCGACGTAATCAATGTGACCATCTACTACGTTGGCTCCCAGCCCGCGCCCAGCCCCGTAGTCTTCACCGCCCCCAGCTCTTCGTTCACCGTCCCCACCGGTGTATCGACCTCGGTGGTGGTGAACATCGTCAACAACAGCGATCAAATTCACAGCGTAACAAGCCTCTGGACCGGTCTCACCACCCCCGCTACAGCCTTCACAGCAGCCACGCCATTCACCATCAATCCCGGCCAGACCAAACCGCTTACCCTGAGCGTCAACTCCGTAAACGCCACCCCTGGCACTTACTCCGGGCAGATGAAGCTCAAGGTAGCTGGTAACTACCAGGAAACTTCAGCATGGCTGACCCTCACCGCTACCGCTGATATGGACTCCGATGGCCTGCCCGACTGGTGGGAGATCTCACACTTCGACAACATCACCAGCCAGACAGGCGCCGGAGATCCTGACCAGGACGGGTATACCAATGCCCGGGAATACGCCCTTTGCCTCAACCCCAACCAGTCCGACTTCGGCGGCCCGGGGGCCATATTC
>Ga0172375_10009800_pt1 | contig 12543 bp, 13 predicted proteins | sample LakKiv1m_FD_114537 | JGI IMG/M metagenome (GOLD analysis project Ga0172375, IMG submission 114537) | Freshwater microbial communities from Kabuno Bay, South-Kivu, Congo - kab_092012_11.1m | ecosystem: Environmental > Aquatic > Freshwater > Lake | place: Democratic Republic of the Congo... | reverse complement strand
ACTTTTCAACCGGATGCTGGAAGCCACCCGGTTCAGTTTCAAATCAGGCGGAACAACTGCTTAGTGCGGCATCTCGCCAATGTTACGGCGCTGCCGGAATTTCATTCTGGTCGGGAGCGGTATTGGAGGTCTTATACGGTTCGACGGATTTTATATCGTCGTTCTGAAACACGCGAAACACGCCCGGCTTGAGTTCCAGCTTTATATCCCCGTTGGAATACCGCTCGACCATGAAACCTGCATAAGAATCCTCGGCCCGTGTGCCTGTTTTGACCACGGTGTCCACAACAAAGATTCGTTTAAGAACAGGGTTCAATGTCGCGGTACTGTTCCTCTGGACATCCACAGTAAGTTTCTGCGGCTCATATCCCTTTTTCGACAACTGGATGGTTCGGCTGCCTTCTGGAACAAGAGGTATGGTCAGAGGCATTGAAATGGCATCGGACTTGCCGCTTTCGACCGCAGTAACACCCTTGTCCTGCCCGTCAATATAAACCCGGACACCGGCCGGCCTGGTAAGGATTTCCATTGTACCGGATGTCTTTTCAGGGCCAAAATCCTCGGAAATACGCTCCGCCTGCCTGATAGTGACAGTACGTGCAAGCGGCTCGTAGCCATCGGCTTCCACGCGAACCCTGTGTTCACCGATTGCAATGTCTTCTATGGTCAAAGGAGTCTTGCCTTTGCGTTGGTTATCCACATAAACCATGGCTCCTTGCGGCGTTGAATTAACCACCAGGGAACCAGGCAATGGGTCGAGCTTAACCTTAACCGGAGTATCCTCCCCCACCCTGACCTGTGCTTTTTGCCGGTACTGCCTGTATGAGACGAGAGACAGCGCCACATCCAACTCACCGGCGGCAAGGCCCGTCACTTTGCACGGAGTCTGCCCTTTGGGAACACCGTTCACGGAAACATCTGCTCCGGATGGTTCAGATTCAATACTCAAGCTTCCGAAATTGGATTTGAGCGATATTTCTAGTTTTTGCGGAACGCTGTCTTCTATAACAAGATCCTTTTCCGTACGGAAATAGCCGCGCATATCCGCGACAACCTTGTACTTTCCGATCAAAAGGTCGGTGACGAGTACCGGCGACCGACCGCGTTGCGCTTTATCGATGGTAATATCTGCACCTGCGGGTTCGGTGACAATCACAACAAGTCCCCTGACTGGCTCCAATTTGAACTCCGCGAGCATCCGGGACTGACCGGGCTCGACTACAATAGTCTTCCTGAATTCCTCGAAGCCGTCTTTCCTGACAACCAGCAGATGTTCCCCCGCCATGGCCTGTACAACCGCCGGGGTACTGCCCTTTGGCGTCTTATCGAAAAACAGGCTGGCCTTGTCCGGCACGGTAATAACCTGCACCTCACAGGGAACATCAGCAGGCCCGCCGAACGCGGCAAGTACCGGAGCCAGAACTGTTATCGCAGCCGAAAGCCCAATGCAAAGACTGATCTTCATCAACTTTCTTCCTTCTTTTGTACAGGCAACCTGTTATTTGGCATCAAGGTATCTTTGCGCATTCACCATATCCGCCTGGGCCTGTTTATTCCTCGCATCCTGGGGCGAGGGTACTGTTTCGATAATAATCCGAAGGAATAACATTGCATCCCGCCAATCCTTGAGATTGGCAGCCCGTTCGTACTGGAACCTGAGGTCGCCATAATCCCTATCGAGTTCCATCTCCCACTTCACGCGAGCGGCCGCCACTTCCTCGTAAAAACCAGGCTTGGGATCGATGGTTTCAAGATAGATTTCAGCCGTTTTGGCATCACGGATAGCCGTTGACAAATTCCCGTGCTTGATTGTTTTTTCCCCATACACTTTCTGCGCAAGTTCCCATGATTCGGAGGCAAGTTTTATCAACTCTTCGCGCGACTTGGCAAAAGCGGTAATATTGAATTCGTTCTGGCCGAAAGTTTCCAGCATCTTCTGGACTGAGTCGAACGGATCCGGCGGCACCGCATTAAAAACAATTGTGCGGCCATTGCGCAACCCGATGGTCACGGTGACATCCTGCCAGCAATACACGCCAGGCGTTCTTCCCTTGTATTCAGGCTGGAGAGACATGAAACCTGAATTCTCGATATCCCTGGCCAGCCTCACGAGTATTTCGCCGGACATATCGGCCGGCGGCTTGATTAAATGACGATTGCCGACGACATCGTGCACCTCCAGGCTTGCCTTTCCGTCGCCGATAACGAGGAGATACTTGAAAACATTCGAGGACGAACCATCCACTTTTTCATATCTCACATACAGGTCATTGGGATCCACAATGGTTTTCGGCTGGATGGGGCGCTTTTCGCTTCCACCACCGGTATTGCCGCCCTTGCCATCCAGAAGTTTCGGAACCCAAACGGCAATAACCGCAACAAGAGCCAGCGCAATAAGAACAACAAGAAATTTCTTGTTCAGCTTCGGACGGGCTCCGGTTACCGGCTTGGCGGCCAGTCCAAGATCAACCACCGGCGCTTGACGGACCGGATCCACCGGGGGAACTGGCGGGGCTGACGCGACCGGCTGGACAAGTTTCAGAGGCGAAGCATCCTGTTTCGAAACAGGCTCGGAAACCAGTGTCTGCGAAGTTGACGGTGGCTCCGCGACTGGAACCGCAACAGCAGCTATCGGCGGAACATGCTCACCTGTGGAACCGTTTGAAACGACTGAAATGACGGAGTCGCCCAGGGTTACAAAATCCCCGGCATTCAACTTCTGTTCCTGTACCGCCCCGCCGTTGACCAAGGTCTGGTTGGCACTTCCGAGATCGGCGACAAAGAGACCTTCGCCCGGCTTGAAGAAGAAAAGACAATGGAAACGGGATACCGAGAGATCGGCCAGAGGCATATCGTTACTGGAAGACCGACCCGCCCGCATGCGTCCGCCGGCGGGAATCGAATATTCCCGCCCAGCACACGGCCCGGCCGTTACCTTGAGTTTAGCATCACCCGGCATACAACGACCTCAACTTGCAATTACGGGCCAATCTCGCCCGGCACATCTGTATAAGACAGGCACATTAATGCCAGCGCACCATCATCTCAAGCAAAATTGGGCCGAGAAGGACGAGAAGAACGGCGGGGAAAATAAAGAGTATAAGAGGAGCCAGCATCTTCACAGGTGCCTCGTGTGCCAGTTTTTCCGCACGCTGGAAACGGCGCATTCTCATTTGATCTGACTGAATTCGAAGTATACTCCCAAGGCTGATCCCCATTTCATCAGCCTGAATAAGGGCACCCGTTACAGACCTGACATCGACGTGGTCAATCCGTTCCGCCATGTCATGAAGAGCCTGTTTTCGCGTTTTGCCAAGCTGGATTTCCCGTAATACGCGTATCAATTCCTCATTCAGGGGATTCATAACCTGCCGCTCGACAATCCGGCTGATTGCCGACATGAAGTCCATCCCGGCCTCCACTGAAAGGGTCAATAAATCCAGAACAAACGGCAGAACACGCTGGATACTCCTGTGCCTCTCCGCCAAGGTGCTTTGCAGCCATGAAGACGGAAACATGAAAGCAAGCACGAAGGCAAAGAAATAGAAGAACCATTGCCTGGAAAGCAGGAATTTCCCGGCCCCTCCCTGAACCTGGTGCAAGGTGAACCAGAACACCACGGTCAGGACAAGCCCGAATACGACTCCAACCAGCACCTTGATTGCCAGGAACTCCGAGGCCGACATGACCTCGTCAAGACCGGCCGACACCAGCTTGCGTTGAATACGGCGCCTTGACGAGTCAAAGAACGACCGATCGAAAAACGGAGTAAGATTGGATGCAAACGGGAGCATCATCCTGATCGCGACCGGCAGCCTGCGCTCGGCGCGCCGGCCGTCGGCCAAAGTCACATAAACCATGCCGCCGGCCGCAGCCATGCATGCCCATGCCACGCCTATCGCGGCAAAACCCCACATAACGCATATCAGGTAATGTTCCATCAGATATCTATCCTGATTATCTTGCGAATCAACAAAGCCCCGGCAAGTTCAAGCACACCGACTATTACCAATATGATCAAACCGACCGGCGACGACAGAAAATTCCTGACCATAACAGGAGAAATGATGAACATGCCGAGTCCCAGAAGGATCGGCATTACTCCCACGACTATTCCCTGCAACCGACCCTGGGCGGTAAGCGACTTGATCCGGCCCCTGATTCTTATCCGTTCGCGAATCGTTTCGGAGATCCTCTCGAACACCTCGGTAAGATTCCCGCCGGTGGTCCGCGCAATCTCGATGGCGCGAATCATCAGAGTGAGATCCTCGCTTTCCACTCGTTTCTCCAGGTTCAGAAGGGCCTCTTCGAAGCGCACTCCTACCCGCACCTGATGCTGCAAAAGCCCGAATTCCTGGGCTATGGGATTTTGCCCCTCCTTGACCACGGCATCGAAACTCTGCGAAATGCTGAAACCCGCCCGCAAGGCATTGCTCATAGTCAACAGTGCATCCACAAGCTGCTCGTTGAACTTCTCTACCCTTCTTTTCCTGAGAATCCTGATTACAAGACTTGGAGAGAAGAAAGCTCCTGTAGCGGCAAGAAGCCCGGCCATTATGCCCCGCAACAGTCCTACCATTGTTCCAAAATCCGTTGCGACAACGAACATCAGGGCAAAACACGCAAGCGCCGCGCCTATGGCCATGAGCCGGATTTTCCCAGGGGATATGAAAAGGAATATCTCTTCGAACTGTTTCGTTGCGCCATCTGTATATTCGCCGGCATAAGCGTCGCCGAACTCCACGGCAGCACGGATCAGGAAAAACGACATGCCCATGAAACTGATCATGAACAACGCCGGGATTCCGAATTGAGCCATCCATTCCATCGCCGTTTACTCCCGTTTCCCGGGATCGAACATCCCGCGTGACAGCTTGATGCCCTTCTTTTCCAGTTCCTCGACAAACGTCGGGACCGTCCCGCACGGCACAAAACGCCCAATCACCCTGCCCTCGTCACCGAGACCATCCTGCTGGAATCTGAATATCTCCTGCATGGTAATCTTGTCGCCTTCCAATCCGACGATTTCGGAAACACTGGTTAGTTTTCTGGAACCATCGGACATTCGCGATATGTGGAAGATCATCTGAATCGCAGACGCTATCTGCTCTCTAATCGCGCGCACGGGCAGTTCCATTCCTGACATGAGAACCATTGTTTCAAGCCGGGAAACAACATCCCTCGGCGAATTCGCATGAACCGTGGTCAATGACCCGTCATGACCTGTATTCATGGCCTGAAGCATGTCAAGCGCCTCGCCGCCGCGACATTCGCCTACCACTACGCGATCGGGCCTCATGCGGAGAGAATTGCGCACCAGGTCACGTATGGTCACCGCGCCCCTGCCCTCGATATTTGGCGGCCGCGCCTCAAGTCTTATGACATGGGGCTGGGTCAATCGCAATTCCGCCGCATCCTCGATAGTGACGATTCTTTCGTCCTTGGGCAAATAATCGCTGAAGACATTAAGAAGACTGGTCTTCCCCGAGCCGGTTCCGCCGGAAATCACGATATTCTTCCTTGCCATGACACAAGCGCGCGCGAATTCGGCCATAACCGCCGTCATGCTTCCGAACCGGATCAGGTCGTTATCCTTGAAAGGAACCTTGGAAAACTTCCTGATAGTGACACATGGACCGACAAGAGACAGGGGGTGGATTATTGCGTTAACGCGCGATCCATCCTTGAGCCGGGCATCAACGTACGGCTGGCTTTCGTCAATCCTCCGGCCAAGCGGCGAAACTATGCGTTCGATGATGGCATGCACGGACGCGTCATTCATGAAAGACAGACCCGTTTGCATCAGTTTGCCGCGTTTTTCAACGAACACATTGTCCGGCCCATTCACCATGATTTCCGTAATATCCGGATCTTCAAGAAGATCCTCCAGCGGCCCGAGGCCGATCGCCTCGTCGCACACCTCCTTGGAAACCGCCTGCGGATCCACCCCGGGCGGGAGTCGCGCCGCAACCTCCGTCACAATATTGTCAATAGTTTCCCTCGCTCTATTCCGCAAATCCTCTTCGCCGACCCTCGAAACCGTCAGGCGCTTGATATTCAGCCGTTTAACCAGTTCCTCGTGAATCTGCCCCTTTATCAGCCTCATCATTTCAGCGGACGACATGCCGCCCGGCGCGGATGATCGGCTTATTTCCGCCGGTTCAGTCTTTTCACCGGCGCGGGACGCGGTATTAACGGATGCCGCGTCCCTGTGAGGAACGAGCACAAATACGCCTATTGTAATTTCCTGGCCCGGCTCAAGAGCCGCCCTGTCGCGCACCCTGACTCCATTCACGAACGTCCCTGAGGCGCTTTCCAGATCTTCTATCCAGCACCCGTTGGGATTCAAGAACAGCACCGCATGATTTCCGGCAACCGTATTATCCGGCAGCACGATTTTATTGCCGTCACTCGAACCGATCGAGTAAGCGCCCGGCGACACGCCTTGCACAAGCGGCTGCTTGCCGGGACTCCTGATTTCAAGTTGCATTGAGCCGTTCATTTTTACCAGGCGCCCTACCTTATCCGTGCATCCCGCTGCCTGACTTCGTTATATTCCGGGATTTTCTTTTCAAGATGTTCAAAGTTGACGTTCTGAAGATCCGCCCCTTTTAAATAAGAAATATCGGAGGGGTTCCTCAGCGACAGTGTCAGCCGGCCTTTCATGTAGCCGGCAAAAACAAGCAGTTCCGCCTCATTCGGAGTCACCTGGAGAGTAACCATGCTGTAACCGGCAGCACCGCCGAAGCGCCCGGAACCCGTATCCTGCCATGATTTGCCGATCTGGGTACCCGTGGCAAGAACCGTCACGTTCTGGAGAATTGTAAGGGTTACCACCTCGGTTTGGCCATTACCGGCCGGAGACGGAAACTCGAACGTTCCCATTACATCAACCCGGTCATTGGGTTGAACGAGGCCGCTTACGGCCGAGACCCCGCCGGCCGAGATGGAAACAGCACGCAGCCCGGACCTGATGCTGGGAGACAAGCCGGATCTCGGCCCCTGCGGAGTGGAAAGGAAAGCCCAAAGGATCGGCTGCCCCTTTTCAATGGTATGCGCAACTTTAACACCGATTATCTTCTCGAAATCCGCAGCCAGGACCGGTTCGCCGCCAAGCGCGTTACGCGGAACCTTGGTTTGGGCTATGTTCTTCATGTCTATTGCAATGCCAGGCACGAGCGTCGTATCCGCAACAACCACTTCCACAAGCTTGTAGCGGCCTTCAATTTCAGCCCTCCGTTTTTCGATTTCCCGGTACTTGTTGCCAAGATATGCGTGCGTAAAGAAAAACGCGGCCAGGCCCACAATGAACGAAACTACAAGAACAAGAATTTGCCGGTGTTCAGTTTTCATTCGCTTTGCTCCGCTTTACTCATTTCTTTATGGAGTACAACAATCATGCTTACCCGTTCATCCGCCTGTTGTGCAACCACAAAACAGCACAAGTTTCTTCCGCGCCTGAACAATGACATGCCCGGCGCCTCGCCGATTGTTGCAGCGGAAGGTTTCCATCCCTCGCGATCGAGCGTCGAGCGGAAGAATTCGTTTATGGATCCAGGGGCATCGAAACTGGAACAAACCTCGATCGATGTCCGCGTATCGTCGTTTTTCAAAGAAAACACATGAACACTCCCCGGATACACAGGCGTTTTCCCGTCAAGCCCGGGAGATTGAGTCCCGCGCGATTTCTGAAACTCCATTTCCGCCTGTTCGATCCGGAAAATTGCGCAACCATGATCAGTTGGAGACAACAGCACCCTGATGACCTTGCTGTTGGCTGTTCTAATGCCGCAGGCCAGGCTTTTTCCAACCAGCAGGTCCTTTTCCTTGCCCGCGAACTCCTCGGCCCGAATGCGCCGCACAGCCGTCCCGAAATCCTCACCGCTGCCGTACACCTGTAAAGCACCCGCTCCTCCATTGATCACGACAGAAGAACTGTACGCAAGGCGCTCGCCGGAAACACCCGCTCCCGATCCGGCTGACGACCGACCGCCACGCAAAAACACGCGGCCATGACAAATTCCGGCCGCCATGAAGCAAATGAAAACAGTCACGGCCGTCCACTTTCGCCAACCGGCTTTCATCAGTAGATATCCCCCATTGAAACCATCCAGACATCGGCCTTTACCGGCAAAGTGTCAATGCCGAACACCATTTCCTTCATCACCGGAAGTATGTCCTGGTTCTCCTCGTACTTGCCATTTTGCAGTCCATCAAGAATCTCATACGGGAAGAAATACAGGGTTGAAATCATGTTGTTGGGAGCATACTCCAGGATATCCTGGGGGCGGGCGGCATTTACCATTGCAACCTGGAAATTGAAGACATTGCCTTCTGTAAAAAAATCATCGGATGAATAATTCGAATCATCAGGCCCTTCGTTCCATGCCTGGATGTATTCCGGCGCGGGCCCGCCAATAATCGGCTGCAAAGCATGCTCGCCTGCCCGTTTCCTGGCTTCCTGGAGAACCTTGGTGTGCCGGGCGCCGATCAGCCCGAATTGCACCAGGGCCGCGATAATGATCACCACCGCGACGATCGCGACCACAAATTCGGCAATAGCCTGTCCGCTTTTCCCGTTCAATGGCCTCTCCTGCTTCCGCCGCCGGGGCCGCCGCCACCGCCGCCGCCGACAACGCAAAGATCGCTATGTTCGTCAAGCCATTCCTCTCCTTCGTTTCTAAACGCCGGATCCTCCCATGTCTTAAGCTGGGCGCAATACCAGCATGATGGATTCAAAGCGTCCGGCCCATCAGCAATATAGCCAGGAAGGTGGTCTTCAACATGTTTCCGAAAGGCCAGATCGAACGAACCGCCATAGGGAGCCGAGGAACAATCGACAGGTATAAGCCCGACACTTCTGAACGCAGGCAATACAATCCCTAGATCGGTCGGCTTGTCGGACTCGTTGAGATAACCGAAAGGCTTGGCGGCGGCAGTCCATGTCACATGCTGGATGGGCGACCCGGGGCTGCGGGTATCAGGCGATATTTCCGCGCGAATCGCGGCATCTGCGCCGGCATAATCATATTGAGGTTTAACCGGAGACGCGGCTGGAAACGACGGATCGGACATGGGAAATGAATTGTACCAGGATTCGCCGTAGCAATACCAGCTTGCGGTCACCTGAGCCAGCCTCGCCGGCCAGACATAAGCGCCGTCTATTCCCCGCTCATTCTTCAGTTCATTGATTTCCGCCACAATCTCGGGAGAGGAAATGGACGCATGGATTTTCCTCAAGCGAAGGCTGAAGAACTCACTGTTGATCGGGCTGGGATTGACAATTGCAGGCAATGGCGGCCAATCCAGATAGGACGAGTATGAACAAAGCAGGTCATAAGCATTGAAATAGAACCAGCACCATGCCCTGGTGGCAACAGCATCATAAAAATCCTTGTTCAGGAGGTAGTGATCTCCGAGATAGTCGTTATACAGCGTCATATTGTCCGGCCCCACGGCTATCCCGTTGTTGCAGATAGCTTCAAGCATATTGGCGTAATCGACGAGACAGCCGGGGTAAGGCTCCGTAATGAAGGACGGATAGTCCATGAGTATCGTGTTTACGTGCTCGCGAAGATATGCAGTATAATCTTCGTTATTGAACATGTGATTCATTTTGGCGGCCGACTGGGAGGCTAAAAACGCGATCATCGGGCCGGCGTAGCATACCCGCGCCTGCAATTCAGAGATGGCCGAAGACGCTGTACCTGTCCCCCCGGCGGCAAAAGACTCGGAAATGGCCACGGCCTGCGCAATATTAAGGTCACCAATAAGATTCAGAGATATCGCCTGCCAGCGGGCAGCGGCCACCGCCGCCGCATCACCGGCATTCTGAGTCTGGCTCTTTACCGAAAGAATCTTGTGGACATCAAAATTCCACAACACCATGAAGACAAGAATGACCAGCAGAACCAGGAGAAATACCATAGCCTGGCCCGAGGAACGCGCGCCGGAGCGCCTGACTGAATACCGCGTCATGACCCTCCTTATTCCAGATATATCTGGGAATGATTCTCCATGGTGATCTCGTGGCTGCTCAATTCCACCGAATCTCCGGTAATGAACATTTGATGAAGCGGAACCCTGAGGGGAACAAACTGCCGGACAGTCATTGAAACGGTTCCCGCCATTGAGTTCAGCACCGGATCGCCGATTTCCAGAGTGTCCCAATCCTCGTAATCGAGGATCGGAGGCAATTGACCGAGCCAGTCCGCCCCCAGATAAAGCGGCATACGGGAGCGTTCAATTGCGAACTGTGGCGAATACGGAGCCGACTGCATACCGTAATGCCAGGCATTCCACAAATCAGCCGGCGTATCAGTGCTCCAGGCAGGAACCGGAGGATTATATTCCGGCGAGATCATCTTGCCGGCATTGGGAATAGCGCCAAGACGGGCGGTTTTCCACACCATGAAGTCATTGAACCCAACGGCCCGCGCACGAACCCCTCGGGCGGCAGAATAGTTAAGGAATTCATGGGATGCAAAAAGCTGTGAAAGCTGGAACAAACCCATGAAAATAAAACAGGCCACCATCACCACAATAACGGACTCGATAAGAGACTGCCCGTTGCGGTCGGAGAAAAACCGTCTAGCCTTTGGCTCGAGCGGACGATTAACCGCCGCCTCCGCTACTGGAGCTGGGATTGTCATAGGATTTAAGTTTTTGCACCGGATCCTGTCCAACTGCACTGTCAACCGCGGAAGAATCGGCGCCCAGATCCTTTGCCGCTCCACCCCATATGGCCTGCACCCGCGTGCTGAATACCCCTACAATGGCCATAGCAGCCAAAGCTATGACTACAACTATCAGGATGTATTCCACCAGCGTCTGCCCGTCTTTACTGTTCTTTATTTTCATAATACTCTCCTTGATGCTCGCTCCATCCCTTACAAACATTATAGCAACCTGATTACGGATACTCGCATCCCGCAAGATTCAATATCCTGCCGCCATATTCCCTGAATGTAATTAGAAAAACCACCAGTACAGCCAGGCTGGCAATAATCATAGCAACCATGATAAGGTATTCAACCATGGTCTGCCCGGTCTTTCGTGAACCGCTCCTGGCGACGGGTAATAAATCTGATCCGTTTCGGGTCATTATATGATCTTTAGAAAGCACTTCTGACCCATATCCGCCAACTCTATACCTGCTTACTATATAATCCTCGAAAATATCAGAATACTTACATGGTTTTCACTTCAATTTACCATGCATAATCAACGTAACACCTTGACAGGTTATTGTAAATACCCGAATCTAAACCTATGCGATTCAAGATTTTGACACTTGTGGCTGTATTTCTGGCATCATGCCTCGCATGGAGCGCTTCTGGCGAATTACTGATCTGCCCGAAGTGCAAATATGAGAATGATTCCGGCAACGTATCATGTTCATATTGCGGCGAGGCGTTTCCGAATTCGCCCGGGCCGGCAACCATATCCAACGGCGAAGCAATCCCATCGCTTGCAGATGCCCCTGTCCCGGCATTGGCAATACCCCGGAAAACGGCAAACATCGATCCGGCTGTCATCAGGAAAGAACTCGACACTGCAAATGCCTATCTTGAGAAAAACCTGCCATGGATGGCGTTTTTCTACGCCGAAAACGCCATGGCCCTGAATATGATTTCGACCGGCGATACGGATCTTGCGGACAGGTTTCCCGCGATTATCAGACAATGCGAAAAGAAGATCAGGACTGCGCCGCGCAAATGTCCTTTCTGCAAGGGTTCCGGCAAAACACGACAAACCGTGGAAATGGTCGGACTGGATGGACAAACCAGCAGTCATACAGCCGCGGAAAAACCATGTCAGATATGCGGCGGACGGGGAACCGTCAGCGGCCAGGCCGACCAATCTGCACTGGTAAAAGGATACACGCAAACCATCAAGCAATATTCCGTGATCCGCATGAGCGAAAAATGGGTTCCGCTCGGGCAAGCATGGATTCCCGGAAACCTCGATGGGCAACTATCCCCCGAGCAGATGGCATTTATTCGCCGAACCATTGGAGGCAGTTGCCCGGATTGCATCGGATTCGGCAAGGTTTCCTGCTCCAGATGCGGAGGAACCGGCAAGAACAGATGCACAGCCGCAGGATGCAAGGATGGGTTTGTCTCAAAGAAACTGGTCGGTCTCATGACCAAGACCCATTACAGCTTCAAAAAAGAGCCATGCCCGAAATGCAAAGGTACGGCCATCGTGACTTGTACGGAATGCGAAGGATCGGCAATCGCAACATGTCAGGCCTGTAATGGAACCGGAAAGCTCCCGATATGTCCTGAATGCCATGGGCAAGGGCTTTCGGCCTGCAATAAATGCGACGGCTCAGGCAAGTTCAGTGGCGGAACATGTCCAGCATGCGAAGGAAACAGAAGGAAACTGTGCAGCATGTGCGGCGGAGATGGCAGGCGCCAGCAATTCTAATTTTGGGTACAACGGGAGCTTTTTATCGTAGACGCGACGCCCTCGTCGCGCGAAAACACAAGGAAAGCGGCGGGGGCGCCGCTTCTACAGCGTGGGTTCGACGTCATAATT
>Ga0172375_10009798_pt1 | contig 12544 bp, 12 predicted proteins | sample LakKiv1m_FD_114537 | JGI IMG/M metagenome (GOLD analysis project Ga0172375, IMG submission 114537) | Freshwater microbial communities from Kabuno Bay, South-Kivu, Congo - kab_092012_11.1m | ecosystem: Environmental > Aquatic > Freshwater > Lake | place: Democratic Republic of the Congo... | reverse complement strand
GCCTTCGAAGGCCGAAGCGGTATCAAGTGAAGCAAGCATCGCCATGAATCGGGAAGACCCGAAAAGGTAGGCGATCAGCACAAATCCGCCCGTAAAGCTGAACAGCCCTGTCAGGACCCCGAAGGGCAGCCATGCGCAGGCTATAAGAGAAGCGGCCAAGCCGGCGAGCGGCGCAAGTTTGAACAGCCAGGACACCGACGCGCTGTAAACGATACCCTTGTGCAGCAGCTTGAAAAGGTCACGGTACATCTGGAACACGGGAAATCCCCTTCTCCCGGCGAAGAAGGCTTTGGTCGATCGGATGACGCCGACGGATAAAGGAGCCAACACGATCGCTATCGCGAAAGGAATTACGGAAAGCGCTACATCGCTCATAGCCCCAGCCCCCAGACAAGCGCCGCCAATAGGGCGAGCACGATGTAGAGCACATACAAATGCGTATTCCCATGTTGAATTATGCTGAATTTCCCGAATAGTTTGCCGGTTCGCGCATATGCCGGAACCACGGCGCGATCGAGGATGGGGTCCCCGACGTCGACATTGAAGTCAGTCGCTTCCGGAAAATGCTGCGCGGGGATCGTCCCCCTCACCTTCGGTCTCGATAGTGGAGCTATCAGGCTTACAAAAGGCTCCGCGAAAGAGGAAGAGGTGTATTGCATCCGCGCGTCCGGCTTATCGTACCCGCAGCCCCAGGTTTCGGAAACGTTAGTGTTCTTTCCCCTGATGAAGAGCTTCCTCGCTGCGGCGAGCGCAAGGATTAAAGCGAGAAAAGCGAAAGCGCAGAGCTGTATGCCGCGCAACGAGCTTATTACTCCATCGATGGCAAAAGTCGGGGGTGCCGCGTTGAGCGAAGCGAGGGCCGACTCCATGAATCTGACAATCGTCAGTGGGAAAATTCCTATAAGCAGGCAGAGCGAAGCCAAGATGATCATCGGCATATACATCGCTGGAACCACTTCCCTCGCGCGCGCCGCTCCATCGCTTCTGGGCTCGCCAAGAAAACCGATCCCCACCAGCTTTGTGAAGGTGTAGGCGGCCAGCGCCCCGATCATCGCCAGCCCCCCCAGCACCAGGACGATAAAAATCTCGCGCACCATCGGAGCCGCAAAATCGGCCCGAAAAGCGCTCGTATAGATGAAGAATTCGCTTATAAACCCGTTGAAAGGCGGAAACCCGCATATCGCGGCTGCGCCGGCCAACGCCGCCGCACCCGTGAACGGCATGCGTTTCAGCAGGCCGCCCATACCGTTGAGGTCAAGCGTCCCTGTTGCGGTTTGAAGGGCTCCCGATCCAAAGAACAAGAGGCTTTTGAAAAGCGAATGATTCAAGACATGCAGCAAAGCCCCCCCGAATCCGAGATAAGACAGAACTTCATTCCCGAATGCTTTGCCCAATAGGCCAATTCCCAGAGCGATGGTGATGATCCCGATGTTCTCGACCGAGCTATACGCGAGCAAACCTTTCATGTCGTTGCGCGAAATCGCCATTCCAATCCCCGCAAGGCCCGAAATGATCCCAATGCAGAGAAGCATCCATCCTTGCCAGACGGAAACCGGAGCCAAAAAAGCAAGCATCATGAGTATTCCGTAGATCGCCGTCTTTATCATGACGCCCGACATAAGGGCGGAAACATGACTGGGCGCTGAGGGGTGCGCCTCTGGGAGCCAGATATGCGCCGGGAAGAATCCCGCCTTCATGCCGAATCCGACAACCGAGAACGAAAAAATGACATTGGCGAGCGATTTCGGCATCGATTTCGCGCTATCGCGAAAAGCCTTGAAATCGAAAGAGCCGGCGTGACGAGCGAGAAGCGCGAACATGGCAAGGAGAAAGGCCGCCCCGATATGGGTGAAAACCAAGTACATCCATCCCGCCCGACGTACTCTAGCCTTTTCGTTCCGAAACTCAACAAGGAAAAAAGACGAGAGCGACATTACTTCCCATGCAAGCATAAAGAAAATGGCGTTTTGGGCCGAAACGACGATCATCATGCTCACAACGAGGATTTGGTAAAAAAACCAATGGCTTTTGGATCGCGCGGGCTCCTCGCCGTAATGGCTCAGATAGGCCGGCGCATAGACAGCGGCCAGCCCCGAGACTAGCGATATAATGAAGAGAAAAAAACTGGAAAGCGGCCCGAGGGAAAACAGAGCCTGGCCGAAGGGGATCCGCCAGGAGAAAAAATAGAGATCGCCCGAGAATGCTCCCGCCATGCCACGTACCGAGGCAATCAACACAAGGGCGCACCCTGCCACCGTCGATGCCATACCTGCCTTATTTATGGAAAAAGCTTTCTTGAGCGCCAATCCAGGGATCCATCCCAAGGCGATCACCAAAATACCTACATTGAATAGGATCATTCCCCTCCCCCCATGTTATTGTCGGCATACGAGGCGACCCCTGAGGGGGTGAATCTCGCTTCGGCCATCCTTATGGCATCAAAGATTTCGCTTCGGGAAGCCCCCGCGCGGAGAAGCGTCGTCAAGGCATCATTCTTCAACAAGTACATCAACCTTGAGAGCATCTGCAAGTGGCTTTTGATGTTGGGTGAAATCATGGAAAAAACGATCGAGACCGGCTTTCCGTCCATTGCTTCGAAATCGACGGGGGACTCCAGGAAAAAAAGCGCCAGGGATGGCTTTTCCGAATTGAGCACAACGGGATTGCGCACATGGGGGATGGCCATCCCATCGCCGATCGCCGTGGATCCCAGCTTCTCGCGCGCCATGAGGAACTGGCTGAAAAGCTCGCGATCAGTCCCTTTTGGGAGAGTCATCAAGCCTGAAATCGCTCTGAGCACCGCTTCTTTCGATTTGCTTTCTACCCGATAATAGATCCCTCCATCTTCGAGCGCGTCGGCTATCGAGATGGCTTTCCCTTCGGTGTTCTCGAGCGCTTGGAGAAAATCGGGATTTAGGCGCGACCCGCAGAGGGCGGACCACTCGAGGAGCTCCGAGTAATTGAATCGGTATTGCCCGGATACTCGGTAATGCGGCAGCTTCTCCGTTTGAATCCATCGATAAACCGTTTTTTCCGATATATCGAAGAGCCTTGAGACATCGCGAACGGAAAGATCCATGCAATCCCCCGGGAAACAACGAATATGCCGAAGATTTGTCTATTATTGTCCTCTGCACAGGAAAATTGTCCTAGCAGCCAACAGAGAAACTATAAACCAAAGAAAAAGCTCTGTAAAGATTTTCGCCCTTCCATTTCGCGCTTTGCCGCGTGGCGCTGTGCTGCGCGCGGCTTCGTCAGTATATTTGAGATTGATTAGGTGTTTAGCGAGAGGAGGATCGATGTCGCTTTATGACAGGATTAGCCACCTCTATGATGAAATATTTCCGGTCAGCCCCGCAGCGATCGAGGCAATCGAATCCTTGATACCGCAGGAAGCGGAGAAAAGGATCCTCGATCTGGGCGCCGCCACGGGCGGCCATGCCCGCGCCTTCGCCGACCGGGGATGGGATACCCTGGGAATCGAGCTCTCGGGCGAAATGGCCTCCATCGCGGCAGCTCGCGCCCATGTGGTGAAAGGATCGATGCTCGATGCGGAATCCATCGTCAAAAGCGATTACGGAATCGCCGTGAGATTCGGCGCCGCCCTTTGCCTTGGCAACACCTTGCCTCACCTTCTGCCGGAGAGCATTCCGCTTTTCTTTTCGATGATACGCCGGCTTCTGGGCCCAGGAGCCCCCTTCATCATCCAAACCTTGAACTATTTCCATCCCGATATTGGGCCGGGCTTCGCCTTCCCCGACATCCAAACTGAGCGCTTCCGTTTCGAGCGGCATTATGAACGCGGAAAGACGCCGGGCACGATCGCCTTCGTCACGACGCTCACGGAAGGGAACAGGTCGAGGAGCGATACCACCCTCCTGCATGCCATGGGACCCGATATGATCGCCTATTGGCTTCGCGGTGCCGGCTTCAAAAAAATCGAAATGTGGTCCGGTTGGGACCGAGCTCTTTTCGATGCGAGCCGTGACCGTTACGTCGTCACGGTGGCGAGATAAAATCGTTCAATTGAGACACAGCGTCTGGTCGCTTGATCGATGCCGAACACCGCTCCCGACATCGATGCGTCTCCCTCCGCCGTTTCCATCTTGAAGGGGATCTGGGTGATGGAACGACGGATGCAAATTTCCTTTTTCACTCCTATGACGGAATCAATAGGACCTGTCATTCCAAGGTCGGTCAGATAGGCGGTCCCCTTTGGGAAAATCCTCTCGTCAGCGGTTTGGACATGGGTATGGGTGCCCGCGACGACACTCACTTTCCCGTCCAGATGCCATGCCAGCGCTTCCTTCTCTTCAGGCGATTCCGCGTGGAAATCGATGATAATGAAGGCCGATGGATACTCTCTGCGCGCTTTGGCGACAAGCTCGTCGGCCGCCCGGAACGGACAATCTATATTGTACAAGTCTTCCCTGCCCTGAAGATTGACGACGACCCACTCGAAGGCTCTGCCGTGGAAATGGGCCATGCCTTTACCCGGCAGGCCGGGCGGATAATTCGCCGGTCGGAGTAAAGCGGGTTCCGTAGCGAGAAGATCCGCCGCTTCCTTGCGTTCCCAAACATGATTACCCGTCGTGATCGCAGAAACGCCGCTCCCGATCATCGCGTCGATCTCTTCCCTGCCTATGCCAAAGCCTTTCTGCGCGTTTTCCCCATTGGCGATGGCGATATCGGCGCCGGTTTTCTTGATGAAAGCCGGCAAATGCGCGAAAAGCGCACGAAGGCCTGGCGCCCCCACGACATCGCCCACCATTATCGCATACGCCATTCGCTCGGACATGAGATTTCCTTTTAGCGCGCGTACTCCACGATACGGGTCTCGCGAATGATGGTCACCTTGATTCTGCCGGGGTAGCGCAGGTCGGTTTCGATTTTTTTGGCGATGCTTTTGCACAATTCCTTGGCTTGCTCGTCGGAAACATTCTCGTAATTGACGAGAATGCGAAGTTCGCGTCCCGCCTGGATGGCGAAAGCCTTGTCGACGCCGGAGAAGCTCTCGGCGATAGTCTCGAGATTTTCGAGCCTCTTGATGTAGTTGTCGAGGGTTTCACGCCTGGCGCCCGGCCTCGCCGCCGAAATGGCGTCAGCGATCTGGACGAGGACGCTCTCGGGGCAGGATGGCTCGACATCGTTGTGGTGCGCGCCGACGGCGTTGATGACGCGTGGGTCCTCGCCCATCTTGCGGACCAGTTCCATGCCTATCTCCGCGTGATTCTGGTCTCCATCCGTCTCGATGCCCTTTCCGATATCATGAAGCAGGGCGCCTCGCTTGGCGATTTCCCTGTTGAGGCCGATTTCCGCCGCGAGAAGACCGGCGATGACGGCGACTTCCTTGGAATGAAGGAGTACGTTCTGGCCGTAACTCGTTCTGAAATAGAGCCGGCCAAGAGCCCGTATGAGCTCGGGAGCCATGTTATGGAGGCCGAGGTCGAAGACAACCTTCTCGCCCTCGTCGTAGATTTTCTGCGAAATTTCCCGAGTGACCTTTTGCACCATTTCCTCGATGCGCGCGGGATGAATGCGCCCGTCGGTGATCAGTCTTTCGAGCGAAACGCGGGCTATCTCCCTGCGCACGGGATCGAAGCAGGATATGACGACGGCCTCGGGCGTATCGTCAATGATGACATCCACGCCAGTGAGGGTCTCGAGGGTCCGTATGTTGCGCCCTTCCCTGCCGATGATGCGGCCCTTCATCTCATCCGAAGGCAGGCTCACCGAGGTCACGGTCGTCTCCGCCGTCACATCGGTCGCGATCCGCTGCATCGTCGTGACGAGCACATCGCGGGTCCGCTTTTCCGCCGTGAGCTGGGCTTCCTGATCGATTTTGTTGATGAGGATTTGGGCGTCACGCTTCGCCTCATTCTCCATGTTCTGGATTATGATTCGCTTCGCTTCGTCCGCCGTAAGGCCGGAAATTCGCTCCAGTTCCTGCCTGTACTGCTCTTCCTGGCCAAGCAGTGCCGTTTCCCTATCGACGATCGCCTTTTCTTTGCCTTTCAGGGTCGCTTCAAGCCGCTCAAGTGCCTCGATCTTGTTATCTAGGTTCTCTTCCTTCTGCATTACGCGGCGTTCGAGCTTCTGAGCCTCGATCCGTCGCTCCCTTATCTCCCGCTCTTGCTGGTTGCGTTCCCGAATGAGCTGATCTTTCGCCTCTACCAGGATCGCTTTTTTTTCGGCTTCTGCTTCTTTACCTGCGTCCTGTTTAATTCGCCGCGCCTCATTTTCAGCAGCGGTGAGTTGAAATCTGGCATAAAGCCAGCGGATCATCCATCCTAGAATCAAGCCGGCAAGGGGAAGGGCAATAAACCATACTCTGGGTGTCATTTGTCCTCTCCGATGTATAAAATGCCGTCTATTTTGATTATACGGATGGGCAACTCTTTGTCAAGGCAAATTAAATAATGACAAAATAACACAAAAGCAGTTGACGACTGCCTTAAAATGCCCCTATACTCGTCTATGATGCCGTGTATGCGGTGTCATGCATTTTCGGAGGGTGAGACAACCTCCTCCGTTTTTAAGGTAGAAACTGGCTTTTCATGCATCGTCATTCCTTTGTTTACGGTTTTGGGGGTTCGGCGGCCGAATTCTCCAGAGCCCCCGCTCCACTCGCTTCTTCGTTCGGAAAGACCCACGCATTACTATCTCAGCCAAAAACTCCTGCTTTGAAGACGCCCGAGGCATATACCCAGCCTTCCTGAGTGCAGCAGTACGTTCGCCCTAGGTGAACGGATCCGGTGCCGTCGTCCTGCGACGACGAGCCTAATTTGAGGTTTTTCCGCATGTCCAAGAAGGTTTATGTCGGCAACATGAATTACAGTACCGCTGAGAATCAGCTTCGTGACCTCTTCGCCCAGTATGGCGAGGTTTCCTCCGTCAACATCATCATCGATCGCTACACCGGCAAAGCAAAGGGATTCGGTTTTGTCGAGATGATCAATGATGACGAGGCCCAGAAGGCGATCGACGCTCTCAACGGCTTCGAGTTCATGGGCAGGCAGCTTCGCGTGAACGAAGCAGAAGACAAGCCCCGTCGCGATGGTGGATCCTTCCGCCCCCGCAACAACTACTAAACGTCTTCAAAGCGTAGTGTGAATGTCGTGACGGTTCCGGGGGCGACTCCGGGACTGACGCGAGAAAAGCCCCCCGATGGCCGCCCGGGGGGCTTTTTCATTTGGTGAAAGGCTCAACAAAAATTAGCGAGCGCGCAATTCATCCCCGATGGCCGATCTTTTCAAGCCTCGCGACAATGGCGCGGAAGCGATCCGGGACAGCCGCCTTAAAAAGCTTGGGTCCTGCGATCCCCGGCAGCGCGATCTTGAGGCGCCTCGCGTGCAGCATGAGCGTCGCGTCAGGGAACAGCGCATCCCTTTTCCCGTAGAGCGGATCGCCCAAAATCGGACATCCAATGCCAGCCATATGGACCCGCAGCTGATGTGTCCTCCCCGTCTTGGGATAGAGGGCGATAAGGGCATAAGTGCGCCGCCCATCGATGGCCCAGCGGCTGAGCACTTTATAATCCGTGACAGCCTTTTTCCCCGCGACATCGCCGCCCGCGAATTTTTTCCTATTATTTTTGTCACGGACCAGGTAGTTCTCGATATGTCCCTCATCCATCGCGGGCCCAGGGCACACGATCGCCCAGTATTCCTTGCGCGTCGTCCGGTCCTTGAACTGGGCAGAGAGATACTCGTGGGTTTCAACGTTCCTGGCCACGATGATCACGCCGGAAGTATCCTTGTCGAGGCGATGGACGATGCCTCCTCGAGGCGCGGCTCCATTACCCTTCCGCTCGGCGTCGAGCCACAAGGCCGCGTTGGCCAAGGTTCCGCGCCAATTGCCGTTGGCCGGGTGAGTCACCATTCCCTGCGCCTTATCGAACACGAAGACATTCGCGTCCTCGTAAAGGAGTTTGACATCAAGTTTTTCAGGCTCCAAACCATGGTCCGGCTCATCGTTCCATCTCACTTCGAGAGATTCCCCCTGCGAGAGCCTGCGGGATAATTTTTCCTCTTTTCCATTGACGAAGATTCTTGCCGCTCGCGCCTTCAATTGGGAACGGCTTAAAATTCCGGCGATCTCGGCTATATACTTGTCCGCGCGTTCCCCCCCCGGATTCTCGACCCGGCCTGACCAGGATCGCTCGAGCGCCGGGGATGGCTGCCCTTCAGCCTTTTTGCCCGCGGGCCGCGCTGCGCCATGGTTGTTTTTCCCTTTCTTTTTGTCGGACACTATTCCTCTCACATCGCCGCTGATTTATAGTTCTATCATGAATACAAAGGTCAACAGCCTGATTCAATCCATTCCCGAGGCCTTCAACGAATTGGTTTCGGTGAAAACGGTATCGACCGCGCTCGCCGTAATCCTCATACTCATCATCGGTCTAGGCGTCGTTCGTCTATTATTCAACGCAATAAAAAGATTTTCAAGGAAGGGACTTCCGCGCCGCAGCGCGATGATCCTTGAAAATTTGATAAAATACGGTGGATATGCCATCGTTCTGCTTACGGCGAGCAAAAGAGCGGGACTGGACATATCGGCGCTTCTCGGCGCGGCCGGCATCGTCGGGATAGCCCTCGGTTTCGCGGCTCAGACTTCCGTGGCCAATGTCATTTCCGGGCTCTTTCTGTTTTCGGAGCATGCCTTCAAGATAGGCGATGTCCTCCAGATCGATACCGTAACAGGCCTCGTCGAATCCGTGGATCTTATGAGCGTTCGCATAAAGACCTTCGACAACCGTCTCGTTCGCGTTCCCAACGAGACGCTCATCAAATCGAACATCATCAACGTCACGTACTACCCTAAGAGGCGCCTCGATCTCTGGCTCACCCTGCCCGCCGGATGCGATTTTGCCGCGACGTTTGAAGCGATATGGAAAACCATCAAACTCGAGCCGCTGGCTCTCGGGGATCCTGCGCCCCTCATCATGGTCGATTCAGCGACAGCGGACGGCATGAGCGTTTTGGTCGGCGCGTGGTTTCTCCAGGACAATCTCGTGGAAATCAAGAACAAACTCATTCCCGCGATCATCGGAAGCCTGGCCGAAAAAGGCATTCAGCTTCAGCCTCGCAGAATCGAAGTCTCATCGACAAACCCGATCCCCGGGACGAGTCGAAGTGCCTGAACGTCCGCTGATGCTTCTTGTGAAATATCAGGCTCCTTAAAATCAGCCTCTTCGGGTCGCGGCGTTTCGGAACGTCGTCGATGACCATGAGTGCGCTGTCCATATTCGACATTCCAGAGAAAGAGGCCATAAGGGGGAGCCGTGGGCCCAGCCCTTTTTCTATCCCCGCTCTCGAGAATCCCTCGCATCAGTTCGCGCGCGTCGGATTCCGTAGCCGCCTTAGGCTCGAAAAAAAGCATCGTTCCGACAAGGGAACGAACCATTCTCCATAAAAAAGCGTTTGCCGAAACTTGATAGATAAGCTTCTCACCCTCGAACCAGAAACTGGAATCTCGCACGAATCTCGATTTCGATATGCTGATGTCCTTGGCGGATGCGAAAGCCGAGAAATCATGTTCGCCAGAGATGACCGATGCCATGGCATTGAGCTTCCCGATTGAGGGCTGATGGGGAATGCACCAGGCATAGCGCTGGACAAATGCGTCCTGCCTGCCCCCGCAGCGGATAAAATACCGGTATTTCCTCAGGGATGCGTCAAAACGGGCGTGAAAATCCTTCGTCGCCTCGTCCGCGGAGATGATCCTGATATCGCGGGGCAATAGCTTGTTCAGCGCAAGCAGAAACTTGTCGGCGGGAATGGAGGCGATATCGGTAAAAAAGCCCGCCACCTGTCCCGCGGCATGAACACCGGCATCGGTTCGACCCGCTCCCGTCAGGCGAACGGGATGGCCATGCATTTTCTCGAGAGCTTTTTCGATTTCTTCCTGAATGGAGCGGGCGTTTTTCTGGCGCTGCCATCCGCCAAAATCGGTTCCATCATAGGAAATGACAAGCTGTATGGGCCTCCGCGTCATTCGCCTGCGGCCCTTTTCTCTATGATGACCATGGCGACAGCGTTTTCTCCCTCATGCGTGAGCGAGCAGTGGATGATACCTCCGCCCAGCTCTTCGAAGCGGGCTGAAGCCGTTGCCTCGAGTATGATGAAGGGCTTGCCGTTGTGATTGTTCTTGACGAGGATATCCTTCAGCTTCATCTGGGCAAGCCCTGTTCCCAAGGCCTTCCCGAAAGCTTCCTTGGCCGCGAATCTGGCCGCCAGCGAAAGCGCGCGGCTGGAGCCCCGCGATTCAGCGTCAGCGATCTCGTTGACGTGGAAATATCGTCCGACCAGGCCCGGTATGGCCATCCATCGCTTAATCCGATCGACATGAACAATATCGATTCCTATGCCTGTGATCACATCAACTCCTGGTTCTTCGATACGCGCGCTCCCCGCTTACCATCTCAGGGTTTTACCTCGCCTGAATTGCTGGCCCCATTCAGGGAGGTCACCGATGGCGCGATGGACCCCGACAGGCGCCCGCCCATTCCGGCGGCTCCAGAGTTTTGGAGCCGTATGGTGAGCGTCTGAGGTTCATACGTCTCGACAATGGCTCCATCCGGCGCGGTGACAATAACATCGACAGAATACGTCCCGGGCTTCGTGAAGGGAGAGAGATCTATGGAGAGCAAAGTATCCTGATCGAAGCCCTGCATCGACTCCTCGGGAATATGCATGCGAACATTCCCTGTCGGCAGGATATCGACCAGCACGAGCGAGGGAGCGAGCCCTTCGGGAAGAATCTTTATGTTCACGAAATTTTTGACATCGAGGGATCTTCGCACTTTTGCCGAAAAGATGACCGACTCCTTGCCCTCGAGGGAGAGCAGACTCTCCTTCATAAGAAGCCGAACATCGACGGTGAAATCAGATTTCTTGCCGCTTAGCTCAATCGTGTCGGTGGAGATCTCGGTAGTTCTCGCGACAAGCCCCGCCGGACCGGAAATCGTGACTTCAGGAGGCGCGATATCGAAACTCGTCAATTCGAAGCCCGACTCCAGAAAACCCTTGAAGGAAGGCGTGACAGGTACTTTCTTTGCCACACGCTTTTCAAGGCCGATAGCCACTTCGGAAGGTTCGGGACGAATCTCGAGCGGATCGGCAATGAGGGCGCTGCCTCGCTTTTCGAGGCGAATCGGAGCCTTGTAGACTCCTTCGTTCTTGTATTCGGCAAGATCCAGGGAAGCGGAAATCTCATCCTCGCGAATGCCGTAAATGACATCGCGCTCTCCGCGCAAGGTCACCCTCACCATTCGCGGATACTGGCTCGACGGAGCCATCTCATCGTTGAGGGAAATGGTGAGGGGAATGCTAATCGTACGCTGTTCGAGCCGGGTAAGGCTGAAGAAAAGCGTGAGGAGGAGGGCGACCGCCAGCGAGAGCACCTTCGCGGGCCAGTCGGCGAACATCACCTTGAAGAAGCGTTCAGGCTTCATAATGCCTTTCCTCCTCCGCCGATTCGACCGCGTCGCCTTCGAGAAGTCGCGCCAGACGCATCCTCAACTGTTCGCCCGACAGACCATAATAGAGCTTTGAATCGTATGCGAGGGAAAGAGCCCCTGTTTCCTCGGACACGACGAGCACGACGGCGTCGGATTCCTCGGTGATCCCGAGCGCCGCTCGATGACGGCTTCCAAAGCTTTTCTTTATATCCTGCTGATCGGACAGGGGCAGAAAGCAAGCGGCCGCGGAAATTCGTCCTTGCTGGATTATCGCCGCCCCATCGTGAAGGGGGTTGTCATGCGCGAATATCGTGACAAGCAAGCTCGTCGTCAGCAGGGCATCGAGCTTGATCCCCTTATCGATGATTTCCTTGAAACCAACATTCCGGCTGAAGACAAGGAGGGCCCCCCGCTTCATCTGCGACAGGATTTCGCAGGCGGTGACGGAAGCCTCGATCTGGCTTGCCCTCGGCTGATGGCTGGAGCGAAAAAGCCTTCCCTGCCCCAAGTGCATGAAAATCTTCCTCAACTCCGGCTGGAAAATGATCGCCAGACCGATCACAAGTCCGGGGGCGACGATGCCGAGGATCCACGTGACCGTGGAAAGCTGGAGGAAGAAAGCAACCGCATAGATACCCGCAAGAAGCAATATTCCTTTCACCAGCTGGATGGCCTGTGTTTTGACGAGTATCTGGTAGGTGTTGTAGATGAGAAAGGCGAGAAGCAGGACATCGAGGACCGGCCTTATGTAGGTCGAGAAAATTGAGGCTAGGGCATTAAGGTCCATTGTCTCTCCTCATGCTCTTTTCCGGACGACGATCCATCCAGCCCGAAGCTTCGAAGACCGTGAGGGCGTCTTTCGTCGCCGCCACATCGTGGACCCGGAAGATATCCGCGCCCCGCATCCAGGCGGCGCACGCCGCTCCCAGGCTCCCCGCGAGTCTTTCCTCCACCGTTTTACCGGTAAGCTCACCGATGAAACGTTTTCTCGAAAGCCCCACAAGCACAGGATAGTCGGATTCAGTGAGGAGATAAAGCCTCCGCAGCAAATCCACATTGTGGGATAACTGTTTGCCAAAGCCG
>Ga0172375_10009797_pt1 | contig 12544 bp, 9 predicted proteins | sample LakKiv1m_FD_114537 | JGI IMG/M metagenome (GOLD analysis project Ga0172375, IMG submission 114537) | Freshwater microbial communities from Kabuno Bay, South-Kivu, Congo - kab_092012_11.1m | ecosystem: Environmental > Aquatic > Freshwater > Lake | place: Democratic Republic of the Congo... | reverse complement strand
TCTGAAAATCAGTTGATCCATATATGGCGCGGCGCGCTGCTACATGATATTGGAAAATTAGCGATCCCGGATTATATCCTGCAAAAACCAGGCACCCTCACATTAGATGAATGGAAGATCATGAAACAACACCCCGAAATGGCGCGCGAATATCTCGGGGGAATCTCTTTTTTGAAGAAAGCGCTTGACATCCCCTATTGTCACCATGAAAAATGGGACGGCAGCGGTTATCCTAGAGGGTTGAAGGGCAATGAAATCCCCTTAGCAGCCAGGCTTTTCTCGATCGTGGATGCGTATGACGCTTTATCATCACGACGCGCATATCGCGAGGCCTGGTCTAATGAAAAGATTACAGAATATCTCCTTTCACAATCCGGAAAACAATTCGACCCAGCAATCGTCACAACCTTCTTAGATTTGATCAAAAGCGAACAATCGCGCAAGAATACCGAAGAGGTATCAAAACCTGTCTCGCTATAATCGCAAGGTTTCTAAAATGCTCTCTGCGTTTTATTCTGTGATATTAACCATCTCTAGAATAGCTTGCACGCTCCAAGGGCGATCAGCCATTCGATCCGGTAAAAAGACAGGCATATGATCAGCATCATAAGTGGCATTCACAGGATTGCCTTGGGGGGGTAAATTTACACGCACCCAAGGCACACCACCATTCACGGCTGCATTGACCATATCAGTCGCATGTTTATTGTGCCACCAAGCTGGCGCGCCATCTGTCCATCCATCCGGGCGATAAAATCTGGCAATCTGCGATTCGTTATCTGGCGGTTGAGCATGGTCCCAGGTAGCTTGTAAACGTAAATAAGCGCCACGAAAAGCGCTAATCCATTGAACTGCTTCGCGTTCCGCCCACCAATCTAGATTCTCTTGGGAGCGATCCTGCCAGGTCGCTAAATGAGGGAAGATACGCTTGACGGTTTCATATTTCCCCACATCTCCAGCCAGGAAACGTGGACCGTGACAAGTCGTGAAGCTGCTCGATGGTCCTTCCCCATCCACTAAATATTTGATCGGGATCTCGGGATAACGTCCCACACACCCCGCGCCCATAGTGATCCCATAGGATTGGGTGGAGATGCCGACATTCTCGGGGATGACATAGGGCTGCTCCATTATATAGGAAACGATCGCGCATAAACCATCCTGCTGTCGGAAGCCATTATAGTCTTCGGTCCCTTCGGAGAGAATATCATCCGGTGATTCGTCAACCCGTCCCTCTGCATTAAAGGTAACCACGACCATCCCCGAACCGGATAATACTTCCGCGTCTATCCCATGCGCCAACATACGTCCCGGATTGATGCCACCCGGCACTAACACAACCGCTGGGAAGCAAAGCTCGGGATATTCTTGCGGGTTCGGACGACGGATAAGCCCATACAGCCGATTCCCAGAAGGAGCGACGATTTCAAAGGGTTCGATGATCGTCTGATAGGCATCTTTGTTGGGCTTTACTGCGGGGAGCGTGGGGGTGCACTTCACAACAGGAGCAGTAGTGGTAACGCTCACCGTTGTCGCCTGTTCTTCTTGAGTGGGTTGTGGCGAAGTTTGTTCCGTTTTGGCAACGACACGCGTCTCCTCGATCGGCTTGACGGTATCAGTGGGCGCCTCATCTGTACTAATCAGAGTCGGAAAATCTTTGGTTACGATCGCTGTCACTGCGCTACTGACGGTTTCTGGGATCTCAACACCCGTCAATTCCGTAAACGTCGCGCAGGATAGGCTAAATATGATCAGTGTTGTGACCAAAATTAAGTTGCGTTTCATCATGTGCCTCCCGTGAAATAAAGTTAATCAATAACTCTGGCAATCAGTACGTTCTATCTTTTCTATTTTACTACAAGAAACCGTTTAACGATGATCGCCTTCTCCGCCAAGCGCATTACGGGTGGCTCGGTCGGATAATTTCTTGAGATTGCTGGTGGCGATCATGTCCAAGCTGACATCCAGATCGCTGGCTAAAGCCGCCAAGTACCAGAGCACATCGCCCATTTCCTCGACCAACTGTTCGCGTTTCTGATCGCTGCAAACGCCATTGTCATCACGCAAGATCTTCTTGACCTTATTGGCGATCTCGCCGGCTTCACCAACTAAACCCAGCGCTGGATAGGTGATCAGGTAGTCCTGTGGATAAATAGCGGTCTTGCGCGCTCCAGATTGATATTCATCAAAATTCATACGGGCTCTCCTTGAGGATGGGTTTGGGGTAAGTATAACCGCGATGTAGGAGTTAAAATACCTCCAGGTATATCAATAAGTTATCATTTTCTAAGCAAGATTGACAAATTTCAAAGAATGTGTAATTCTATCAGTAAGAACATTTTGGTAAAAACTATTTTACTAATTTATGAGGAAATGATGATTGATTCAAATTGGATTTCCATCATGATAGAACGCATTGTTACAAATTTTTCACCTGAACAAGTTATTCTTTTTGGCTCTCAAGCACGAGGGGATGCAAAAGCAATGAGCGATGTAGATTTATTGGTTGTATTCTCAAAAATAGAAGACAAACGTCAATTGGCTATCCGGATAAGACAATTATTATCGGATATTCCATTTGCTAAGGATATCTTTGTAACAACACCTGATGAAATTCAAGAAAAAAGAGATATGGTAGGAACCATCTTACGCCCTGCTCTGCGTGAGGGTGAAGTGCTTTATGAGAGAGCATAATATTTTTGATGCTAAGCGCTGGTTAGAATACGCAAGACAAGATCTTGATTCATCTGAAAAGATGTTATCTCAGGGTGATTTTGTGTACCGTCATATTTGTTTTTTATCACAACAAGCGGCTGAAAAAGCAATAAAAGCAATTTTTATATACTTGCAAATTGATTTTCCATGGCGTCACGATCTAGACGCATTGCGCAATCTATTACCAGATGATTGGGAAGTTAAGCATGAGCAAACAGATTTAGCTAGATTAACTGAATGGGCAGTTGAATCACGTTATCCTGGTGATTGGAGCGATGCTACCTTGTAAGAAGCTCGAATGTCTTTTCAACAAGCAGTGGAGGTTGTAGAATCAATCATTGCGGAATTTAATCGCCGTGGTGTGAGTTTCTATCAAGATTAAATGATCAATCTCCGCCTGATGAGCTTGATAAAAATTCAAGGTTTCTTCAACCTATAGGATCGGCAAGTCATTTGACATTTAATCCTTTTTATGCTATATTTTACATATACTCCCCCTGTTCCTTCGGGGGCAGGGCGCGAGGCGGGTAAAACCGCCTCAGCTTTTTTTTAACAATATCCTAACTTTATCAAAACGGGGATCATATGGAGACATATGTATATATAGATGGCTTTAATCTATATTATGGAGTTATTAAGGAAACTCCTTACAAGTGGTTAAACATACGTTTATTATGTCAAAACTATTTTAAAAAATATCATATCCTCAAACTAAAGTATTTTACAGCAATAATATCTTCAAGACCAAATAATCCTAACAAACCAAATCGCCAACAAATTTATCTTCGTGCCCTCAAGACTATTCCAAATTTAGAAATTATCTTAGGTCATTTTATGGAACATCCTGTATGGATGCCATTAGTTAGCAGTTTATGAGGAAAAGTAAGATACGCTCATGTTATGAAAACAGAAGAAAAAGGATCAGATGTAAACATTGCTGCTCATCTCATTAATGATGGATACAAAGGTCTCTACAAAGCAGCAATCTTGATAACCAATGATTCAGATTTAGTAGAACCTATTAGAATTGTTCGTAACGAGTTAAACCTAAGGGTAGGGATCTTAAATCCTTATGTCAAGTCCCCCAGTATGAAGTTAAGAAAAAATGTAGATTTTATGAAACCTATCCGAAAAGGGGCGCTAGCAAATTCCCAATTTCCAAATTCGTTGACGGATAGAATTGGTAAATTCCATAAACCTAAAGAATGGTAACTACGTTTTATTTTTATAAAATATCTTTTTGTTGGTTGGCAAAAAGTAAATGATGATAGACTCAAATTGGATAATCATCATGATAGAACGCATTGTTTCATTTTTTCACCAGAACAAGTTATTCTTTTTGGCTCTCAATCACGTGGCGATGCAGAGCAATGAGCGATTCTGAATGGGCAGTTCATACTGCGCAGCAATTTCTTCTGCAGATTCATTCCATTTTTGATTGGCAATCACAATCGTATTCCTCACACAATAACAGGTTGCACTATGCAACCTGTTGTGGTATACACAACTTGAGAGGAGCAGCCGATGTCAATACTACACGTAAGGAAAGTCCCTGAAGACCTTTATAATGATCTCAAAGATTTGGCAACCGTTATACGCCTCCCAATCATGCTCCCAGCGCCGCTGAACTCTTACGTGAGGACCGCCAGCGTTAATGGGTGAATTATATTATGAGTGATTCATATTCCTTACAAGTCAATCAACGTGGACTGGTGACGATTCCAAAAGAATTACGTGTTATCTACGCCATTAAACCAGGTGATCAGATGACCTTGCTTGATCTAGGAGGTATTTTTGTACTCAACCCTCGCCGCTCTGAGATAGACCAACTCGCAGACGAGGTGCGTGTGACGTTGGAGGAAAAAGGCGAGAGCTTGGAAAGCATACTGCAAGCATTACGAGGAGCAAGACAGCAAAAGGAATAACTTATGACAAATCCTTTCAAACACAAAAGCGACAAAATCATGATCGATTTTATCTGTGAAAACTGTGGGCATCATTTCAAACGCGGCGTCAAACATGTTTTTGTTCATATCCCGACCCTGTTTGATGAGATCAAAAAGAAACCAACAAAACACAGCCCCTTCATTATCCCCTATGAAATGATCTGTCCAGTTTGTTCAGCCATCAACCAATACAAGCTGGATATAGATAGTTCGTTGAGGATCAAAATGGCTTTTACGACACTCACGATCATGAATAAGGATTTTTCTGAACACAATCATTATCATTATACGATCTTTGGGTTGTTGGACGGCGCCGAACGCCATCCAATCGATGCGATCAACTATTACCAAGAAGAAGTAAGCAAAGATCCTGATGATCTAAAAAAACGAATCCTACTAGGCAATTCTTATCGAATGGTAGGACAGTTCGAAGAAGCTGAAGATCAATATGAGCAAGTCCTCGATGGCGACAAGAGCCAATTAGAAGCTTGGTTTGGTTTAGCAAGCGTACATATCAGTCGCAATCAGCGCAGATTAGCCAAGGCAGCCTTGAAAAATATAATCAAAAACATGCCAGAGGAACCTGAAGAGGAAGATATAAATTATACAGTCGTTGCTCATTTTTGCTTGAATGGTCAGATTCCACTGGAAATACTAGCAACCGATGAAATGATGCTAGAAGAGTTTAAAGAGATCGTAAAATATATCAAGATAGAAAAGAATGATTCGAATCAAAATCAAAATGATCAACATACCTAGATTTGACATTCACTCGGTTCTGTCATAAAATATGATCAGTGTTATCCGCTACCCTAGTGTATGGGGACGGTAAAAAGAAGTTTCAGCAAATTAGAAAATATCAATAAAGGGGTCTCAACCGATGCTTTTATTTTTAGACGAAAGTGGAACCGACCATAAAGAAGCTCCTTATGAGGTTTTAGCAGGAGTAGCTATGCGGGAGAAAAACTTATGGCTAAACTTGAAGACATAAAACACAATGCAAAGTTGAAAGGGATTGACCCCAAAGGGGCAGTAACAGCGCTCAATACTAATTGGTTCGGATCGGATGTGCTTGAGTTGACCTATCGGGATACCAATGGACAGCCGCAATCTGAATTGCTTTATCGCGATCGTGAAGCAGGTTTGGAGATCATCGAAGCCGGTACCCCTTGGGCATTTGATAGCGATGGAAATCTGTTCAAGCTCGCCTCCGAAGCTTATCGCATCCGCATGGCTTACTTATTCGATCCTTGGATGGCAGTGCATTTATCCTTGGTTGAACCGCTGCCTCATCAGATTACAGCCGTCTATGAAGAGATGCTGCCGCGCCAACCGCTGCGCTTCCTGCTGGCAGATGACCCTGGCGCTGGCAAGACGATCATGACGGGTTTATTTATCAAAGAGCTGATATTGCGCAGCGATTTGGAACGCTGTCTGATCATTGCTCCTGGGAATCTGGTCGAGCAGTGGCAGGATGAGTTATATCAACGCTTTCAACTGCCCTTTGAAATTTTGACCAACGATCGTATCGCCGCGGCGCGCACCGGCAACGCCCTGCAAGAGATGTCGCTGGTGATCGGCAGATTGGACAAATTCAGCCGTGATGAAGATCTGCAGGAAAAGTTGATGCAGACAGATTGGGACTTGGTTGTGGTCGATGAAGCCCATAAAATGTCCGCCTCCGTTTGGGGCAGCGAAGTCAAATACACCAAACGCTATCAACTAGGGCGATTGCTCAGCGGCAGAACGCGCCATCTATTACTGCTGACTGCAACGCCTCATAACGGCAAAGAAGAAGACTTCCAGCTTTTCATGGGCTTGCTAGATGCAGACCGTTTTGAGGGTCGTTATCGGGAAGGCGTCCATAATACGGAAGTCTCTGATTTGATGCGTCGTATGGTGAAAGAAAAACTGCTTAAGTTTAATGGCAAACCGCTCTTTCCAGAACGGCGCGCTTATACGGTCACTTTTCAATTATCGGATTTGGAAGCGGCGCTTTATTCCGCAGTTACCAATTATGTGCGTCAGGAGTTCAACCGCGCTGAAATGCTGGAGAGCGATCGGCGGGGAACAATCGGTTTCGCTTTGACTATTTTACAGCGCCGACTGGCATCCAGCCCGGAAGCGATCTATCAATCCCTGCGAAGACGAAAAGAACGATTGGAGAGCCGATTGAATGAAGCGCGCACCTTGCAGCGCGGCGCGCAGGTGCAGTTCGATATCATGGATGACCTGCCAGCTTGGGACGAGGAAGCAATCGAAGACCTCGAAGATGCTCCTGAAGGTGAGTTCACCGAAACAAGCGAGAAAGTGCTCGATCTGGCAACCGCATCCCAAACCGTTACCGAACTAGAAGCTGAGATTCTGATCTTAAACGACCTGGTAAAGTTAGCTGATCAAGTACGCCACAGCGGTCATGATCGAAAATGGCTCGAGCTCTCCCGCATTTTACAAGAACAAGACGAGATGTTTGATCCCAACCAGCAGCGTCGTAAACTGGTCATCTTCACGGAACACCGCGATACGCTTGAATACTTAAAGGATAAGATCAGCATCCTGCTGGGGAAACCAAGCGCCGTTGTGAGCATTCACGGCGGCATATCGCGCGATGTATGTCGGCAGGTGCAGAACGCCTTTGTGCAAGACAAAGACGTGCTCGTTCTAGTAGCCACCGATGCAGCCGGAGAAGGGATCAATTTGCAACGCGCCCATCTGATGGTGAACTATGACCTGCCCTGGAACCCCAACCGACTGGAGCAACGATTCGGGCGTATCCACCGCATTGGGCAAACCGAGGTCTGTCATTTATGGAACCTGGTGGCGGATGAAACACGCGAAGGCGATGTGTATGCACGTTTGCTGCGCAAAATTGAGCGACAGCGCCTCACCCTAGGCGACAGCGTATTCGATGTTATGGGTAAACTCTTTCGTGAAAGGAGTCTGCGCTCATTGCTTTTAGAGGCAATTCGTTATGGCGATCATCCCGAAGTACGCGCAAGACTGGAACAAGCCGTTGATAACCTATCCGATCAGGAACGCGTTCGACAACTGATCGAGGAAAGCGCGCTGGTTCGAGACAGCTTAGATATCAGCAAAGTGCAGAAAATCCGTCAAGAATTAGAACGAGCGCAAGCGCGCCGCCTTCAGCCCCATTTTGTAGCCTCCTTTTTCAAGGCAGCATTCGAGCAATTAGGAGGCAGGATGCATGCACGCGAATCGAAGCGCTATGAAATCACATATATACCCGCCTCGCTGCGCAATCAGAGCCGCCTTTTAGGACGCGGGACGGTGTTGACGCGCTATGAACGGATTACTTTTCATAAGGAAGTCATTAATCTGCCTGGTAAACCAACCGCGGAGTTCGTTTGCCCTGGTCACCCCTTGATGGATGCGCTGATTGATATTACCCTACAGCAATACCGCCACCTGTTGAGAGAAGGAGCATTCCTGCTGGATGAAAATGATGGTAGTGAAGAAATACGCGCCCTTTTCTATTTAGAGCAAACCATTTATGACAACCTGCCCAACAGCAGCGGAACTCGAATTGCCGTATCCAGACAGATGCAATTCGTTGAAATCAATGCGCATGGCGAAACATGTCACGCCGGTCCAGCGCCTTTCCTAGATTACAAACCATTGAGCGATGATGAACGTGGATTCATCGAAGAGGCGCTCAATCAGGAAACCTGGTTGAAAGGCGATCTGGAAGCGCAGGTGCAAGCCTACGCAGTGCAGCAGATCGTGCCCGATCATCTTGAAGAGGTGAAAGGCGGGCGCGCAGAAATGGTTGACCGCACCCTAGCAGCGGTGAAAGAACGTCTGACCAAGGAGATCAGCTATTGGGATCACCGCGCTCAGGACTTGAAAGCGCAGGAAGCATCAGGCAGAAAGAACGCACGCTTAAATTCCAGCCTTGCTCGCAACCGAGCGGATAAACTGCAAGCCAGGCTGGAAGGACGGCTGCAGGAACTGGCTCAAATGCGCCAACTAGCGGCGCAAGCGCCTATCGTGATTGGCGGCGCGCTGATCATCCCAACCGGTTTGCTGCGCAAGCTGCATGGGGAAGAGTTGGATGATCAAGCGTCTCTGTTTGGCGGAGCTCGTAAGACGATTGAAGATGCCGCCATGCAAGCCGTGATGGAATATGAAAGGAGATCGGGATATCATCCAAAGGATGTCAGTCAGCAGAACCTGGGATGGGATATCGAATCGGAAATACCTGGATCGGGTAAGCTGCGCTTTATTGAAGTCAAGGGTAGGATAGAAGGCGCGCGCACAGTGACGGTCAGCAAGAACGAGATCCTAGCGGGCTTGAATAAACCGGAGGATTACTACTTAGCGATTGTAGAAATCAATTTTGAGGCTGAACAACCGCAAACTGGCGATCCGAACTATATCAAGATGCCCTTCCAAAAAGAACCCGATTTCGCCGCGACCAGCGTCAATTATGAGTGGAGAAGTTTAAGTGATACAATCGTTCTATAAAATTCTTTTTATAGTTCACAGTTCCCATTAAAATTTTTGATTGTTTTTTTTAATGAGACGACAAAAAGCATATTTGTGTCAAATGATAATCAACATTACCTATGAGGATATTGATATTCAAGAGTAGTCTATGAACACATATCGCAAGAAATTAATCGAAGTGGCTCTGCCTTTAGAAAAAATTAATGAAGGCTCAAAAGCTGAAACTGAAAATCCTTTTTTAAAAGGTCATCCCAGGTCAATACATAACTGGTGGGCAAGAACACCTCTCTCAGTTGCTAGAGCAATTATTTTCGCTCAAATAATAGATGATCCTTCAAACGATTTTCCACCTGATGAAGCAAATAAAATTAGAGAAGAATTATTTGATTTTATTAGCAATCTATCTACTTGGGATGCGACAACAGACATGAATATCATCATTAAAGCCAGAGAAATGATAAATAATTATATTGATGATAATGTTTCCTTTTGGGATATGTTTGCAGGTAGAGCCAGCATACCTTTAGAAGCCCAAAGACTAGGTTTGAAGACTATTAGTAGTGATATTAATCCAGTATCAGTATTAATTCAGAAAGCATTAATGGATTATCCAGTTAAATTTGCGAATCATCCCGCCATCAATCCAAAGAAGGAACTTATATCTGAAATAAAGAAAGATAAATTATATGGATTAATAACTGATATTAAGTATTATGGAGAAATAATTAATACTAGAGCTAAAGATATTCTAAAATCTTATTACCCCAGAACAAAGAATAACGAAACTATTATTGCATGGCTTTGGGCAAGAACAATAACATGTACTAATCCTATCTGCAATGCAAAAATTCCTTTAATTAAATTACATAAGCTATCAGGTAAAAAGAATCATAATGTATATATAAAACCAATTATAAACGGTACTGGAAAGAAAGTAGAATTTAAAATAAGTCAAGAAAAGACCCTAAAGATCAATACTATTTCTAGAAATGGAGTAATTTGCCCTATATGTAGCCAGGCAATTCCAATAGAGAATGTAAGGAAACAAGTTAAGGAAAATGGATTTGACCATCAACTAATTGCATATGTAGCAAAAAGAAAAAATAAAAAAATTTATTATGAATCAAATGAAAAACAAGAAGAAATCGCTTCTAATTCTTTTCCAAATAATCCTCCTAATGCAAAACTTCCAAATGAAGCTCTAGGTTTTGGGATTCAAAACTATGGAATGACACAATTTATTGATTTATTTACATCTCGTCAGCTTTTATCCTTGGAAACAATAGGTAATTTGATAAAAAATCTATACGAGGAAATTCTGTTTGATAGTGATAATAATATTGAATACGCAGAAGCAATAATCACATATTTAACATGTGCATTATCAAGAATGACAGACTATCATTGTGCTTTGGCAACATGGAATCCAACAAATGAAAATATTGGACACTTATTTCAAATGCAGACTATACCCATGGTATGGGACTTTGCAGAAGCAAATATCATCGAAGGTCCACTAAATTTTTTAACTGCAATAGACTGGGTGACAAATTCACTAAATACTTTACCTGCTGGTGAGTATAAAGCTTATATATTTCAATCTGATGCAAGAAATTTTCATCTAAACGGTATTAATCAGGTAATAATTTCAACAGATCCTCCTTATTATGACAATATTGGATACGCAGATTTATCAGATTTTTTTTATATTTGGTTAAGATTTGTGCTAAAAGAAATATGTCCTGATCTGTTTAAGACGCTAATGACACCAAAAGAAGGTGAATTAATAGCTTATAATTTCAGACATGGTGGATCAGAAGAAAAAGCTAAAGAGTTTTTCATGCAAGGGTTCAAATCAACATTTAAACATCTCAAAAAGATTTGCCATCCAGATTTCCCAATTACCGTATATTATGCTTTTAAACAAACTGATATCGATGAATCACATTCGGGAAATTCAACTATAACTGGCTGGCAAACTATGTTACAAGGATTGATAGATGCTGGTTTTATGATCACTGCCACATTACCACTAAGAACTTCAAAAGCTGCTAGAAGTAGAGCTCTTAAGGCTAATGCATTAGCTTCAACGATAATATTGGCTATCAGACCAAGATTAAATAAGAAAAATATCTCAACAAAAAAAGATTTTTTATTTAGATTAAGAAATGAGTTGCCAAACGCTATCCATGCACTATCTAAAGCTAATATTGCACCTGTAGATCTGGCTCAATCTTCAATTGGACCTGGAATGTCTATTTTTTCAAATTATGAAAAAGTTTTAGAAGCTGACGGATCTCCAATGTCAGTACAAACAGCACTAGCTTTAATAAACAAAGTTCTGGATGAATATCTAGCCGAACAGGAAGGTGAAAGTGATGGAGATACGCGCTGGGCATTAGCTTGGTATGAGCAGTACGGTTTCAACGAAGGACCTTATGGCGTAGCGGAAACACTCAGCAAAGCCAAAGACATCAGCGTGGAGGGTTTAGAGGAGGCGGGCATTTTACAGGCGCGCGCTGGCAAGGTGCATCTGTTGAAATGCAGCGAACTACCCGAGGATTGGGATCCACAGCAGGATAAACGCGCCACAACCTGGGAAGCCGTGCAGCATTTGATTCGCAGATTGGAGCAGGATGGAGAAAGCGCCGCGGCGAGTTTGTTAGCGCAGTTAGGGGATCACGCCGAAGCAGCGCGCGACCTGGCATATCGTCTCTATACCATCTGCGAGCGCAAAGGCTGGGCTCAGGATGCTTTGGGCTATAATATGCTCGTCGTCGCTTGGCCGCGTTTGAAAGAACTGGCGCGCCAGAAGCGAGAAGCAGATCAAAGGCAGTTATTGTAGGAGGTTTAACCACGAATGCACACGAATTTTTAAAAGAAAAAAGATTAGTGAAGATTAGTGTTATTCGTGGTTCATAAAGTAAAATATATTACCTGTAAACTGGATGAGGAACCAAGCGCTTAAATTCTGCAATATTTCGAAGTGCATCAATAGGAACTCAATAATTTTTATTTGTAGGGAAAATTAGTCTGTATTTTGCTATGAATTCAACAATACTCATTCTGGTTTTAATACTAATTGGAATATCGATTATCAGCATTTTCGTACTGATTGCTTTAGCAATTATTTTTAAATTTCAACCAAGTCATAAAAACTCCTTACATAAGCAAGCATTACAAGATTACCGAAATGCACGTGGTACTGCTCATCTTATAATTTTGAAGAAAGCTCATAATGATATTGTCAAGAAAGGTAGATATCTAGATAAGCAAATCAAGAGTAAAGAAAATAGACATCCGCAAGCTTCTTGGACAAAACCAAATCATAAATACAATTATTCTACTGCACAAGATGATACTATAAAAATCGATAACGCTTGCGAACATCTTTTTACATCATTTTGTCCCAATAG
>Ga0172375_10009796_pt1 | contig 12545 bp, 15 predicted proteins | sample LakKiv1m_FD_114537 | JGI IMG/M metagenome (GOLD analysis project Ga0172375, IMG submission 114537) | Freshwater microbial communities from Kabuno Bay, South-Kivu, Congo - kab_092012_11.1m | ecosystem: Environmental > Aquatic > Freshwater > Lake | place: Democratic Republic of the Congo... | reverse complement strand
GGCTCAGTTGGTTAGAGCGCTACATTCACATTGTAGATGTCAGAGGTTCGAGTCCTCTATCGCCCAAATGAATTAATAGCCAGGAGATAAATTGTCCACGGTAGATCTAAAAGCGCAAATTATCGGTTTAGTAAAACTTCAGGAGCTAGACAGCGAGATTTATGCTTTGAAGAATGAAAAAGAATCTAAGCCTTTAGAGATAAAGGCTATAGAGGAATCCTTTGAAGCCAAAAAACAGAATTTAGTGCTTCTTGAAAAAAACTCTTTAGAGCTGCAAAAACAGCGCAAAGAAAAAGAGCTGGAGCTTGCGGCTAACGCCGAAGCAGTGAAAAAACTTCAAGGGCAACTGTATTCTTTAAAGACAAATAAAGAATTTCAGACTATGCTGCAGCAGATTGCTGATACCAAGGCCGATGGTTCATTGATTGAGGAGAAGATCCTTATTTCTTTTGAGGAGTCGGATAAGATAAAAGCGCTTGTTGAGCAGGAGAATCTTAAGCTTAAACAGGAAGAAAAAGTTTTTCAGGATGAAAAAAAGAAAGTTGAGCTGCGCATAAAAGAGATAGACGACCGCCTGAACCAGCTGCAGGCACAAAGGAAACAGATTACTCCCGGGATTGACGCTAAAATGCTGACTGAATACGAGAAGATACTTTCCAGCCGCGGCGGATTAGCGATTGTGACGGTGGTGGATAATTCCTGCGGTGGTTGCCATATGCTGGTGCCTCCTCAGGTGATTAATCTGATTAAGATGTATGAGCATATTGTTACCTGTGAAGTATGCAACCGCATCTTTTATATTGCGGAATGAACTGCTTAGAGATTTATATTGACGGCGCCTCAAAAGGCAACCCGGGGCACAGCGGGGTAGGGGTGGTAATTTACCGCGACGGCCAGGTATTAAAACAAATTTCAAATTATATCGGAAAGGCTACGAATAATATAGCCGAGTATACCGCGCTGATATATGCGCTGGAAGAGGCCCTGTTATTAAAAGCTAAAACATTAAAGATTAATACGGACAGCCAGCTTCTGGCCAGGCAGGTTAACAGGGTTTATAAAGTTAAACACGAAGGGCTAATGCCTTTATATCAGCGCGCTCTGAGGCTTTTGAGCGGTTTTGAGAAAGTTGCGGTTAATCATATCCCGCGGGAAGAAAATACCTGCGCGGATAAATTAGCAACAAAGGCAATTAAGGAAGCATTAAAGAAATAAGCAGGCAGGGTGTGGCTGCCCTATGCAAGTAGGGAGGAAAGTCCGGGCTCCAGAGGATAACGCAGCGGGTAATTCCCGTCCTTGTTGAATAAACATGCGGATTAGAGCCACAGAGACGAGTAGCGGCTGAAAAGCTGGCGAGGTGAAACGCGGCAATCTCTGCGTGGAGCAATGTAGAATAGGAGGCGAGCGCTGATCCGGCGCGTTTCCCGCTTACGGCGGGAGAGAGTCTCGGGTAAGCTGCTAAAGTTAGCATGGCGACGTGCTGATTGAGAGGAATAGCCACTAATCGATGCGCATTTCGCCTGCCTGCCGGCAGGCAGGCATCAAGACAGAACCCGGCTTATTCTGCCTGCTTTAAATCGGCCGCAAGGCAGCACTGGCGCAATACCGATTGGCGCCAGGTATTATGTCGAGGGTGTAAGAAAAGAGGGTTTACTGGACTAAAGATTAAGGAGGAATTATGTCAGGTCATTCTAAATGGAAGACGAATAAAGGCAAAAAAGGCATAGCTGATGCCAAGAGGGGGGCTACTTTTACTAAGATCATTAAAGAGCTTACTGTGGTTGCCAGGGACGGAGGCGGCAATCCTGATAGTAACCCGCGTTTGCGTGCGATAATGCAGAAAGCTAAAGAAGCGAATATGCCTTCGGATAATGTAAAGATGGCAATTAAACGCGGTACAGGAGAGTTACCCGGAGTGGTCTATGAGGCTGTAATGTATGAAGCCTATGGCCCGGGGGGAGTAGCTATTTTAATTGATTCGCTTACTGATAACAAAAACCGTTCTACTGCCGAGTTGCGTAATATTGTTTCAAAAAGAGGCGGAAATATGGCAGGCGCAGGTTCAGTAAGCTGGATGTTTACTCAAAAAGGGTATATCTCAGTTTCAAAAGATTTAATCAAAGAAGACGAGCTTATGAATATAGTTTTGGATGCCGGGGCGGAAGATATGAAGCATGAAGATAATATGTATGAAATTTATACTTCAGTCCAGGACCTTGAGAAAGTCAAACAGGCACTGCAGGATAAAGGGATTAAATGGGAAGATGCTGAATTAACCATGATTCCTTCTTCTACCGTAAAAGTTATAGGAGGCGAGGCTAAGCAGGTTTTAGCTTTGGTAGAAGCATTGGAAGATCACGATGATGTCCAGCAGGTATATGCAAATTTTGATATACCGGATGAGATTATGAACGAGGTTGCTTCTGAGGAATGATTATCCTGGGGATTGACCCTGCCTTAGCCATTACTGGTTATGGTCTTATCCAGGCTAAAAATGGCGTTTTGGTTTTAGGCGAGGCAGGAATAATCCAGACCCGGGCAAAAGAAGATACCTCAAGGCGGTTGGATAAAATATACCGCGGAGTTATTAAATTAATTGAAGATACACATCCGGATTGCCTGGTGCTTGAAAAGATATATTCACATTACCGGCACCCCACAACATCATATATTTTAGGCCAGGCAAGAGGAGTTATATGTCTGGCAGCAGCCAGTAAGAATATCCCTTTTTTTGAATATAGCGCTACTCGTATAAAAAAGGCTATAGTGGGGAAAGGCCTAGCCTCTAAAGCCCAGGTCCAGAGGATGGTTGCAAATACTTTAGGTTTAAAAACTTTACCGCGGTATATGGATGTTACTGATGCTTTAGCCCTGGCTATTGCTCATAGTTATATTATAAAGTCAAAAATATGATTTCTAGGATTACCGGGAAGATTTCAGAAAAAGGGGATAATTACCTTGTCCTGGATTTAGGGGGGCTAGGCTATGATATTTTTATTCCTGCCTGTGTTATGCAGCGTATTGATGAGTCCTGTAGCCCGGACGGCAAGATTACCATGTTAACGTATCATTATTACCAGGTCGAGCAGTCTAAAAGCGTGCCGATACTGATTGGATTTTTAAGCCAGGTAGAAAAAGATTTCTTTGAGGTTTTTATTACTGTTTCCGGTATTGGCCCGCGAGCTGCGCTGAAGGCTTTAAACAAGCCTATTTCATTGATTGCCAGGGCTATTGATGAAGGTGATTTGGTTTTTCTTAAGTCTCTACCCGGTATAGGCGAGCAGAGGGCAAAGGAGATTGTAGCTAAGCTGCAAAACAAGGTAGGCAAGTTTGGTTTAATCCAGGACCGTGATTCTCAGGCGAAGGTTTCGGCAAAGGGCATATCCGAAGAGGCGCTAGACGTCTTGCTGCAACTGCAATATAAAAGGACAGAGGCTCTTTCTATGATTAAAAAGGTCTTAGAATCTAATAAGCAGGTAAACACAACAGAAGAATTATTGAACTTGGTATATAAGCAATCACGTTTAAAATAATATGGAAGAGAATAATTTAAAATCAGCCGTAGAGGCGTTAATTTTTGCGTCGGATAAACCGGCAACTATTGAACAGATAAAAAAAGTCTTGAGCCTGCCGGACTCCGGGAGCGTGCGTAAGATCGTAGAGGAACTAAAGGCAGAATACGAAACGCAGAACAGGGGCTTACGCATAATTGAAATTGCCGGCGGTTTTCAAATGATAGCTTCAACTGTCTTTTCACCTTTCCTGAAAAAGCTTTATAAATACCGCTTCAGCGATAAATTATCCAAACCGGCGTTGGAAAGCCTGGCGATTATCGCTTATAAGCAGCCTTTAACTAAGTCCGAGATAGAATCTTTGCGAAATGTGAATGTCGACGGCGTGATGAAGAGCCTTCTGGATAAAAATTTGATCCGTATATGCGGAAGGAAGAAAATCCCGGGCAGGCCTTTTGTTTTTGGGACTACCCGCCTATTCCTGGAGCATTTTGGTTTAAAATCTTTAGATGACCTTCCTAAGATGGATGATTTTAGCGCTATGGCTAAAGAAGTGGAAGATAGGGCTGATATAGAAGAAATACCCGAAACGAATTTGGAGGCTAAAAATGACTCTGGAGAAAATGCGCAGGAAAATTGATATACTTGACCATAAACTGGTTAATTTATTGAATTTGCGTGCTAAGATCACCAAGGAAATTGGCAAAGAAAAGATTATTACCGGTAAATCTATTTATTCTCCTGAAAGGGAAATGCAGGTTTTGCGTAAAGCCGCCTGTTTGAATAAGGGCCCTTTAAAGAAAGGCGCGCTTGAGGCTATATACCGGGAGATTATGTCGGCCAGCCTAGCTTTAGAAAAACTTCTGAAAATCGCTTACTTAGGCCCAGAGGCGTCTTTTAGTAATCTGGCAGCTTTGAAGAGGTTTGGTTCGCAGGTAAATTTTGTTGCCTGCGGCAGTATCCCTGAGGTATTTCTTGAAGTTGAGAGAGGGGCCGCGGATTACGGGGTTGTCCCTGTCGAGAATTCTATAGAAGGCGCGGTGACTCATACCTTGGATATGCTGGTGGATTCGGAATTAAAAATTTGTTCGCAGGTCATTCTGAATGTATCGCATAATTTGCTGGCTAATTGCCCGAAGAATAAAATCCGCAAAATCTATTCTAACCCGCAGGTCTTTGGCCAATGCCGTATCTGGCTGCAGAAGAATCTGCCTAATGTTGAACTGGTGGATGTATCAAGTACTACCCGGGCGGCTGAGTTGGCCAGGAAAGAAAAGAATAGCGCAGCCATAGCCTCTCTCTTGGCCTCTAAAGTATACGGATTAAAGGTTCTGGCAAGCGGTATCCAGGATTCATTAAAAAATGCGACCCGTTTTCTGGTAGTCGGCAAAAACGTGGCTGCGCGTACCGGGCATGATAAAACCTCGCTGCTCTTCTCAATTAAAGACCGCGTAGGAGCGTTATACGAAATGCTCCTGCCGTTTCGTAAATACGGAGTTAACCTTACAAAAATTGAGTCGCGGCCTTCAAAGAAAAAAGCCTGGGAGTATTATTTCTTTGTTGATATTTTAGGGCACCAGGATGACTATAAAATTAAGAAAGCGTTAAATGAATTAGAACGCAGGTGCACATATTTAAAAATACTGGGTTCTTATCCCATAGGAGAATAATAATAAAGTGAAAGAGTTAATACGCGAGAGTGTTTTAAGTGTAAAGCCTTATGTAGCCGGAAAGCCTATTGAAGAAACTAAAAGGCAATTAGGATTAAAAGAGGTAATTAAACTGGCTTCTAATGAAAACCCCTTTGGCCCATCTCCGAAAGCTATCAGCGCTATAAAAAAATGTTTATCCGGCCTTAACCGTTATCCGGATTCCCAGGGGTTTTATCTCAAGAAGCGGCTGGCCAGACACTTATCCCTTGGGCCGGAGAACCTTGTTCTTGGCAATGGGTCTGATGAGCTTATTGATGTGTTAATCAAGACTTTTGTGGAGCCCGATGAGAATATTGTTACCTCGGAGACTACTTTTCTGGAATACGAAATTACTGCCCAGGTAAATGACCGCAAGATTAAGAAAGCTCCGCTGCGTTACTTTAAGTATGATTTAGGGGCAATGCTCAAACTGGTGGATAAGAAGACAAAACTGATTTTTATTGCTAATCCCAATAATCCGACAGGTACGTATGTAACTAAATATGAGGTTGCGGATTTTATTAATGCCTTACCGGAATCAATAGTGGTTGTTTTTGATGAAGCGTATGATAACTTTGTTGATGTTGATGATTATCCGGATTCCTTAAGCTACCTAAGGCGTAAAAAGAAGGTGGTTATTCTTAAGACTTTTTCCAAGAGCTATGGGCTGGCGGGTTTACGTTTAGGATATGCTGTCGCTGAAAGCGAACTCATTTCTTATATGGAGAGGGTCAGGCAGCCGTTTAATGTTAACACATTGGCACAGGCGGCAGGAATAGCTGTTTTGGATGATAAAGATTTTCTTAAAAAAACGCGCCGGCTGGTATTGGAAGGCAAGGATTTTATTTATAAAGAGCTTTCTAAACTGGGGTTGGGTTTTCTGCCCTCGGTATCTAATTTCATCCTTATTGATACAGGCAAAGACTGCTTGGAAGTTTTTAAAGCTATGCTTAAGTTCGGGGTGATTGTCCGCGATATGAAACAGTATGGCCTGAAAGATTTTATCCGGGTGACCATTGGTACTCAAAAAGAAAATGAAAGGTTTATCCGTGTTTTAAGGAAAGTGCTCAAGGAGAAACTCTAATGATTATTGTTTTAAAACCAGAGGCAACTGAAGCGCAGGTCAGCCATATTATAGAAAAGGTAAAAGTTTTAGGGTTAACCCCGCATGTCTCTAAAGGTTCAGAGAGGACGATTATCGGTGTTATCGGCCCGGAAGATGTTTTGCGGGTAACTCCGCTTGAAGTTTTTCCGGGAGTTGAGAAAGTTATTCCTGTGCTTTCGCCGTTTCGTCTGGTTTCCCGTGAGTTCAAGAAAGAAGATTCTGTAATTGACCTTGGTAAAGGAGTAAAAATCGGAGGCAAGGCTCTGGTAGTTATGGCCGGCCCTTGTTCAATTGAGAATATTGAGCGTTTGTATGAAATAGGTAAACAGGTGAAGAAAGCCGGAGCAACTGTTTTGCGCGGCGGGGCATTTAAACCCAGGACATCCCCTTATAGTTTTCAAGGTTTAGGCAAGGCGGGCTTAGAAATGCTTAAACAGGCAGGAGATGAGTTAGGTTTAGTTACGGTCAGCGAGGTAATGGATAGCCGCGATGTGGAACTGGTTGCTAAATATGTAGATGTTCTGCAAATTGGTTGCCGTAATATGCAAAATTTTAACCTTTTAAAAGAAGTAGGCGCCACTAAGAAACCAGTGCTTTTAAAAAGGGGGATGGCTTCTACCGTAAAAGATATGCTGATGTCTGCTGAGTATATATTAAGCGGAGGGAATTTCTCGGTGATTCTTTGCGAGCGGGGCATCCGCACATTTGAGGATTCTACACGCAATACTCTGGATATAAGCGCAGTTCCGGTAACTAAACAGTTATCTCATTTGCCGATTATTGTTGACCCATCTCATGCTGCAGGCAAATGGGGCCTGGTTGCTGCTTTGGCAAAAGCAGGAGTTGCTGCAGGATGCGACGGACTGATTATTGAAGTGCATAACCATCCTGAAGAAGCTGTTTCTGATGGTGAGCAGTCGCTTATTCCTGAAAAGTTTTCCAGCCTGATGAATGAACTCAGGGGGATCGCCGGTTCCGTAGGAAGAGAGGTCCTATGAAATTGTTTAACAAGGCAGTAATTATCGGCACCGGGTTAATCGGCTCATCCTTGGGGCTGGATTTAAAGAAAAGGCATTTGGTTTCACAGATTACAGGGTTAAGCCGGCATCAGAGCAATGCCAGGCTAGCTAAGAAATCCGGGGCTATTGATTATGCTTCTTCATCTTTAGATGTGGTTAATGACGCGGACTTAGTCATATTGGCAACGCCGGTTGATTCAATCCTTGAGTTTGCTTTTAAAATTGCCGGGAAAATAAAGAAAGAGTGCGTAGTTATTGATGTCGGCAGTACTAAGGAGCAGATAGTTTCTAAAATTAACCGGGTCATTCCTAATTTTGTCGGATGCCATCCATTATCAGGTTCAGAAAAAAGGGGGGTTGCTAATCTTGCCGCGGGTATTTTTAATAATTCCATCTGCATTGTTACTCCTACGGTTAAAACTGATAAAAAGGTTTTGAATAAAGTTTGCCTGCTTTGGCGGAAATTGGGCAGTAAGGTAGTTATTCTTTCGCCGGAAAAACATGACCGTATCCTGGCCTTTACCAGCCATCTGCCACATGCTGTTGCTTTTTCTCTGATTGGATCTATCCCTGATAAATTTTTAAATTTAAGTTCAGGGGGATTAAAGGATACCACCCGTATTTCGGCTTCGGATGCCAACCTTTGGAGCGAAGTATTCTTAAGTAATCGCAGGAATATTTTGTCCTGTTTATCAGCCTTCCAAACAAAGCTTTCCGTTTTAAAGCTTGCCCTGGAAAGAAAAAATAAGAAGTTATTAATGAAGATTCTTTCAGCCGCTAAGAAAAAAAGAGAGAAGTTGGGATGATTGTTGCAATTGACGGCCCTGCGGGGGCTGGAAAAAGTACCGTAGCCAAAATCTTAGCCAAAAGGCTGGGTTTTCTTTATATAGACACCGGCGCAATGTACAGGGCGCTGACTTTAAAGGCCCTTGATAACAATGTTGATATCAAGGATGAGGATAAAATTAACCGCTTGGCCCTAGAGACCAGTATAGATTTGCGCAGTAATCTTGATGGGTCATTAAGCGTTATTCTTGATGGCAAGGACGTTTCTTTGGAAATACGCAAACCTCGGATTACAGAATATGTTTCCGATGTTTCTAAGATTAAGGGTGTAAGGCAAGTATTGGTTAAGATGCAGAGAGAGCTTGGCGAGAAGGGCGATTGTGTTTTAGAGGGTAGGGATATAGGAACAGTGGTTTTTCCTTTCGCCCAAAGGAAATTTTTTATTGATGCCTCCGCGGAAGTCCGGGTGAACAGGCGTTTTAAAGAATTAAAATGTTTGAATCATAATGTCGCAGAAGCTGATGTGGCTAAGGACCTTTCTAACCGCGACAAAATTGATTCTACGCGCGAAGTTTCTCCTTTACGTAAAGCAGAGGATGCGATTTATATTGATACGACAAAACTTTCCATAGAAGGGGTCGTAGAAAAGATGCTGGAGTTGTGTAAATAAATGGACAGGTCATTATTAAGGAATTTTTCTATTATCGCCCATATTGACCATGGTAAATCAACTTTGGCTGACCGGATATTGGAGCTAACCGGAGCTGTGGATGTCCGCCATAAAGGTGATCAGCTGCTTGATGATATGGAGCTGGAGAAGGAGCGGGGCATCACGATTAAGGCCTCTATGGTCAGGTTAAATTATTTTTCCAAGAAATTTAATAAAGAATATATTTTAAATCTAATTGATACCCCGGGTCATGTTGATTTTACGTATGAAGTATCCAAGTCGTTGGCTGCCTGTGAGGGTGCTATACTTGTAGTGGATGCCGGCCAGGGGATAGAGGCGCAAACCGTAGGTAATTATTACCTGGCGTTAGAAAATAATCTTCATGTTATCCCGGTGATTAACAAAGTTGATTTAATTTCCGCAGATGTAGCCAGGGTTAAATCGCAGGTTGAAACTGTCCTGGGTTTTAAAGAAGGCGAAATAATCCTGGCTTCGGCAAAAGAAGGCCGGGGGGTTATTGAAATCCTGGACAGGATAGTTGAAACTATCCCCGCGCCCGGCGGACAGATTGAAGGTGCGCTTAAGGCTTTAATTTTTGATTGCCGTTTTGATTCTTTTAAAGGAGTAGTGGTTTTTGTTAAGGTTATAGACGGCCAGATTACCCCAAAAACGAGCCTGAAGATGTTTCATACCGGCAAGGTTTATAAAATTGAAGAGCTTGGGGTTTTTAAGGATTTAAAATATTCTGCCGTAGATTCCCTGAGTTGCGGAGAGGTAGGGTATTTTACCGCCAATATGCGCGACCCGAGAGAAGTAATTATCGGCGATACGATTACCGATCCTAAGAATCCGTGTTCTGAAGCCTTACCGGGGTACCGTAAAGTTAAGCCCCTGGTTTTTTGCGGTATTTATCCGGTTAACCCGGCTGATTTTCCGGAATTACGCGACGCTATGGATAAACTGAAACTTTCAGACGCCTCTTTTGTTTTTGAGCCTGAGAATTCCCAGTCATTTGGTACCGGTTTTCGTTGCGGTTTTTTAGGGCTCTTGCATATGGAGATAATCCAGGAACGGCTCGAGCGTGAGTATAACTTGAATCTTATTCTTACTGTTCCTAATGTAGTTTATCGTATAAAAACCAAGGATGGGCAGCTTATTGAAGTGGATACTCCGGCTAAGCTTTCAGCTTCGCAGGATATTGCGGAGGCCCAGGAGCCGTATGCCAGCCTTTTAATGATTGTGCCGGTAGAATCAATAGAAGCGGTTTGTGATTTTACCAAATCCCGCAGGGGTGTTTTTGTATCCAATGAATATTTGAGTGAAGACAGGGTTAAGGTGATTTTCCAGATTCCCTTGTCTGAAATAATTGTTGACTTCTATGACCGGGTTAAGTCAATTACCCGCGGCTATGGCTCAATGGATTATGAGTTTAAGGAGTACATACCTACAAAATTAGTAAAACTGGATATCTTATTGAACGGGCAGGTTTGCGATGCCTTTTCTTCCCTGATGTTTAAAGAGAAAGCTACTTCGCGCGCTCATCTTTTAGTGGGTAAATTAAAGGAATTAATTCCCCGCCAACTTTTTGAAGTGGTTATCCAGGCAGCTATAGGTAGCCAGATCTTAGCCTCTGAAAAAGTAAGGCCGGTTGGAAAACATGCTACGAGCAAGTGTTCCGGTGGGGATATTACCCGTAAACGCAAGCTTTGGGATATCCAGAAAAAGGGGAAGAAGAGGCTTAAGCAATTTGGAAAAGTTGAAATTCCGCAAGAGGCATTTCTGGAGGTATTAAAAATATGAGCTTAAAGAAGAGATCTGTATTGCGTGACTGGGTTGAATCTATAATTATAGCATTTATTTTGGCTATGATTATCCGGACATTTGTTGTCCAGGCTTTTAAAATACCCACCGGTTCAATGCGCATGACTCTGCAGGAAGGTGATTTAGTCCTGGTAAATAAGTTTATCTATGGGGCTAAAGTTCCCTGGACCAGCTGGTATCTTCCGGCCTTAAGGGAGCCAAAGAGGGGGGATGTAGTAGTTTTTGTTTACCCGGAAGACAAGAAAAAAGATTTTATTAAGAGGTTGGTTGCTCTCCCCGGTGAGACCGTAGAGATTAAGAGCGGCACAATTTACATTAATGATCAACCGGCAAGTGATGCTATCTTTAAGCAAATTTATTATTATAACCGGGGGGACTTTGCTGCTGAGGGCCAGAAAATAGTAGTACCGCAAGATTGCTATTTTGTATTAGGGGACAATTCCCTTTCTTCTAAAGACAGCCGGTATTGGGGTTTTGTGCCAAAAGAAAATTTACTCGGCAAGGCCCTGATTATTTACTGGCCGATCCACCGTATAAGGGTAATCAAATAAATTCCGCGCCTTGTTTAAAGGCATGCGGCTTGATAAACTGAATATGAAAGAAGGTGCGGGATGAATATAGCAAATAAGATTTCAACTTTCCGTATTTTAAGCGTTCCTTTTTTTATCGCCTGCCTTGTTTATTACACTCCGGAAAAACAGTTCTTAAGGATTTTGGCATTGATTATATTTATTTTAGGCGCTATTTCTGACGGGCTGGATGGTTTTATAGCCAGAAAAGCTAAATTGCAATCAAAGGCCGGATTGATTCTGGACCCTTTAGGAGATAAACTTTTACTGATGAGTGCCTTCATTTTTCTCTCTCCTGTAAGTAAGATGGTGTTAAAATTTCCGCTTTGGGTAAGTTTTATTGTGATATCAAGGGATGTGATTATTATAATAGGTGCAGTAGTTATATATATGGTTAAGCAGTCTTTAGGCGTCCACCCTACAAAATGGGGAAAACTTACTACTACATTTCAAATGCTTTCAGTCTTGTGCGTATTATTGCAGTATAAAATGGCATCTTTTGTTTGGTGGATAGCGGTAATATTTACTATTGTCTCAGGGTTTGATTATGTGAAAAGGGGGTTTCAAATTCTATATGCTTTGGATAATCGCCGCATTAATAGCTAGTTATTTATTAGGTTCAATCCCTACAGCCTATCTTTTTGGAAAGGCGAAAGGCATTGATATTCGTAAGGTTGGCTCCGGAAATATCGGAGCGACTAACGCTATGCGCGCCTTGGGGAAGGGGACGGGGATTACGGTTTTGTTATTAGACATATTAAAAGGTTTTATGGCTGTTGTTTTTCTCGGTGATTATTTTGGGGATAAACCAATTTTATGGCAGGTTCAAAACCTTCGTATTATCATAGGGTTATGTTGTATTTGCGGGCATAATTGGACTATTTTCCTTAAGTTTAAAGGAGGCAAGGGCATCGCAACCAGTTTTGGAGTACTTCTTGGGCTTGCGCTTAGATTACCAGGGCTAAACATGGTAATAGGTATATTAATATTGACCTGGGTAATTGTTTTTATGCTCTGGCGGATAGTATCCTTGGCTTCAATTATTGCGGCTATAGCGCTGCCCGTATCTGTTATATTATTTAGACTGCCGGCGATTCTGGCTGTTGTGAGTATTATTCTTTGTATTTTTGTAGTTATCCGCCATAAATCCAACTTTGTAAGGATACTCCAGGGGAAAGAACCCCGCCTTTATTTTAGCAAGTCCGGAAAATAAACCTCGTCGATAAACAAAGCAAGCGCTTTCATTTTCAGGCCATTTCCTATTGAAATGGCCTTTTTTTGGTTGCATAATTAAGTAGTACAAGAGATTAGCTATAGAAACCCACTAGCCAATATGGGTAAGCTGGGTTGCCGGTTAAGGCAATCCAGCTAG
>Ga0172375_10009795_pt1 | contig 12546 bp, 14 predicted proteins | sample LakKiv1m_FD_114537 | JGI IMG/M metagenome (GOLD analysis project Ga0172375, IMG submission 114537) | Freshwater microbial communities from Kabuno Bay, South-Kivu, Congo - kab_092012_11.1m | ecosystem: Environmental > Aquatic > Freshwater > Lake | place: Democratic Republic of the Congo... | reverse complement strand
TGAGTCAAAGGAATTGTCATTACCTAAAACGAAGAAACAATATGAATTTATGCTGCGTGAGCAGATAGTTGATAAGGTTCTTGGTAATTTCGATGCACATAGTAAGAATTTTATAGTCTTGAGGGACGGGAGGATAATCGCTATTGATAAGGGAGGGGCCTGGGAGAGGACAAGGTTTAGGGTTAAAGATGTTAGTAATATTGATAATATACTCCCGTCACTAACAAGCCCTGACAATTGGAGTGTGTATTATAAAATTCATTCTGAGATGGCGCGTGTTTTTAGAGAGACGGGTAAGATGCCTTTTGATGTAAATCCAGCAGAACTTGAAGATACAGTTAATAGGGCAAGGAGATTATTAGATGTAAGATATATTAACGACGGAGTGAATAAGAAGCGTAATCTGATTTTAGAAAAGATATTTGAGTGGAGGAATGATCCTAGATATGCTGCTGGTGTTGATAGTTCAACTCAATTAATATATAAAATATTACTACCAGAAAGCAGGAGGATCAACAAGGATGCTGCATATTGGTATTCTAGTATTTCTGGGATAGATTATCATTATAAAGCCCCAAAAATCCCTAGGGTAGCGAATGCTTCTGCGTTCGTGACACCTTCTGAGATTGTTCCAAGTTCGTATGATGTAACGATGGGTGATGGTGTCTATTATAATACAAGAACAGGGTTATTACGAAAAGAGATGCCTTCATGGAAAGATAAGAAAGAGTTCAGAGAATGGTTTGCTTCAAAGACTGGGTATACACCCCCTTCTGGTTGGTTGAGGAATACTAATATAAAAGATATACGGTTGATGTTTCAAGATATTGCTCCATTCATCGATAAGTTGCATTTGGATTGGTCGAAAATAGTTGATATAGATATTGTGTCCAATAAGCAGATGGCCGATTTAGGGGCATCTGGTGCAGGTGGTGTATTTAAGAGTAATGCAATGAGTGGTAAGGGGCAGATATATTTGAATAACGAATTGAAAAGGTCTGTAACGAAGTGGGCATCTCCTGAAGAATATTATAAGGAGAAGATAGCATCAATAAAGAAATTAGCAAAGGCTCTCAGGGAGTTGCGAAGAACGGATGGTTTTTCTCCCCAAGAGATCGCAATGAGGAGGGCACGTAGAGAAATTTTATTGGAAAATGATTTGAAGAAGAACACAGCAAAAGTCATTAGAAGAGATTTTACTCCTGATGTTAGAAACTTCCTTACAACGGCAGGGACAGCGCATAATCATGTTTCTGGTTCGTTTATACATGAGATAGGGCATGCTTTCCATTTACAGAATAAGGCAAAAGTGGGAGATAGTTTGGGTAGAGAATTTTATTGGCAGCGCAGAGAAGAGGTCACACCATATAATTTTGTTACTACTACTTATTCAATTCAAGATACGGCGGAGGCATTTGCTGAGGCGTTTAGTTTATATGTATTGGGACATCTTAAAGCTATTCCTAGAGGACTTGCATTGTTTTTTGAGCGGGAGACGGGAATTGGCATTAAGAAACGGCTTATTGAATTACGGGTTTTGAAGAAAGTCCCAAGAAAGTAAGGCATATAGAACTATGGATGATACATTACATTATACAAAACAATGCACAATGTGCAGACATCTCTACCCTATCTCTAAACAATATAGATATGAAAAAGAGGGTGTCATCTTATGTGATGCTTTTCCAACTGGTGATGGAATACCAAAGGATATATTCAGTAATGATGTTCTACATAATAAGCCCTATCCAGGAGATGGGGGAGTAATGTTTGATCCGGTCATGCCTTATCTCTATTCAAAGGATTGATAGATATATGTGGTATAGACTTATTCCTCATAGAATATCACGTGATTTGATCTTGTCTACAGGTTTTGATGTTGTTTTTGTGGCAAAGCATAGGGGTGGTATATATGTTGAATCAAGGGATGTTGCTCAATCGATTGTAAATATATATGGTGGCGTTGCGATACCTGACCCTGATGTGGGTATGGAAAAGATTTATTCAAAATATCCAACTCCTATAGGAGTGGTTTATCATATTGACAGTAAACCCATCGAGGTGGTGTTATGTAAAGCACAATTGGTGATGTATGATAAATCTATATTCGAGGTGAACCAATGGATCGTCAAGACATTGCGAGGGAAGTCTCAAAAAGAACAGGAGAGACTATTAAGCTCTGCCAAAAACTTATTGACAACACTATCGCCGTTATTAGGGAAGAACTCGTTCATGAAGATAATGCGCGTGTTCGAATACCCAATCTCGGTATCTTTGAACGATATATCCACAAGGGACTCGGGTACAAAACCTTCAAAGGCAAAGAATACTTCCTCAAAGACAAGTCCAAAATCCGGTTCAGGGTGAACCAGGCGCTGAAAACGGATGTAGAAAATGCAGGGGCGAAAGAGGGTATAGTGCAACACGAAGCGGACGAAAAATACTTCTCTTCACCATAGATATCCCAAAAATGGGGGGACAGGATAATAAATATATAAAAGATATATAGTAAGACAACGAGGGGAGGGATATATTAGTGAAAAGAGAAAAAGGACGTAGAAAAAGTAAACATAAACAACAAAATCAGTGCGTTGCCCGAGAGGACACCAAAATAGCAGAGCTTGACGAAGTTGAAGAAGAGGCATCAAGGAGGCTGGAGTCTTGGAATACGGTGTGTTATCTATATGGGAGAGAGTGGGATGGCTGCACCCACTACTTCTCGAAGCGGGTCGATAGGGAGGAGTTTGCCGTTATGTATGATTGGGAACCCAGTAGGATGGAGGTGCGTTTGGTACCGCAACCCTATGGAACCTGTAACGATGACCCCGATTTCCTGTTACAGATACGTCCACTCCTCCGGGGGGAACAATTACAGTTAGACTACGTGACCCAACTCGCCAACGAAGAGGATGACTACTTCTAGTGCGGCCTGCACGACATTTGACATAAGTTTTCACATATAGTATAAAGGGGGGGATTGGAAAAACAGGAAGGGTATCGACCTGGTTAGTCGATACTGTCAGTAGAGGTTGTAATATGAAGCCACAGCAAACCCCCGATTTCCCAGGCCGCTACGGTTCTCCTGTTCCGTGGATGTCTGGAGGTATCCTCCTACCGAGGGTCAGGGATAGGTTCTTCTGCAAGGTGGATGAGTAGTGTTAGAGCTGATACGAAAAGTTGATACCGGTCCCAAATGGTGTGTTTATGCGGGTGTTGGAGAATAAGTACGCAACATCGCGGTGGGCTGATGACACACTAAGAAAGCCCCAGTATGGGCGGACTGTATTATATGAGACTAAGGTTGACCATTAGTCGAAGTCATTACTAATAGCATTACGCTATTAACTCTACATTCAGTGGGTAGCCTGAATGGAGTTAGCCACTAGCGGCATTACCCTCACGGGATGTCGCCACTTGTGTTTGTAGTGTATGTGGTATTTATATGTCTTGTCCTGAATCGCCGGGGTAGAAATAGAAGAGGCGCATGCCATGCAATTCAGGGTAAAATGGGGGTGGAGACGAAACACCTATAACAAAGTAAGAAGCAGAGACATAACCGTAATCCAATAGCAGAGATCATGCTGCACAATACCAAACCTGAGGCCATAACCGATGAAAAGAAGGAGGAGTAGATGCCAACGACCCAAACCCGCACCCTTCCCATACTGCTTCCATGCAGCCAGTCGGGCGTGAAGCACGCGCCTCATCCTAGTACAGCGGTGGGGGCGAGGTCCGAAATTAAAGCGCCGCCCTGCGGCGCAATGGGCGGGAGGTCTTTCCAATACGCAGCAATTTTTAGGGTTATCCTATAAGATTTATTATTCCAAATACGCGGCAATTTTTTAGACATTCCTATAAGATTAGATATGGGTTTGATGTGTTTATAAGATTAAAAGGTTGTAATTTGACAGGGGCGGTTGAGTTTGTTATTTTATGTGTAAAGGGAGGAGGTGAGAAAGATGTAAAAGTCGGTGTTTTTAGTGGTCAGGTTGGACGAGGATGAGACTATAATAGGGGGAGACAATTAGTATGGAGAGGGCCGGATGAAGCGTGGTAGCTCTCCTGGTCGAGGAATAATCGCTATGGATAGTTTAATACAGGATGTATTTACTGAGATATATGAGAGGAACGTATGGGGGAATCGCCCAGTGTCAGGGTCGGGATCAAGTCTTCTCTCTACCCGCGTAATTAGGGAAAGCATACCAATCTTATTAGAGAAGTATAAGATCAAATCCATTTTGGATATACCTTGTGGCGACATGACATGGATGCAGTTTGTTGATTTAGAAGGCATTGACTATACTGGGGCCGATATAGTAGAGGAGTTGGTTGATATCAATTGCAAAAAGTTCAAATGGAAGTTTACTTGTATGGACATAGTATCCGACAGAATGCCACAGGTGGATCTCATTATAAGTCGGGATTGTCTGGTTCATTTGTCACAAAATGATGCCATGAGGGCGATTGATAACGTAATCCAAAGTCGGGCAAAGTATTTTTTAACAACTACGTTTCCGAAACATAAGAATAAAGACATTTATACCGGTCAATGGCACCCGTATAATCTACAACAGAAGCCGTTTCTTTTCTCGCATCCCCTGGAATTAATAAATGAAGGGTTAGATGGTATGTATAAAGACAAATCGCTAGGAATGTGGGAAGTAATTACACTTAAAAAATAAAGTGTGAAATGGATATATGTTGGAATTGGAACACAAAAATTAAGGATTATTTTTTCTTATAGTAAAAAAGATTAATTGATATTAATGATGGTCGCACCTGAACTTGTGTGTAGAATCGTTTAATTATTACATTCCGGTGTATAAGTATAGACTGGAAGGGTGTGGTTTATCAAATGAAACAAAAAGTTGTTGAGAATTGGAAACGTCTTGTTTATGGCGAAGTATATGTCCCCTATCGTATTGACACCGATCTTGAATTTGCCACGCCGGAAGAAATTGAGAAGGCTGCCCACTACTTCATGGCCCAATCAAATACCCACAATGTTGATTCCGAACATAATTTCAAACAGGCAGATAATATTGTGGTGCAATCCTATATAGCCAAGGAGAATGACCCGGATGGTTTCGTCCCTGGTTCTTGGATTGCAGTTGGGCAGATAAAAGATGACGCACAATGGGAGCTTGTTAAGAGTGGGAAGTTGAACGGGTGGTCGATGGCGGGCCGAAGTGATAAAGTTCCGCGCACAGTGAAAGTCACGGCGTTGGTATCCGCTACATTGAAGACGGATGAGTCGATTAAAGAGGGTGTTGAAAACCATGTCCATGACATGATTCTAAAGTTTAATGATGGTAAGGTTATGCCGACAATGACATCCGAGGTGTTGGGTCATAGTCATGAGGTTATTGCCACAACTGCCACGGAAGAGGCGAATGGGCATTCCCACAGATTCAATCTCGATTGGTCGAATGATTCCCCTGACATACAAAAAGAGGAAAAGGAGATTCCGGCAGTCGAGCTTGTTAATATACAGCCCGATTGGTTGTCTCTGGTTGAGCACGCCGCTACCCGTAGGGCATTCAAGATGGTGAAGTGCGAAGAAATGATTAAGGAGGTGTCGCCATTGGATAGGGTTGTCCATGCAATAGTATCGGATCTTGAGTTCGATGAGGTTCTGAAGTTGGAGGATTTGGGTTGGCTCGTTCCCTCAGAAGTGCATTTTGAGGAACGGGTACGTATTGGCAAATCGAATAAATATATACTGATCCCAAATGCTAATTTCGTAAAGGGTTCTCTGAAGACGATTGATACGAACAAAGAGAACGTAAAGATGATTGCGGGTATTCTGAAAGAGGATGCCATAAAAAACGCTATTTCAGTTGAAGGGGTTGAGGAAATGGATGAAGCAAAAGTATTGGAATTGATTGAGAAGGCTCTCTCAGAGAAATTGGGTGAGCTGGTGAAAACTGAGGAGGTTGCTGCACTGAAGGACGAAATTGCTAAAAGTGTAGACGCATTGAAGATTGAATTGGTAGAATTGTTTACACCGAAAATTGAAGAGGTTACAAAATCTCAGGGTGACACGCTTGGTGAGATTAAAGTTCTTATCGAGACCCTTCAAAAGTCACAGGCCGAATTGGTTGTCAAGCATGACGAGCTATCCCAAAAGGCGATGTCTATGTCAGGTGCCGGGTCCAATGATGAGGTAGTAACCAAGTCTGATTCTGAGCGACCAAGTGATTGGTTCTTCAATCACAAGAACCCTCTCGTCCAAAAAATTTTGGCAGAGTAATTAAAAATAATAGGTATATAAGGAGTACGATGACGATGGATCTAGCACAGAGAAATAGGAAACTTTGGGAAGCAATAAAAAAGGGCGACATTTCTGTATCTGATTTGATATCTAATGGTGGCTACCTTCCCACTGAGATGGAAAACAAATTCCTCTTGAAGGTATATGATAGCACGCCATTTTTGAAATCTATCCGACGTATTGATATGAATGCTCCAAAGCGGCGTATTAATAAGCTCGGTATCACTGGCAATTTCTTGAATGTTGCACCTGCCTCTGGGACGGCGCTTGATGCAGCAAAGCGTTCGAAAGTATTTACTGATTATATTGAGCTGACAACCAGTGAACTTATCGGTTCGATGTATATCCCGTATGATGTAATCGAGGACAACTTGGAGAAGGGTGCGCTTGAAGATACCATTTTTAATGAGATTCTTCCCCCGAAGATTTCTCGTGACCTTGAAAAACTCATCATACAGGGGGATGCCGATTCGCAGGACAATCTACTGACAGCATTTGATGGTGTTATTGTGCAGTTGACCGATGCAAATGATAATATCGTTGCGTTTGACGATGGAACAGGTATTCCTGATGTGGATATGTTTGAGGCTATACTTGAGGCGCTACCTTGGGAATATCGCGAACTGCATCAGGAACTAAGGTATATAGTCCACCATTCAACTATTGATAAATTCGTTATGGAATGGATGGAGAGATTAACTGCTGGTGGAGATGTGCATATTGATACCGATCATCTCGCCAACCATGGTTTCCGTGGTATTCCTATGATGCCTACTTCTCGTATTCCGGCAGCAAAGGGTATTCTGACTGTTCCAAACAATATTATACTTGGTGTTCAGAGAGGCATCCAGTTTGAAACCGCTCGTGATATCGAAGCGCGTGTGATTATAGTTGTTGTGACTATAAGATGTGCTGTAGGTATCGAGGAGACTGAAGCGGCTGTTCTGGCTACTGGTATTAATCCTTCAGGTACCACGACTACTACTACTACTACTACTACATAAGGAATACAGTGTATGCCCGTAGTTCGATACATTGGGGAAAAACCGAGAACTGTAGTCCTATCAGGTGTTGGTAGGCTGCGTCTCGAATTTATGCAGGAGGTTGATCTGCCGCAATCAGCGGTAGATAGCCTCCGTATAATGAACGGCAGAGAGAAGATTCCCCTGTATGATATTTTAGATGAGGGTGTGCAGGAGGAGATCTCGGATCTCATTAAAATATGTGCTGATACTCTTCCTGAACCACCCAAACGAATGTTTCAACAGCCCTTGTCTCCAGAAGAAAAAAAACGTAGAGCGGATAAGGCGCGGGAAACACGGAAAAAGAACGATGCAACGAGGAAGAAGAATCCTCAACCCGATATATTCTCAAGGAAATAATTGATGGCTGGTCTTATCGTAACGCCAGGTGCTTACAATGCAAACTCATTTGTTACAGTATATGATATTCCAGGTATCGTTGCTGAATTAGGAATTGATACTGCTACTTGGAATTCTGCCGGGCTGACGGTGAGCCAAAAAGAGGCGTATCTGATATTTGCTGCTGATCTTATGGGTGAGATATTTTCGTTACGTGGGTATCGGGCATATAGGTATCAGCGCTTGTGTTTTCCGAGAGCCAACTGTCAGGAATTATTTGGGCTAGGACTAGATATTATTCCAGACGAGGTGAAAAAAGCACAAGTTTACATAGCCACAACTGTAATTCCAGAATACTTTGAGGCACGGGAGAGTTGTGGTTCAGGCACAGAGGACGATGCTGGGGATATATCCTCAATTGCTATGCGTGGGGTATCGGTTTCCTTCAAATCGAAGGAGGGGTCGACAGACGATGTGGTGAGTTATTTTATTAAAAATAAACATACGTTGTTGTTTTCTCTAATGAGTAGATTCACGGCCCAGATAAAAATTATTGACGGCTCGGCAAAGACCCTACTTGATGAGGTTGAGGGTGTTACAACTACCTCAACTACTACAACAACAACTACTACTACCACGACGACTAGCACGACGCTAACTACCACCACGTCAACGACAACTACAACGACTACGACAGTGTAGTATATAGGAGAATATAGATGCCAATAGGTAAGACAGGACAGAGAGGACCGCAAGGGAAACGAAAGCTTACTGGGTCGGTATGGTCTAGGGAGTCTGAATCAGAAAGGGCTGTTGGGACAGTAGCTGGTAGAGCGGGTAAACATGTTGACGGTAGGTCGTATATCAATCCTACGACTACTACCACCACTACGACTACTACGACTACTACCACTACTACCACCACTACCACTACTACGACTACGACTACGACTACTACGTCAACGACTACGTCAACGACTGCGTAGTGAGGGAATGAATGGGTATTAGTCAAGCATCCATAGCTAAGGTACGAAGGGCGATAGAGTTCACCTTTGATTTTCTCGCCTCGGACTCTATCGCCTGTGTACCATTTTCTGGATCACCAAAGACCATCAGGGCGATGGTTCAGGACTTTGAGTCAGGCGGGATGGGTGTTATTGTAGATGCTGCTGGAAGACGAGTTCACTATGATTTGGAGGTGGTTATTTCAGCAGATGATTTATTGACTGCCGGATTGACGATAGCAACGATCTCACATTTTTTATTTGGGGGAAAAAGATATGATCTCTCTACTGGAGAGAATGTGCTATCGAAAATGGTTCCTATTGGTGGAGTGCATAATCTCATAACCATTTATTTGACGAAAGCGGTTGAACTGGATCAGACTGTAACGCCAAATTCGATAGGATATGTGGAATGAGTAGTATTGAACTAACAGGGAATTGGGGTTCGTTACAGATTGAGGCGGAGGCCGCTCTTGCTAGGGCGACAGATGAGGTTGGGAATACTATTGTGGGGCTATTCAAGCAGCATTTTGCGGCACAGGATTTGGGTTGGGCTCCATTAAAGGAATCTACAAAAAAGCGGAAGGCTAAGGCCGGAATGAAAAATCTTAGTAGGGCATCCACAAGGGAACTCCGTGGGCGGGCCGGAAAACTTGGTATTCCAGGAGCTGAGACACTTGGGCGCAGTGGTTTGATGAGTGGATTGTCCGCGAAGTCGGCCACACTTATAGATACTGGCCTTTTGGCTTCTTCATTTACATATAAGAAGCTATCCGCCTATTCTGGTCAGGTTGGTGTTATAAGAAAGGCACAGCACGGGGCCAACCTAGCGGCAATTCATGAGTATGGAAATCCGGCTGGGGGCCTACCTGCAAGGCCCTTTGTCAAACCAGTGGCGACAGAGATGGAAGGGAAATTACAGGCAATTTACGACAAGTATTTAGACGGGGTCAAAATAACGTGATTCTGACTTCATTGGATACGGCAATCGTGAATAGATTGAAGAAAATTCGTATTAACAATACAGAAGCGGTTGTATATGGACCAGGAGATGCCCGTAATTTTGGGGAGACTGTAATAACCTGTTTTGCTGTATCCAGGATCTCACCACTATGTGTTGACATGAAAATGTATAATCATTTCTTGGACGTGTTTGGAAGGACGGGTGAGGAAACAGAGTTCACAGTTCCGAACATAGGTGTGTATCAAAAGTATATACAGGAGTATGGTGATACGATTGCCGGATATGAGACTTGGATACGACGCAAGTGCCCGATTCCGGCCTCGATAGACTATCAAGTCGATGTTCTGGCTACCAATTTGACACATCGTGACTATATGGAGATAGGAATGGCAGAGGCGCTACCGGTTTTCTACCGACTCACGGTTGAGGGGCAGTCGATACTGCTACTTAGAGACGGAGACCCGGTGGTAATGGATGATTTGGATGCGCCATTATTCAGAGGGGTGCATAGATATACCGCAACAAATATTTGGTTGCAGAGAACTGGGCTTGCTGAGTATGCGCCAATTTCTGAACTTACTACTGTGATAGAAGCGGAGGAGTAAAAGTTATAATGAGCAAAGAACTTGTTACAATTACTAATTTAGTGAAGGCCCCAAGACAATTTCACGTCAAAGGAAAAGTTCTATATTGTGGCCCACTTGAAGCGTCTGAGGAGATCACACGTGATTCCCTGACTCCCATGATAAAGAAACTGGAGAAACAGGGCCTCGTAAAAATTGATGTTGTGGGAGGTGTGTAATGGGATTAGGTGATCCGAGAGTTATATGGTCACTTGTTGACCTGTCAGCGTATGTCGATGAAATACAAAAAGGCTGGCAGATCGTCTTGGTGCAGACCGAGAGGGGTCCAATGTGGGATCCAACTGCTATTAGTGATGAAGAATCCTTTATTAGAATATTTGGCAACTGTGTTGATTGGACGACTGACCCGTTGTGGTGCCTCAAGGCTTTGGGGAATGGGGCAAAATTAATTGTTGTACGTATCGGGCGATGTACCGATGTTGCTGATAGATCCACGCTTACAGTTTTGCCAGCAGAGTGCAATATTCCAGACAGGGGGGCGACCTCTCTTCCTGGAGAAGTAATTAGTGGAGCGGGCCCATTTACTTTTTCTCAGGCTGTACCTGGTAGTGTAACCGGAGATGAGGTCGGGCCTTTCCTTATCACACTTGATACAAATGATACATTGCAGATTACAGTTGGGAGTGGTTTGGTTCAGACGGTGACGTTGACTGCTGGGGCACAAGTAGATGCTGCTGATATTGTGGATGAAATAAATGCACAGACAACTGGTCTGACGGCATCTGTCTCTGACAATGATACTGTGGTAATTACTGCTAACGATGACGCAGATTCGATAACAATATCCACTGTTACTCATGATGCTGCGACCACTCTAGGCATCAGCCTAGGTGTATATGCCGCTTCAGCAGGAACGCAAACTCTTGTAATTTCCGCTGATCGTGCAGCTGATCAGACGATTACACTTGAACCAGTTGGTTCTGAGACAGGCGACTTTATTCTCTCTACTGCACAGGTTGTGGCACAATTGGCCAACATTACTGGGGCAACTGCATCTGTATATAATACTTCTTGTGTGAAGGTTGCTTCTAATACAGTTGGGTCAACTTCCTATATGCAGGTTAAGAGCTCTTCGACCGCAGATGCCCCTATGGGCTTTAGTAATACTGAGGACGCTGGCTGGGAAGGGACTGCTATTAGTGCATGGAAGTGTACGCTCACTGGTCCTGGGGCGTACGGCAACGGTGCGAAGCTGTATATTTACGATAATAAATTAAAGCCAGGTGAGCGTATGGATCTACGGCTGATTGTTCCTGGTGGACCAGATGTCATATACCCCAGTCTATCAAATGACGAGACCGATCCTCGGTATTGGTTCTCTTACTTTAATGAACACTGTAGTGTTGCAGAGATAACTAATTTGGTAACACCAAATCCGTCCCCGAATAACTGGCCTGCAATAAACGCCTCTGGTATCACGTTGTCGGGAGGCAGTAACGGGACGACTACTCTACAAGATGTTGACTATGTGGGGGATGCGGCAGCAAAAACTGGTCTTTATGCCACACATGGGGCACTCATCCCTGCTATTGATATTTGGTGTCCTGGAACAACTTCTGCTGTGGTGCATACTGCGGCATTAGAGTTTGTTGACAATACTTCAGGAAGATTTTATCAGGGCGCAACGCCTCCAGACATGGATGTAAATGATACGGTTGATTATCGTATGGGCAATCCTCCTAATTATGAGCATGCGGCGTTCGATACTGCCAACGGCGCATTGATTTATGGTGAGTATAAGGTACTGGATACAAAATTCAATCAGAAAGTGTACCTACCAGCGTCTTATCAGCTATGTGCGGCAGTCAGTCGTTGTGATGAGGAATACGGTACTGCTATATCTCCGTTTGGCATGAAGCGGGGGAGGTGTAGTGGCGTTCATGGGATCAAGAACAATATAGTTCCGGCTTCTGCTGATGCTGATACCCTGGCAGAGTATGGAATTAACTCAGCAAGGTTGATACATACAAGTGTCGAGACACGTGGATGGGAAGGTGCCGTTCTTTGGGGTGGCTGGACCCTCCAGCGAACAGCGTCGGCCCTTCGCGAGTATCCGGTTGTTCGTAAGATAAAGGAATATGAGCACATGCTATTGCCGGTGATGTTGGGATTCATAAATGATCCAAACCACCCGGTCGTGTGGGGAGAGATTCATAGAACCCTTGAGCCCGTATTTAGACGGGATCTTGAGCGGTATCATATTTATGGATATTTTCTGCAAACAGATAAGGACGCCTTTTTTGCAGGTGGTGATTTGAAGGGTGCGGTTCTAAACACTCCAGCCGATATCGATCAAGGC
>Ga0172375_10009794_pt1 | contig 12546 bp, 7 predicted proteins | sample LakKiv1m_FD_114537 | JGI IMG/M metagenome (GOLD analysis project Ga0172375, IMG submission 114537) | Freshwater microbial communities from Kabuno Bay, South-Kivu, Congo - kab_092012_11.1m | ecosystem: Environmental > Aquatic > Freshwater > Lake | place: Democratic Republic of the Congo... | reverse complement strand
GGAAATCAGGAATTGTTAGCGATCGTTTCTTCGTGAGTTCCTGAGTTCCAGATAGGATTGCCGATAGGGGTGAGACACGGTTGCCTGCGAAGGTGGGACACGACACTGCATTCGCCTCGGACGCATCCGCTCTTCAGTGACTTTGCAGTGAGGCACCGTAGGCGGCAACTCCGACTTAGCCCGTCACCAGCAGGAGACCCGTTCCCCTCCAGACCGGACGGAGTTGTTACCCATTCCCTGCCTGCCGGCAGGCACGGCGCTCCAACCCGTCGGCCGACGCGCACGGCGACGCTTACGGTCGACGATTGGGAACGGCTGCTCTTCTCGTCGTCCGTACGCGTCGCCGTACGCGTCGGCCGAGTTGCGCCATCCGCGGAACGGATCCGCTGGTCAAGGAACCCGCGCGCCGTCCACTTTTCTCGCTTGCTCGGGTCCGGCGGCGCGGTACTATTGACGACGGGAGGGGATACATGAACTACTCAAACGAGATCCTGGACTACCTCACCCGCATGGAGATGCCGGGCCAGATCACGCTCGCACCCAATGCGCCGCCCGTGGTACGGACGATCGAAGGCATTGCCGTGGCGCTCAATGTCGTCTTGGACGCCGTCGACGTGCTGGACACCCTCAAGGCGTTCAACGTCCGCGCGTCGCAAACCGGGAGTATTGACACGTCGCCGTCCGGCAGCTTCTCGTTCGGGATCCAGAACGTGGGACGGGTTAGCGTGACGTACATCACCCAACGCAACACCAAAGTCGTTTGTCTGCGCCGCATTCCCTTCAACATCCCCGCGGCGGCGAATGTCTGCGCCGATCCCTCGGTCATCGATCGCCTCCTGCCCTGTCTCGCGCGCGGGTCAAAAGCGCTCCTGACGCTGCACGGCCCGTCGTGCCTGGCCAACGCGTTGATCGCCTACCTGCTGCTCAACGAGGCCAACCAGAAGTTCCGTCGTATCATGCATGTTATCGAACGGCCGCTGACCTTCCTGCTGGCACACGCGGACTCCGTGGTCATCCAGTCAGAGGTCGGCTCCGATTCGGAGTCCTTCGCCAAGGCCATCGCCAACGCCCGACGGCTGGGCGCGGACATGCTCTATCTCGGAAACCTCTCCCTGGATGACTCCGTGACGGGGTTGGTGGACATCATCCACGCCGGCGCCACCGTGATGCTGTCAGGCCCCACGCTCACGGGACCGGTGGTCCGCCGCAGACTGCTGAAGGAAGTGGACGGGCTCAGCGAGGCGCTCGCCGACCTTTCGTGCGTCGCCGCCTGTGTGACGCCCGCGGCCGAGCGGCGTATTGCGGTGTCGGTTTCGGACCCCGCTCCGCTATTGACCGTTTGAGTCTCTGGAGCCCAGCCGTCGGGATGCCTTCCCCCTCAAAACCCGCCGATCCCGGAACCGAGCCCCGGCGGCGGATCCGATGGAACCGTTCCTGCATCGCCGTTGACTTCCTCGACGGCGATTCCTGCGCGACGGTCCGCGCCGACCGGATGGGCGGCGTTGTTCGCTGGCGAACGGTTCCGGTCGAGCAGGCCCGTCGAGACGCCGAGTCCGGCCTTCGCGCGGTAGCCTGCCTGCCGCTGCGTTCCAGCGTCGTGCGCCGCGTTCCCACACCGTTTGCCGGGCGCCGCAAGGCGCTGCGCGTCCTGGCTTCCATCGTGGATGTGCAACTACCCTTCCCCATCGAAGAGTGCCGGCACGTCTTCCTCGATCTGCGCACCACCCCTGAAGCCAACGTTGACGCCCTGGCGGTGATCGCGCGCGACGCGGATGTGCGGCGCGCGCTTGACGCCCTGGCCGCCGCCGGATTTGATCCGGTTACCCTCGATTCGCAAGCCCTTTGCCTTTGGAGCCAGAGCCTACGCGAAGCCAGGCCCCAGTCCCGCAACGAGCCCCGCTTCGTGGTCGCGCTGGAGACCGAAGGCTTCTCCCTGGTTTTTGGAATCGGCAGGCGTTTGCTGGGCGCTCACGCGGTCCGCGAACACGACCCGGCCGTCGCCGGCCGGCTGGCCGCCCGCTACCGGAAACCCGGCATGGCAGGGGACGCGCGCTGGTGCTTTGCGGGTCCGGCCGCCACCGACGCATCGGCTCGATCCTTCCACGAAGCGGCTTCGCCGGCCTGGCCGGGTCCGATGCGGGTCCACGAAGAACCCGCAACGTTGGCGGCCCGTGGCGCTGCCGTCCGCGAACTCCTCGGAAGCGAATGGCCCTGCAATTTGCGCGCCGGTCCGCTTGAGCATCCCGCCTGGGAACGGCGTTTGCGACGCGCTTCGCTGCGTGCCGCCGCCGTCGTGCTGGTCTGCGGCCTGGTTCTCGCCGGAATCGCCGTCCACGCCATCCGGCGCGCCTCCGCCTCGGAGGCGACCGCCCGCGCCGACGTGGCTCGCCTCGTGGACCGCCTGGCCGGATACCCGGTTGCCGCGCGCGGTGACCACGCCGTGACGATTGCCCGCGTCGCGGCCGAGAAGCGCGTCGCGATGTTGCGGCCCTTTGCGCGGCAGCTTGCCGACTCCCCGGCCTCGCTTCTTCCCGATATCGCCGCTGCCGCCAAGACCCAGGGGCTCCAGATCGAGTCGCTCTCCCTCGGTTCCGGACGCCTGGTGTTGACGGGAACCGGGCCCACGTGGCGATCTTGCGAGGACCTCGCCGCCCGGCTTGAACAGCGACACCGTGCCGTCCGTCTGGACAGGCGGGATGCCCGCCCCGATCTGAGGATTCCGTTCATCATCACCGCGGAAGGCCGTGATGAGTAGCGGACGGAGTAGCATCACGCTGGGCGCGTGGGTCGCGGCGCTGGCGGTATTTGCCGGCGGCCTCGCGCTGGTCGCCGCCGCCAACCGGAGCCTGGCCGGCGCGCGCGTCCGCATCGAGAAGCGCACGCAGGAGTTGAACGCGCTCCGGGCAATCGAACGACGGCTCCGGCGCTACGAGTCCGCGCTCAACGAAGTCGAATCCCGCCAGCCGCCGCCCCCGACGCCCGTGCAGGCTGTCGTCACGAATGCCCTTCCGGTTGCTGGGTTCGAGTTCCGGCCTCTGGCGGCAACCAACACGATCCCGGCCTGGAGCCTGCGGATGTGGGAAGTCTCGGCCAAGTCCGTCTCGATCGATGCGGCCATGCGGGCGGTTCGCGAGCTGGATTCGGTCTGGCCCCGGTGGGTGCTCGCGGATTTACAGGTGCGCGCGGGCGCAGAGGCGGGTACCGGTCGGGTCACGCTGCGCGTTGAGAGCGTCGCGCGCCAGGACCCCGGCGGGTCCAGCCAGCCGCGTTAGCCCGCGCCTGCCCCACAAAGACGAACGGGACAAAATCCGAATCCCGAACCTCGAAATCCGAAACAAGCACAAAGTCCCAATGCCTGAGCGGACATTACCGGTTTGTCCCGCTCTCCATGAACGTCGCCTCGGTCCATCCGGCTTCCGCGCGACCCAGCCAATAGCGCGCGATCTCGTCTCCCGGAAACAGGCGAATGGCCCGACGATAGGTTGACACGACTTCGTCCATCCGCCCGGGTTGTTTCCACAGCACGGCGGCCAGCGACCGGCACGCCTCAGCCGTTCGCCACTCGTAGCGCGCCGCCGTTCGGAACGCGCGCTCCGCCTCCAGGGTCCGTCCCGCCTCGCGCAGGGCCACGCCGAGATTGTAGTGCGCCAGCGGTTCGAAGGGCATAAGCCGGGCCGCCTGTTCCAGGAGCGTGATCGCCTTCTCCCGGTTGCCTGACATGCCTTCCGCCATTCCAAGGTCGACATACGTCCATCCATACGAGGGGTCCAGCAGCGCCTGGGCAAGGTACTCCCTGCCCTCCGTCAGTCCACCCGTCGCCACGCAGGACGCCCCGAGATAGCGCCAGCACTCCGTCCGGACGCGAGCCGGAAGGGTCGGGTCCCTGTCCGACTGCTCCATGATACCCCTCGCCAGTATGGCTACCTTTTCGTACTCGCCGGCCGCGAAATTGGATTCCATCAAGCGCCGGAGCACAACCCAGTTCTCCGACGCCCGATCGAGCACCGAGTTCAGCGCGCGCGTATCGTCCGCCCAATCGAGCACCCGCACCACGGTTCGCACTGAACTCGCGACGATCAGCCCGACGGCCACCGCCGCCATCGCCAGCGACCGGATCGGCAGACGCGAAACCAGGCGTGACACCGCGAGCGCCAGCCCCACAACCGCGAAATAGAGGCGGTATTCCCCAAAACCATCCGCCGGCCGGTCCACCCATGTCGCCGCCATCGCGGCGAGTATCCAGAGGACGCCGGCGGCCGCCGCCCGGTCGATCCGCCATGCGCGCACAGCCAGCAGGACCAGCAACGCCCCCATCCCGAGACTGAGCAGCGCCATGGCCGTCGAAACCGCATCGGCGCGCGCGTAGTCCGCCATCAGTATCCGGGGAAAGAGGAACAACTCCAAGGCGCGTGGAATGCTTCGCAAGGCGTCCGTCGTTGCCGCCCGGACGTCCGGAACGCCGGGCGCGCCGGCAAGGAAGGCGGACCGCCAGAGAAGCGCCAGCGCGCCGACGCCGACGAGGGTGATCACCATCGGCCACGGGTGACGACGCGGGCCCGGCCCCGCAGGGGCGGCGGCGCTCGCGAGAACCAGCAGCGCGGGCAGCGCCAGTGCCTGCATGTTGGACAGGCAGGCCGCCAGAAACAGAACGGACACCCCGAAACCGCGGCCCAGGGAAAAGGGACGAACCTGCGCCGTGATCCACCCCAACAGGGCTCCCAACGAGAACCCGGTGGCCAGGAGCGCGTCGCGCCGGACGACCCAGCACACGGCCTCCGTCTGCACCGGGTGCACGCCGAACAACAAGGCCGCCAGACAGGCCGCGCCGGGCCCCAGTCCGAACCGGCGCGCCAACAGCAGAACCAGCACCACGTTGATCAGGTGCAGAAGCAGGCTGTGCGTATGGCGCCACCCCGCGTCCATTCCATGCGAGAGAAGGAAGTCGCCCAGAAAGCTCAGACGGGTGACGGGACTGAAAAACGGCTGCGCGTCCGGCCAGGCGGGTGAAACGCTCGTCGAGGCATCGGTCAGGTAGGCCGCCGCACTCGCCGGGTCGCGAAGGGACAGATTGGCCACGACATACGGATAGTCGCGCCAGACATAGCCGTTCGTGACACACCCGTGCCAGACAACCAGGCAATAGGCAATGACCAGCAGAAACGGCGCCACGCGCCGGACCATCGCCTCCCTGCCGGTGGCGGCGTCGCTCATGGCCTGGACACCCCGCCCTTCCCCGTTGCATTGGCGCGAAACGCATCCAGGATCACCACGCGGGCGATCGGCTCCTTGCGTTCGAGCTCCGCGCAGAGCGAGAACTGCACCATGGCTCGGCGTCGGTTGCAGTCGGGTGTCCGCACGGGAAAGTAGCGATCGCCGGCGAGATAGTCCTCGAGAAAACGAATGCCTAGATCGAGCGTCAACACGCGCACCGCGTCAAAAAGCATGTTGGCCTCGCCGGAGGAAAGGACCTTCGCAACTTCCTTCAGGTACCGGGTGGCAAACGCGTCGAAGGCGTCCATGTCGAAACAAACCGCCTCCGGTTCCGCCTCTTCCCCGGCGGGATTGCACACCGAACGCGCCGCATCGCCGAAATCGCACGGCAACAGGCCGGGCTTGAGCGTGTCGTAGTCGATCAACCCGATTCCGACGTCCCATCGGCGATGCATGAGGACGTTGTCCATCTTCGGGTCTCCGTGTGTCACGCGTTCGACCAGCCGGCCGCTTCGGCGCGCATTCTCGAGGAGCGGGACAACGCACCGCCGTTCCTCCACAAAGCCGATCATGGCAGACACCCCTTCGGCGAAAAAGCGTTCCGGACAGCGTCCGTCGCGTGCCATTCGGAACGTGTTGTCCAGCCGTGCCAGAGAATTCGGCGCCACATGATAGCCGGGCAAGGTGTCGCGCATTTCGCCCGCCGCCATGTCGGCCGTCAACACATGGAATCGGCCCAGGATTCGGCCGACCTCGCCGGTGTCCTCCGGACTTCGCGGTTTCGCTCGGGTTTCGCCCTCGCGGATCCATTCCGTGCCGCGCCAGGCCGAGCCCGACGGGTCGGTCCATATCACGGCCCCGTCTTTCCACGGAACCAACGCTGGAAACACGAATCCCTCCGCGTCCGTACGCCGGTTCAAATGCTGCTGCAGCGCCAGCATGTTCTCCACAATCCATTCCGGATGCGGAAAGACGCCGGGGTTAATCCGCTGCAGCACCACGCCCCGCTCCCCGCCGTCCGGTCCGTAGCGCACCAGGAACGTGTCGTTGATGCGCCCCGCGCCCATCGGTTCAACCGAACACACGGGGCCCGACAGCGACAAGCCCGCCGACACGGCGGTCGCCTCAGAAATCGTCTTCGGCTCCATGGCGGAGTAGGGAATCACAGGAGGGGGGCTGAATCAAGCGCTTTGCGCTGTTCAATTGCCCCGCAAACACCTATGTTCCACGGCGTCACGAGGGTTACGTTCTTGTGACAACAGGTCCGATCATGCCCAGGGCTGTCGTGGTGGGGAGTGAATATGACGACGTTGTCGGTGCCGCGCGAACGGAGGCTGGAGCTTGAACTGGACATCCTTTACCGGATTTCGCATGCGATCACGCACCAGCGGGACGTCTCCGCGCTTCTCAACGAAGTTCTCAACATCATGGAAACACAGATTGGGTTGAGTCGCGGCACCGTGGCACTCAAACGGCCCGATTCGGACATTCTTGTCGTCGAAGCCGCGCACGGACTGTCTACGGAGGAACAGCGCCGCGGTCAGTACAAGCTCGGCGAAGGAATTACGGGGCGGGTTGGCTTGACCGGCGAGCCGGTCATCGTGCCCGATATTTCAAAAGAGGCGGACTTCCTCGACCGGACCAAGACGCGCCGGAAGCGCGAAGGGGCGTTCATTTGCGTTCCGATCGTCTACCAGCGCCAGGTCATCGGCACCATCAGCATTGACCGGCCCACCGGCCCGGCCGAGGAGCTCGAGCGCGATGTCCGCTTCCTGAAACTGGTCGCCGATCTGCTGGCCGAGGGTGTTGCCCGTACGCGGGCCCAGATCGAGGAGCGCGAAGGGCTGCTGGCGGAAAACCAGCGTCTGCGCCGCCAGCTCGGCGACCGCTACAATCCGAGCAACATGGTCGGAAACTGCAGCAGCATTCGGACGGTCTACGACCAGATCGCGCAAGTCGCATCCAGCAACGCGACGGTCCTGATCCGCGGCGAATCCGGCACCGGCAAGGAACTCGTGGCGCGGGCCATCCATTACTCCAGCCCCCGGCGCGACAATCCGCTGGTCACCGTCAACTGCGCGGCCCTGCCCGAGAACCTGATCGAGAGCGAGCTTTTCGGTCACGAGAAGGGCGCCTTCACGGGCGCCACCGTGCAGCGCCGCGGCCGCTTCGAACTGGCGAACGGCGGGACCCTCTTTCTCGATGAAATCGGGGACATCTCGCCGGCGGTTCAGGTCCGGCTTCTGCGTGTGATCCAGGAACGCCAGTTCGAACGCGTGGGCGGCGACAAGACACTGACTGTCAACGTCCGTTTGATCGCGGCCACCAGCCGGAATCTGGAGCAGGAAATCAAGGACGGCCGCTTCCGTGAAGACTTGTACTACCGGCTGAACGTCTTTCCGATCCACCTTCCGCCCCTTCGCGAACGGCGTTCGGACCTGATGCTCCTGGCGGACCATTTTGTCCAGAAGTACAACCAGATCTATGACAAGACGGTCAAGCGGATCTCGACCGCCGCCATCGACATGATGATGGCGTACCACTGGCCCGGCAACGTCCGCGAACTGGAAAACTGCATGGAGCGCGCCGTCCTGACGAGCAACGATGAGGTGCTCCACGGCTACATGCTGCCGCCCTCGCTGCAAACCGCGGACCAGACGCACACGGCGACCATTCCCTCCGAAGGCGCAAGCCTCAGGACGCTGGTGGACACCTACGAGCGGGAAGTCCTGATTGATGCGCTCAAGCGGCACCGCGGCAACGCCGCCGCGGCGGCCCGCTTCCTTCAGACCACGCAGCGCATTATGAACTACCGGATCAAGGGGCTCGGAATCGATCCCCACAGCTACCGCGTCTAAGGTGAATCCCAGGACTCGTCTGGGACGCAACTGCGATCGATTGACAGACGACGAAAGTTGATCGTCAGTCTGCAGCGTGCACATCGTGTTGGCCGGACATGGACTCTGCCCGGCCGAAATCCGCTCACTTCAATGGAGAAGATGGTGCCCATTCCAGAGTTCTGAGGCCATTCCCGCTTGACGACTGAGCAATCGCTTGGGACTATCTGTCGCCAACACGCGATCACCTGCCGTGATTTGGATTGACGCCAACAGACGACTGCGATGCCCCGTTCACAAAGGAACTCAGATGAAAGACGCAAGAGGGTTTCTGCCTGCTGTGATCGCAACGGGATTGGCGCTCGCCGTTTCGGCGGGCGAGATTCGGTATTCCTATGACGGTGCCGACCGCCTCAAGGAAGCACGCTACGGGACTTCCCAGGCGAAGGTAACCTGGCAATACGATGCGGCGCATAACGTCACCGCGCACAAGGTCTTCACCGATACCGACGGCGACGGCATCGCGGACTACTGGGAAATCCTCTACTTCGGGAACCTCACGACCTGCAATGCCACGTCGGACTGGGATGGCGATGGCGTGTCCGATTATGCCGAGTATGTCGCGGGCACGGATCCGACGTCCAAGGAATCCGCGTTCGGGTTCGGTTCCGGATGCTCCGCGCCCAACGCGGACCCAAGCAACTTCGTTTTCGTCGTCCGATGGTCGAGCGAGACCAACCGGACTTACGCGTTGGACTGCTCGACCAACCTGATGGTCGGCTTCGACCTGCCGCTGGCCACCAACATTGCCGCCACTCCGCCGATGAACGAGTACACCCACACCAACACAACGACCGAAGGGTTCTACCGGGTCGCGGTGCAGGAGGAAAATTGATATGAGCGGAAGAGTCACTTCAGCGTTTCTGGCGACATGGGTTCTCCTCTGCCTGTCTTCGCAGTCCCTCTTGGCAGAGTGGAAAGCCCCAGTAACCCACCAGACGCATACGCGACCTGCGCTTGGTGGAATGACGCTTATGGAGGCCGGTTTCTCGGCTGCCGGAACGACGGTTTGCACCAATGAGACAGAGGCCGGCCCCGAACTCGTGACACTTGCCAAGGCGCTGGAATACAACCCCACCAACTGCTACGAATTCGTGCGAAACAAGATAGCCTATGGCCCGCCGACCTACGGCGTGGTCAACGGAGCAAGGGGGTGCCTGCTTGCCGGCCGCGGCAACGACTGGGACCAGGCGTGCTTGCTCTCGGTCCTGCTTCGGATGTCCGGCTACACCACAAGATTCGTGAAAGCTGACGTCATCTATTGGCGTGACGATCTCGCGGACTGGGTGGGCGTCGAACCTGCGCAAGTGTCAAACGTCTTTTCATGGGTGGTCAACGGAGCAAGCGGACTCGTTGGTGACCCTGACGTGTATATCGTACCGCGCGTCTGGGTTCAGTACATGACCAACGGAACCTGGTACGCACTCGATCCGAGTTGGAAGACCTGGAAAGCGAATGCGGGGATTGACCTGCGAGCCGCCTCGGGCGTGAGCACAAGTGCCTTGCTGGTTGCCGCGTCGGCCGGCGCCACAGTCAACGCGGACTATGTCCGCAACCTTAACACCGCCAACGTCAAGACCACGGTGACCCAGTACGCGAGCAACCTTGTCGCCTACATTCAGGCCAACCATCCCAACGCCTCCTACGAGGAGATCGTGGGCAAGCGGACGATGGAAGACGAGCAGGTCATCGGCTTTGAGAATGAGGTCCCTCACAATTGGCCCGCCCCACCCTATCCCGACGATCCCTGGTATCCCGGAACAGACGAGAGCTGGGACCACATTCCCTCATCCAAGACGCTCACCCTCCGTGTTCAACACAACGCGGGTATTGACCAGACGCTTGCGGGTTATCGAGTCGCCGGCAACAGACTCTCCGTCTTCCACGATCCCGCCGACTCGTTCAAACCCAAACTCAGGTTGGACGGCGGCATCCTTGCCACGGGATCAGCCTGCACGTCCAACCAGACCTACACGCTCACGCTTTCGATCAACCATCCGTACTATGACGACGGAAACGCATATGACGAACAGCGCGCCTACACGGTGCAGGGCTACGGCAAGTACCTCGTTGTCAACGACTTTGAATGCGTGTCCCAGGCCGTTGTCGACCGCGAGAACCGACGGTTCATGAAGGCCATGGAGTTATCGAACCCTCAAAGCGAAGATGTCATTGGCGGGAGCATGCAAGTGACCTCGCTGGGCGGGTTGAGGCAGTGGCACCTCACCCGGGAGATGTTTGGACAGATGTGCAATGTCCTTGGTTATGCGCATCACTTCGTGGGGCTTATGGCTCAGGAGAGCGGGTACTATGTGGACCTGCCCCAGATTCTCCTCGACAGCACTTCGCGTGACGGTTCTTCGAGTACCGGCGACCGCTGGTTTGTGGCCGTGGGTTTTATCGCGAGCGCGATCGAGCACGGCACACTCGAACAGAGCCAGGGGACGAACAAACCCTGTGTCTCGACCATCAAATTGCTCGACCTCAACAACGCCGACGGCCGCAAGACGTACAAGGCGTGGAGCAACAACTGGGCGAGCATCCGTTCTTCGCTCACCAACTACCCAGTCGCGACGCTCAACAGTCTGGGCGCCGCTGTGTCCAATGGTGCGTCTCTGCTCCTGCCGGAGAATGGCGGCATTCAACTGCTAAGCTGGGCCGGCGCCGCATACATCGAGTATCAACGAACCACGAATTGGCTCTCCATGGGCATGATCATCAACGGAGGCCTTTCGGGGGGATTCAGTGCCCTGCCGGGCATCGTGATACCGCAAGCCACACAGAACGCGGTATCCAGTGTGCAATACACATTCACGCAGGCCAACCAACCCCGTGATGCCAGTAATGACCCTGTCGACCTCAGGACTGGCGCACTTCTCTACGACGGCACCGACATTACGCTTGGCTCCGGCGCCCCACGCGGTCTGGCCTTCGCCCGGCACTACACCAGCGCGCGACGGCACTCGCGCGGAACCCTCGGCTATGGCTGGTCGCACAGCTTCGATATTCAGGCTCGCGAAGTCAGCAATCCGGCGATTCAACTCGGCGAGCGACAGGCAACGGATGCCGCGTTGCCGCTGGTGAATGCCATGTTGTGTCTTGACCTGCTCGACGGCGACGTGGATGCGCTGAAATGGACGACCGCCGCGCTCGCCACCCGCTGGACCATGGATCGCCTGACCGGTCAATCGGTCCTGGTCGAACTTGCCGACCGCTCCATGGAATTCGTCAAGCAACCTGACGGTTCCTTCACTCCGCCTCCCGGCGAGACGGCTTGCCTGGCGTTCACCAATGGCGCCTATACGTTGCGCCAACGGTACGGCGTGGAATGGCGTTTCAGGACCGATGGAAAGCTCGATTACTGGCAGGATGCCGACAGCAACCGCATAACCGTTGCCTACAACTCCGCCACGAACGTGCAGACGGTCACCGACGCCTGCGGGCGAACGCTCACGTTCAACTACACCGGGGAATTCCTGACCTCGATTCAAGACGGCTTCGGACGCTCCGTTTCCTATCAGCAAACGGGAAGTAACCTTACCCAGGTGACCGACCTCGACGGTTTCCTCTGGAAGTTCGGCTATGGCACGAACAACCAACACATGCTGGTCACGCTCACCGACCCCCTGAATGTGGTCACAGCGACCAACCAGTACAATGCCCTCGCACAGGTGGACCTCCAAAAGAACGCGGCAAGCAATGCATGGCAATTCCTGATCGGCGGCTTGCGGAACACGGAAGGGAACCCCTACGGCGAACGCAGGACGCTCGAATACGACTCCCGCTCACGAAAGGTCTTTGACGGCGATGACGCCGGCCAGTACGTTCGCTTCGCCTACGATGGCCAGAACCACACCACCCAGCGCGTCGACGCCCTGTCCCGCGTCACGGCGTTCCGCTACGACGGCAACCACAACCTGCTCTCCGTCACCGACCCGCAGACCAACCGCACGGCTTACGCATACGATGCCTTCCACCGCCTCGTGTCGGTGAGCAACGCGCTCGGCCACCTTACGCGAACCAGTTACGACTCGCGGCACCACCTCACGTCGGTCACCGACCCGCTGGGCAACGTCACCACCAATGTCTATAGCTCCGCGGGCCTTCTGCTCAGCGCCACCGTGCTCGCCACCAACGGCCAATCCCGAACCACCCTCTTCCGCTATGACGCTTACGGGAACGTCACCAACGTGGTCTATCCCGACGGTTCCCAAACCTGGGCAACCTGGACACCCCGCGGCGATCGCGCCTCCTTCACCGACGCCAACGGCAAGACCACCTACTATGCCTGGAACAAACGGCGGCTCCTGATGACCGAAACCGATCCCACCGGCGCGTTCGTCAGCAATACCTGGAACAGTGCGAGCCTTCTCGCCGCCACCCGCGACAAGCGCGGCAACACCACGACCTACACCTACACCCCAACCTATCAACCCTG
>Ga0172375_10009793_pt1 | contig 12547 bp, 11 predicted proteins | sample LakKiv1m_FD_114537 | JGI IMG/M metagenome (GOLD analysis project Ga0172375, IMG submission 114537) | Freshwater microbial communities from Kabuno Bay, South-Kivu, Congo - kab_092012_11.1m | ecosystem: Environmental > Aquatic > Freshwater > Lake | place: Democratic Republic of the Congo... | reverse complement strand
TTCCTTTTATCGGCAGGGCGCATGTAGCCTATATCCCAAAAGACGGCAGGGTCACCGGCTTAAGTAAATTAGCCAGGGTAGTGGATATTTTGGCTAAGAGGCCTCAGGTGCAGGAAAGATTGACTACACAGATAGCCGAGATTATCATGCAGAAGCTTAAACCCAAAGGCTGTATGGTGATTCTGGAAGCAGAGCATATGTGCATGTCCATGCGGGGAGTAAAAAAACCCGGTACGATGACCGTGACTTCTGTTGTCCGGGGGATATTCCAGGCAAACGAAAAGACACGCGCAGAAACCCTGGCGCTGATTAAAACATAATTAAAGGAGCTTGTATGCTAAAGTCGCAGTTGAAAATATTTTTACTTCTTGTTTTCTGCAGCCTGAGCTTAACCGGCTGCGCAACGTATAAATTCCATCATGGCCAAGCCCCATACGAAAAAGGGTATGTGGTTGCGCGCGATGATTATGATATCCTGGAATATACCTTAGGGCAAAATAATACTGTTCCAGACAGAAAATTAGCCAAAACAAGGTTCTTGCGGCGCAGGGACATCGTCGAAGATTATTATAAAAAAATGAATTTAATCGAAAATCATTTTAAGATGGCGGTCTGGGACCCGGCATCGATGTTTTTGAAACTTATCGGTGGGCTCTTCCGCCTTCCTTTTATTGCCATAGCGGATTATCGCTATGAACACGACCCTATTTATAAAGAAAAAGTGAACAAGATGGAAAAGCTCAAAGACGAACAGGAAGAAGCAAGGGTTAGGGCCTTAAAGGAAAAATTAAGTGAGTACGTGCAGAAAGACCTGGAAAAAGAAAGCGCAGTAAAAGCGCTTGTCCCGGCTACTCCTCTGCCACAGGAGGAACCCATAGAAATAGAAATTGAGAAAAAGCAAGGGGCAGAGAAGCCGCAACCGGAAGCCCCGAAAGTAGAAGCCCCGAAAGAAGTTGAGCCTCCAAAAACAGAAGCTCCAAAAGTAGAATTTCCGGAAGTAGAAAAAATCCCGGTAAAAGAAGAAGTTGTTCCGGTTATCCCTAAAAAGGAAGAAGCAGCCATAGAGCCAAAAGAGACGCCTAAGGCCGAAGTTACTCCGCCTGTCCAAGAAATAAAAGAATTACCCGAACATGAAATAATCCCGGAAGCGCAACAGATCGAAGAAAAGAAGCCGGAGAATACTGTTTTAATGAAAGAAAAAGCCATGCAGCAGGCATTCCAAAAAGAGGCAGGTATCTCGGCAGTAATTATTGCCAAGCCACAAAAAGGCTACTCACCTTTAAGGGTAAATTTTTCCGGAACAAATTCGCGCTCACGCAAAGCTAGGATTGTTTCTTACGCATGGGATTTCGGCGACGGCGATATTTCGACAAAGCCTAATCCGGTAAATACTTTCTATAGCAATACTTCTGAGCCGAAATATTTCACTGTTAACTTGGTTGTAAAAGATAATCGCGGCAACACTGCGCAGGCATCCAGTGTGGTCGAGGTACTCAATAAATAATCAAATTCTATGCTGAGCGAGCAGAGAATCCGGGCGGCCCTTTATTATTTGAGTGTCGTGATTTTTATCCTAGGATTACCTGCCATTCTTTCTTCTGTCCTGGGCTATAAATTTAGCCGCCGCACGCTTTCCTTTACCAAGACTGGCCTCGTAGTAATCAAAACACAGCCTTCCGGAGCCAACGTCTACCTGGATAATGCTTTAATAAATGATAAAACGCCGGTAACTATTGCTGAGTTACTGCCTGGAACTTATCATCTTAAGATCGAATTGGAAAAGCATTATCCGTGGGCCAGTAATGTAGCCATAGAAGCAGGAAAAGCTACCCGCCTGGAAAAAATTATTCTTTTTCCAGTGAGGCCTAATATCCGCCAGCTTAACAAGGAAAAATTCTTCGCCTTTTGGCTCGACGAGGAGAAAGCGGAGATTTATTATGTCGGAGAAGATAACGTTATTTACCGGTCAGATTTTGAAGGTAACAACTATGAGCGGATCGCTACTTTCCTGCAAATCGACCCGGCGCCGGTAAAGTTTGTCGTTTCGCCGGACCGAAAAAAAATCGTTTATTTTAATAAGCATAAGATCGGAATTACTTATCTTGATGCATATTCAGGGCAGCCGTTTTTTCCCCAACAATTCGTCTTGGACTACCCTTCAGGAGTGCTCTTTAATATCTTTTGGCATTCCGACAGTTACCACCTGGTTTTGGTTGCTAACCGCGCTGTTGAAGTATTGGAGGCTAAGCCCGAAGCCGTGCCGATAGCCTTAGCAACTTTAAACAAAAAAAATACCAGCTGTTCTTATGACCTGCACAATGATACGCTTTATTTTATCGATTCCCAGAGAGCTGCCGACGGAAATATTTACGATAATCTTTATAAGCTGGAATTAAACAACCGGACTACTTTACAGCAATTGATGAAGATGCAAACGCATGAATAATAATAAAATCAGAAGATTATTGGAGATTATCCCCGGTTTTCTTTCCTGGGGGATAATTTTCTTCCTGATCGTTCTTTCTGCTTGGCAACCGGCAGTTTGCGCCGTAGCAATTATCGTTTTCGATTTTTACTGGATTATCCGCACGCTTTACCTGACTACGCTTTTGGTCATGGCGCACCGCAGGTTGTTTAAAGAAAGAAGCCGTAATTGGCTTAAAGAATGCCAGGAATTAAAACCGGATGGCAGTTGGCTTAAATTCTATCATTTGGTTATTTTCCCGGTTTATAAAGAAAGCCCCGCAATCCTCAAAGCTTCATTAGAGGCAATCAAAAATTCGAATTACCCTAATGATAATCTTGTGGTAGTAGTGGCCTTTGAAGAGCGTAACCGCGACTGCCGCGCGAATGCACAAGAGCTGGAAGACATATTCAAGAAAGAATTTTTCGGGTATCTTTCTACCTTCCATCCAGATGGGATGCCTGGAGAAACTCCTACTAAAGGTGCAAATGCCACTTTCGCGGCAAAAGCGGCAAAGGAATTCTTTGACCGTAAAAAAATCCTCTATGAAAATATAATCGTTTCTTGTTTTGACGCTGATACCTGCGTAGAGAAGGGATATTTTTCGTGCCTGACTTACCATTTTCTTACTACTCCTAAGCCGCACCAGGCAAGCTATCAACCGATACCGGTTTATAATAACAATATCTGGTATGCGCCTTCCTTTGCCAGGCTCGTGGAATTAACCGCTTCCTTCTGCCAGCTGATTGAGAGCATGCGCCTGGAAAAATTCGTTACCTTCTCCAGCCACAGCATGAGCTTCAAAACACTCGTGGATATCGATTATTGGCCGGTAAATATGATCTCCGACGATTCGGTGATTTATTGGAAGGCATTTTTGTTTTATAAAGGAAATTACCGGGTTATCCCTTTATACATCACGGTTTCCATGGACGTGGCATATTCCACGAATTTTTTTAGAACCATCCTTCTGCAATATAAGCAAAAAAGAAGGTGGGCATGGGGTGTAGAGAATTTTCCTTTTTTGGTCAATGGCTTTTTAGGAGACAAAGATATTCCATTGCATACGAAGATTAGAAGGTCATACCACCTTCTGGAAAGCCATGTTACCTGGGCGATCTGGGCGGTAATTATTATCCTTATGCCTACATTACCTATCCTTTTAGGGGGCTCATTTTTTGCCCAAATCTCGGCTGTCGGTTATAACCTGCCGCGCATCACAGGTTTGCTTTTTAATTTTACGGCGGTAGCAAGCTTAATTTGGATTTTCTTAAGCCGTACTACTTTGCCGCCCCGGCCCCGGGATGTAAAATGGCACAAGAATATTTTAATGCTTGTAGAATGGATCATAGTGCCTTTTATTGTGCTGATCCTGGGCTCTACCCCGGCACTCGATGCCCAGACTAGGCTGATGCTCGGCAGGTATATGGCTTTTGAGACTACCGAAAAAAAACGCAAATAATTTTAATCCCTATCCAGGCTGCGGTATTGGATCGCCTCTGAAATGTGTTCTTCCTGAATGTTTTGTGATTGCGCCAGGTCCGCAATCGTCCGGGAGATTTTTAAAATCTTATCATAAGCCCGGGCAGAAAACCCCAATTCAGTCATTGCCAGCCGCAATAATTTTTTTGCATTATCACCAAGCGCGCAGTATTTCTTGAGCATTTTCGTATTCATCTGCGCATTACAGAATAATCTTTCATCCCTGAATCTTTCTCTTTGGATTGCCCGCGCGTTTTCTACCCGTTTTTTTATCCGGCCGGAAGCTTCAGCCTCATTTACATCGGTGAGTTCCCTATATTTTATCGCCGGTACTTCGATATGTATGTCAATCCTGTCAAGTAATGGCCCGGAGATTTTATTTTTGTATTGCTGGATTTTTGTAGTGCTGCAGGTGCAGTGCCTTTTTGGGTCGGTATAATAACCGCAGGGGCAGGGGTTCATTGCGCAAACCAGCATAAAGCAAGCAGGGAAGGTAAAAGCTTTGTTGATGCGGCAGATACGGATTGCCCCGTCTTCCAGAGGCTGCCTTAAAGCTTCCAGGCAATTGCGCGGGAATTCCGCAAGCTCGTCGAGAAATAATACTCCTTGATGCGCGAGGCTGATTTCTCCGGGTTGCGGTAAAGAGCCTCCGCCTACAAGTGCCACATCGGAAATAGTGTGATGCGGGTTTCGAAAAGGCCGCAGCGTAAGAATTCCGTTTTGTAAAGGGGAGGCTGCTGCCACCGAATGAATTTTAGTGATCTCCAGCGCTTCTTCAAGGCATAAATCCGGCATGATCGTGGGGATTCGTTTTGCGAGCATGGTTTTTCCGCCTCCCGGAGGCCCGATCATCAGGATGTTGTGCCCTCCGGCAACTGCTACTTCCAGGGCGCGTTTTGCCGCAGGCTGCCCCTTAATCTCAGAAAAATCAATACTATATTGGGTTTTATTTTCCAGCAGTTCGTTTAAAGAAACTTGAGCAGTTTTAAAGCATTGCGGTTGATGCAATGCTTCTACCACCTGGCGCAAAGAAAAAACTCCCAGCGCTTGTACTCCGGAAACAATTGCCGCCTCTAACATGTTTTCTTGCGGCAAAACCATTTGTTTTGTTTGTGCTTGAGCTACTGCGCTAGCTATCGGCAGGATGCCCTTAACCGGCCGCAGTGACCCGTCTAAAGAAAGTTCTCCGAAAATATGGTAGCTTTTTAGTTTTTCCGCATCCAGTTGTTCAGAAGCAGCCAATATTCCTAAGGCAATTGCCAGGTCAAAAGAAGTCCCCTCTTTTTTTAAGTCAGACGGGGCTAAGCTCACGGTAATCCGGTCGCAGGGCCAATGAAACCCGGAATTTTTAATCGCGGCTTTAACCCTTTCTTTACTCTCGCGGATAGCAGTATCAGCCAGGCCAACCAGCGCTATCGCAGGAAGCCCCATGGAAACATCTACTTCAATTTCAATCGGATACGCTTCTATTCCTAATAAACCGTAACTTTGTACTTTTGCCAGCATAGTTTTCTCCTCACCCACAAGGGTGTACCCGCGCAAGTTTCTCACAAGAGAACACCGGCGCAATTCCAAACAAGCGCCGGGTGCCTCACATAAGCGCGGGGTATCTCCTCCTTTACCTATAATAGACGCAAGAAGCCGATTAATCTCACCAAAAAAACCTTGCTTTTTAAGGAGGTAATAATATAATACTACTTAAACTATGGATAAGGGGCTTATAAAGAACATCCTGATTATTTTTTTACTCTCGGTTGCCGCGTTTTCAGTGGTAAAATACGCCGCTATTTTTCAGGAAAAGCGCGTCTTAACCGATGACCTAAATTCGATTAAGGCAAAGCTTGCGGTATTAGAAGAAGAGAAGCGGTTAGTTCTGGCAGAATTAGAGCAGGGCAAGGAGCAAGTAGCCTTGCTTTCCCAGGATAAAACCGTGCTCAGGCAGAACCTAAAAGCCGTGAAAAGGAGAATGGCCAAGCTCTTTACGGAGCTCAACCAGACGAAGAAAGCAATTGACGGGTTAAATTCGAAATTCTTGCTTTTAAAAGCAGAAAACCTTACCCTGATTAAGCGCGCGGAAAAAGTTAACCAGCTGGCTAGCCAAAACAGGGCTTTAAAAGAGAATTTATACTCGATTCCCGAGTTAAGAAAAAGAATCGTAGAGCTAAAGAAAGATAAGAATGCACCTTTAGAGATAGAAGTAAGCCAGGATTGGCCTGGTGTAGAAGGAAATAATACGGAAGGTAACCGCGGGTTTTTGCTGAAAAACGGCCAACCCACCCATCCTGCCAAAGTAAAGATTGAGGTAATTACCGCTCCGGAAGATTTGCCCGCAGACCCGGAAGAGAAATAGCTTGCTTTTTCAAAGCTGCCCGATTATAATATTAGCTAATTATTTAAGATGAAAATCCCCATTAAAACCCTATTATTCGCCTTATTTTCCCTGGTAGTTGTTTACACTAGTGTCAACTATTTGGCTTTGCTGAAGAGTAATTTGGGCCTGCATAAGACAATCTATCAGCAAAAAGAAGAGTTGCACAATTTAGGAAACGAGAAGCAAAAGTTATTGCAGGAATTAGAGAAAGAAAAAAATGCTTCCGCAAAAATATCGGAAGAGAATGCTCAATTGAAAGATAACCTGAAGGCACAGGAACAAAAAGACAATAAATTAAACCAGGACCTGGCAAAGGTGCAGCAGGATAGCCAGCAACTGCAGGCATTAAAGCAGGAAAAGGATGCTTTAGCAAAACAGGTGGAAAAATTAACCCAGGAGAACGAAAGCTTAAACAGCCGCCTGCATACTTTGGGAGAGCAAAAGAAGGCGATCAAGGAGCTACAAACCCAGATTCAGAAAGTAGGCATCGAGGTAATCAAGAAGACAGATGCCCAGAATACCGCATTAGGCAACCGCGGAGTAATCTTTAAAAAAGAGCAATGAGAGATATATTCTTAGAAATCTATAGAAATAAGATCCTGATGGTGACGATTTTTTCCTGGATCGTTGCCCAGTCAATCAAGGTTACTTTTGGGATTATCCGGGAAAAGAAATTCGACTTTCGCTGGTTCGTGGGTACCGGCGGCATGCCTTCTTCGCATGCTGCAGGCGCGGCATGTATGGCAACCGCAGTAGGCTTGGAGTATGGCTTTAGCAGCGTTTATTTCGCCCTGGCTGCCTCATTCGCAATCGTAGTGATGTTTGATGCGCACGTAGTGCGTTATTCGGCGGGCCGGCAGGCGCATATCTTGAACAAAATTATGGAAGATATTTATTGGCAGCACAAGATTCATGAAACCAGGCTGCGTGAATTAATTGGGCATACTCCCATCGAAGTGATTATGGGGGCTTTATTGGGGATTACCATTGCATTTGTGAGCATGGTCAAATAGATAAGGAGCAGGAAGTGAAAAGGATATGGTGGTTAGTTATTGCGGCGGCCCTGATAATAATAGCGGTTTTAACCCTTCTGCAATTTAAGAAAAATAGCCCGGTAGGCAACCCTCTTCCTGTTGGCAACAGGGTTTCGGCATCTAAATTACAGGCACAGGCAAAGGAGCTGGAGAGCAAGGGCGACCTCTTGGCCAGCAAAGCAGCGTACCAAAAGTTAACGGCTGATTTTTCCGGTTCGAATGAAGTGGTTAATTGGCAGAAAAAAATCGAAGACCTGAACATTAAGCTGCTTTTTTCTCCGACGATAACTCCCAAGAGCACCTTATACCAGATTAAACCCGGCGACACTTTAAGCAAAATCGCCAAAGAATTTAATACTACCGTGGAGTTGATTAAGAAAAGCAATAGTTTAAGCGGCGATAAAATTATCCCCGGAAGAAAGATTAAAGTCTGGACTGCTCCGTTCAGTATTTTGGTGGATAAGAGCCAGAATATCCTGATTTTAAAAAACGACGAAGAAGTGGTAAAGACCTATATTGTGGCTACCGGCGCAAATAACTCTACCCCTGTAGGCACTTTCAAAATCATCGAGAAGCTTCCTAATCCTACCTGGTTTAAGGCCGGAGCAGTAGTAGCGCCTGAAAGCCCCGATAATGTGCTGGGAACCCGTTGGATGGGCTTTGATATTGCAGGCTACGGCATCCACGGCACGATCGAACCCCAATCTTTAGGCAGGCAAGTCACTCAGGGCTGTGTGCGCATGGCCAATCCCGAAGTCGAAGAACTCTATACAATTGTGCCTAAAGGCACAGAAGTAACGATAGTTGATTAGGGCAATACGTAATGCGTTTGCGTAATGCGCTTGGCGCCTTACGCTTTACGCAGCACGAAAAATTAAAAAATGACAGCATTAGATTTCGAAAAACCTATTGTTGAATTGGAAAAGAAAATTCAGGAACTCAAGAATTTTACTTCCAATAAGCAAATCGACCTCTCTTTGGAAATTAAGCGGCTGGAGGAAAAACTTGAGCACTTAAGAAAAGATATTTACGGCGGCTTAAGTGCCTGGCAAAAGGTACAGATCGCCCGCCATCCCCAACGCCCTTATACCTTGGATTATATCAGTAGCTTGATGACCGATTTTTTGGAGCTACATGGCGACCGTTTTTTTTCTGACGACAAAGCCCTGATTACCGGCCTGGCCAAGATAGATGATCAGAAGATCGTAGTAATGGGGCATCAAAAAGGAAGGGATACCAAGGAAAACTTAAAGCGTAATTTTGGCTGCGCGCACCCGGAAGGATACCGTAAGGCTTTAAGGGTGATGGAACTGGCACAGGGCCATCAGCTGCCGATAGTCGTTTTTATTGATACCCCCGGCGCATATCCCGGCATCGGCGCGGAAGAACGCGGCCAGGCGCAGGCAATTGCCGTAAACTTAAGGGAAATGATGCTGATTGCTACTCCGATTATCGCGATAGTTATCGGTGAAGGCGGCTCAGGCGGCGCATTGGGAGTGGGGATTGCCGATCGCGTTTGTGTTTTAGAAAATGCCTATTATTCCGTAATTTCTCCGGAAGGCTGCGCTGCGATTCTCTGGAAAAGCGGAAGTAAGGCTCCGGAAGCTGCCGAAGTCCTGAAATTAACTGCCGGGGACTTATTAAAAATGGAATTGATTGACGAAATCGTTCCCGAACCCTTAGGAGGGGCACACCGTGACCCGGCAAAAATCGCTGCGACGATTAAAGCAGTGATTAACCGGAATTTGAAGGAACTTAAATCCGTGCCTTTGGAAAAACTGCTTCAGGCCCGGTATGAAAAGTTCCGTAAGATTGGTAAATTCGTATGCTAGAGCAAGAATTGCTTTTATTGGGGCTGCTCAAAGAGAGCCCCAAACACGGCTATGAAGTAAAAAAGAAGATCAAGGAAATATTGTCGATCTTTGCCGGTGTAGATTTAAAATCTATTTACTATCCTTTAAAGGTTTTAGAGAAAAAAGGGCTGTTGGTTAAGCGCGTGAAAAAAGAAGGCAAGCGCCCCCAGCGTTATATTTACGAGCTGACACCCAAGGGTGAAGCAAGGTTCCAGGAAATGCTCACTCATAGTTTTTTAAATTTCAAAAGGCCGCAATTTAGCTTAGATTTAAGCTTATATTTCTTACGTTACTTAAATCCCGCGATTGCCAAACGCAGGCTGCGTGCCCGCCTGTCGGTCTTAAAAAAACTCAGCCACAGCTTAAGAGAAACGATCGCAACTTTACGTAGAAACGGCGTCTCTCCCCTGGTCTATATCCTGGAGCATAACCTGCAGATGGTGGAAAGCGAATCGAAATTCCTTTCTCATCTGATCCAAACCCTTTAAAAAAACGGGACAAATGAAAGTAATGATGCGTTTTTTATTATCTATTATTATTTTAATTTTTCTTGCGGTCCCGGATTATTGCTTTGCCGATAATTTAACGGTGACAGCAGAAAACCCGCTTACGCTCAATGACTGTTACCGCCTGGCATTAAAGCGCAGCGAAACTATCGCTATTAAAGCAGAGGTCATCCGGGAAGCCGAAGCGCATTTTCTCCAGGCATTGAATGTTGTCATGCCGCAGCTCTCATTTCTTTCAAATGATACGCGGGCAGATGCAACAAATTTAAGTTCTATCTATCCTAAAGCCAGCTATCAGCGTAACTTTAATATTCAACAGACGCTTTTTTCCGGGCTTAAGGCAATTGCCGGGGTTTCCGGAAGCAGGCTTGAGCGTAATCAGCGCGTCGAAGAGAAAACCCGCGCCGAACAATTACTTTTTGGGGACGTCAGCGAATCGTTTTTCCTGCTTTTGCAACAGAGAGAGGATTTGAATACGCTGGAACTTATCCGCAATGCCTTAAAAAGCAGGATTGCAGAATTAAAGGGAAGGGAAGGCCTGGGCAGGTCGCGCCATAGCGAAACAGTCAATACCCAGGCGCAGCTTTACCGCGTAGAAGCGGACTTTGAATTGGTCAGGAGCCGCGAAGCTGTGGTTCGCCAAATCCTGGAATTCTTAACCGGCTGCCCCATAAAAGAAATCGCGGATACGCCGAATCTTTTTGTGCAATTAAATCAGGAAAATTACTATACCGATAAATTAAATAACCGCCCGGATGTGCAGGCTGCGGCCATGGCCTGGGAGGTAGCGAAGAAAAAAGTAATTGTCGCTCAAAGCGACCTCTTCCCGACGGTTAGTCTTAACGGTAATTATTATACTGCCAGGAATACCGCCCCTTCTGACAGCAAATGGGATGCTGCTTTGGAGGTAAATGTCCCGATTATGGAGGGGACAGGTACCTTCGGAAATATTAAACAGGCCAATGCCCAACAGCGCGAATCAGAATTGGAGCTTTCGCGGTTAAAGCGCCAGGCGAACACGGGCATCCGTAATGCTTATGCCCAATTAAAAGAAGGAATGGCCCGGACCAAGGCGATGTCAAAGGCCCTGACTTCCTCGGTGGATAATTATAATTTACAAAAAGAAGATTACCGTTTAAGCCTGGTAAACAATCTTGATGTATTGGATGCTATCCGGACTATGGGAGAGGCGCGCCGGGATTTTACCCAGGCTTTATACGAGATGAAACGTTTTTACTGGCAGTTGCGCGTTGCTACCGGAGAAATACCAAAGGAGAAGATTTAAAATGTCGCTTTCGGATGTTGCAATCAGAAGGCCGGTTTTTGCCTGGATGCTGATGTTTGCCCTGATGCTCTTCGGCCTGATCAGTTACAGCCGGTTAGGCGTCAGCCAATTGCCGGATGTGGATTTTCCCGTAGTTTCCGTAAATTTAAGCTGGGAAGGCGCGGCTCCGGAAGTTATGGAAACCGATGTCGTGGATATCGTGGAAGACGCGGTAATGAGCATTCAGGGAGTGCGTGATATTTCCTCTTCGATTCAGCAGGGTACTGCCACTACAACCATAGAGCTGGAATTAGGCAGGAGTATCGATGCTGCGGTCCAGGATGTGCAGACCAAGATCGAGCAAGCGCAAAGGCTTTTACCCAAAGACCTTGACCCGCCGATAGTCAATAAAGTCAATCCCGAAGACCACCCGATCCTCTGGATTACCTTAGGCAGTTCTACCGTGCCTTTAAGGGATTTAATGGGCTATGTGCAGGATCATTTTAAGGACCAGTTTACCACGATTAACGGGGTGGGTGGTATTTTCCTGGGTGGATTTTTAGAGAGAAATTTAAGGGTTTGGGTGGACGCGCAAAAACTGGCGCAGTATCAGCTTACCGTCCAGGATGTTATTGATGCCATCGAACAACAGCATGAAGAAGTCCCTGCCGGAAGGCTGGAAACCCGGGAAACGGAGCGCAATATCCGGGTCATGGGCGAGGCAATGAATACCGAAGAATTTTCCAATATCGTGATTGCTAAGCGCAATGGCCAGCCGATTTACAAGGAAATTTATTTAAAAGATGTTGCCAGCGTCGAAGATGCCCTCGCTGATACGCGCAGGATCGCCCGTACCATGGGAGAGCAATCGGTTGGCATCGGGATTATTAAACAGCGCGGCGCAAATGAAGTAGCTGTGGCGCGTAGCGTGTTAAAACGGCTGGAGGAAGTAAAAAAGTCTTTGCCTAAAGATATCGATGCGCGCGTAGTTTTTAACCGCAGCAAATTCAGCGAAGACTCTATCCGGGAATTAATCTTTACCTTGATCCTTTCGGCATTGGCTACTTCTTTGGTGTGCTGGATATTTTTGGGGTCATGGGGGGCTACCTTGAACGTTTTATTGGCCATTCCTACTTCAATCCTGGGCACCTTTATCGTAATTTACTTTTTAGGTTTTACCTTAAATACATTTACGGTATTAGGATTGTCTCTGGCAATCGGGATTGTGGTGGATGATGCGATCATGGTTTTGGAGAATATTGCCCGCCACCGTGAAAACGGTGAGGAACAAGTAGAAGCGGCAAGAAAAGGCGCCCGGCAGATCACATTTGCCGCCGGAGCAGCTACTGCCGCGCTAATCGCAATCTTTCTGCCCGTAGCTTTTATGACCGGAATCATTGGGAAATTCTTCTATCAGTTCGGAATGACAATTTCTATTGCTGTAGCTTTATCGCTTTTGGAAGCGTTGACGTTAACCCCTATGCGCTGCTCGCAATTTTTACAGGTAGGTGCCCGGCATACTGCTTTCGGCCGTTTCATAGAAAAGAGCTTTTATTGGCTGGCAGCTAAATAT
>Ga0172375_10009792_pt1 | contig 12548 bp, 9 predicted proteins | sample LakKiv1m_FD_114537 | JGI IMG/M metagenome (GOLD analysis project Ga0172375, IMG submission 114537) | Freshwater microbial communities from Kabuno Bay, South-Kivu, Congo - kab_092012_11.1m | ecosystem: Environmental > Aquatic > Freshwater > Lake | place: Democratic Republic of the Congo... | reverse complement strand
GTTTTCGATATAGGAAGTTGAATCAGGGGAGGTTTGGGCGGACGCTGTCGAGGCGCAGGAAATGTTGACAAGCGCCAGGGCAAGCAAAAGTCCAAAAAAAGGCGGGCGTTTCATCAAACCGATTATATCCCAACGATGTTAGAATTAAATCCATGAGTAAATCGGTTTTTTCCATCCAAAAACTTGACTTTTACTATGGCGTTTCCAAAGCGTTGACAAACATCAACCTGGAAATCCAGCCGCGCAAAGTGACCGCGTTGATCGGGCCATCGGGATGCGGCAAATCCACGTTTTTGCGCTGTCTGAATCGCATGAACGATACGATTGCAGGCACGCGCATGGATGGAAAAATTTTGCTCAACGGCACGGATATTTACGGCGAGGCCATGGATGTGGTCGCCCTGCGCCAGCGGGTGGGCATGGTGTTCCAAAAGCCGAATCCGTTCCCACAATCCATTTACGATAACGTGGCGTTTGGGCCGCGCGTGATGGGCGCGGTGGAAAGCAAAAAACAATTGGATGATCTGGTGGAGGAGAGTTTGCGCCGCGCCGCGTTGTGGGACGATGTAAAGGATATTTTGGGCGGGAACGCAATGGGACTCGCGCTCGGCCAGCAACAGCGGCTTTGTATTGCGCGCGTGGTGGCGGTTCAACCCGAAGTGATCCTGATGGACGAAGCCACTTCGGCGCTGGACCCGATCGCAACCCTGCGCGTGGAGGAATTGATCGCCAGGTTGAGGGAGGATTACACGATTGTGATCGTCACGCACAACATGCAGCAGGCTGCGCGCGTTTCAGATTACACCGGTCTGTTCTGGCTGGGACAACTGGTGGAATTTTCCCCCACCCATCAGATTTTTACGAGGCCGAAACAGGAATTGACCGAGGCCTACATTACCGGAAGAATGGGATGACCTTTCCAAAAGAAGAGCGCAGGGACAAACCCTGCGCTCTTTTTGTTTTTTGCTACACCGCCGGCTCGGGCAGTTTCTCATGTGACCTGGCCAACTCGATCTCTCCGTCTGGATTCACATCCACCAACACCGAGTCGCCGTTGACGAATTCGCCAGCCAGCAACCTGTCCGACAGCGGGTCTTCCACTTTTTGCTGGATGACACGCTTCAACGGACGGGCGCCAAACTCGGCATCGAAGCCCTCCTCTGCAAGACAGGCAAGCGCTTCATCGGAAGCGGTCAGAATCAGGTTGTGTTCCTTGAGGCGTTCCGCGACCTTGCTCAATTCGAGCGACACGATCTGCTTGATGTCATCCTTGTTGAGCGAGCGGAAGATGACCGTCGCGTCGAGGCGGTTGATGAATTCGGGGCGGAAGGCGCGCTTGAGCGATTCGCCCAACTTCTTGCGCATGTCTTCGTACGAGAGACGTTCCTCGGTCACCTCGTCGCGCTTCAAGGCAAAGCCAAGCGACGACTGATTCTTGATCACGTCCGCGCCGATGTTGGAGGTCATGACGATGATCGCGTTGCGGAAGTCAACCTTGCGGCCTTTGGCGTCGCTGAGGTGTCCCTCTTCCATGATCTGCAGGAGCATATTATGGACTTCGGGATGGGCCTTCTCGATTTCATCGAACACGATGATCGAATACGGCCTGCGGCGCAGGGCTTCGGTAAGCTGGCCCGCGTCTTCGTAGCCGACATATCCGGGAGGCGCGCCGACCAGGCGGCTGGCTGTATGCCGTTCCATGAACTCGGACATATCCAGTTGAATGGCGGCATCTTCACTGCCGAACATGAATTTGGCAAGGGACTTCGTCAATTCGGTCTTGCCCACGCCTGTCGGGCCGAGGAACATGAACGAACCGATCGGCCGCTTCGGATCCTTCAAGCCGGCACGCGCCCGGCGCACAGCACGCGAAATCGCGATGATTGCATCCTCCTGCCCGATGATCGACATGCGCAATTCATCTTCCATCTTGAGCAGGCGCTGTGACTCGGCCTCCGCCAGTTGCATGAGCGGCACGCCCGTCCACATCGAAACCACTTCGGCAATATCCTCCGCCGAAACAACGGGGCTGTTGGCGCGGTCCCAGCCTGTGCGCAGGCGTTCAATCTGCTCGCCGAGTTCGAGTTCTCGCTCCTCCCATTCCTTGATATCCTCGGTGTTGCCTTCCTCCTGCGCCAGTGAACGATTCTGACGCGCGGAGCGCAACTGACCGAATAAATCCTTGGCGTGTTTCGCGGCAGGACTCTTGTACATGCGGACCCGCGACGACGATTCGTCGATCAAATCTATGGCTTTATCCGGTAAAAAGCGCTCGGTCACATACCTGGACGAGAGGTGGGTCGCCGCTTCGAGGGCTTCGTCTGAAATCACGAGATGATGATGCTCCTCATACGCCGAGCGGACACCTTTGAGAATCTCGATGGTCTCCTCTTCGGACGGCTCATCCACTTGCACGGGTTGGAAGCGGCGCTCGAGCGCGGCATCCGATTCGATGTGCTTGCGATATTCATCCAGCGTGGTCGCGCCGATGACCTGCAATTCGCCGCGCGACAACGCAGGCTTGAGGATATTCGCCGCGTCCACGGACGAACCGGCGGCTCCCGCGCCGACCAGCATGTGGACTTCGTCAATGAACAGGATCGAGCCCGATTGTTTCAACTCGTCGATCACGCGTTTGAGTCTTTCCTCGAACTGGCCGCGATACATCGTTCCAGCCACAAGCGACCCGACATCGAGTTGAAGCACGCGCTTGTTCATCAGCGGCGCAGGGACATCGCCGTCCACGATGCGTTGGGCAAGACCTTCGACAATGGCGGTTTTGCCAACACCGGGTTCGCCGATCAACGCCGGGTTGTTCTTGGTGCGGCGCGCCAGGATTTGAATGACGCGTTCGATTTCCATCTGGCGGCCAATGACCGGGTCGAGTTTTTTCTCTTCGGCCTTGGATGTCAGGTCGGAGGCGAGTTGGTCCACAAGCGGGGTTTTGGGGTTGGCTCCCGGGGCGCCGCCTTTGCCTGTTGGGGAGCCGGCAGGTGTCGGGGCGGCGGGAGAGGCGGACTCATTAAGCACGCGGCGTGTCTGCCTGCGAATCTGCTCGGCGGTCACACCCAGCCTGCGTAAGACCTCCGTCGCAGTTCCTTCCACGCGGACGAGTCCGAGCAGGATGTGCTCGGTGCCGATGTAGTGATGTCCGAGGCGGCGGGCTTCATCCACCGCGAATTCAAGGACCTGTTGGGTATCGGCCGCAAGTTCAATGCGATTGGGGTCGAAATTCGTCGAGCCGCCCGCAATGCGCTGGGTCACTTCGCGCACACGCTCGGAGGCCATGCCCAATTCACGCAGGACGCGCCCCGCGACTCCGCCTTCTTCATCCATTAATCCAAGTAAAAGATGTTCAGTGCCAATATTGCTTTTACGGGCGCGCTCGGCCTCCTGATGTGCGAGACTCAGCACACGCCTTGCCCTCTGTGTAAATCGTTCCATGCCAGCCATAATATGTTTCTCCTGAAATTAGACAGGAACTGTCTGCTTGTATTCTACCAAAAAGCGAGGGGAGTCCGTGTAGGAAAAAGGTTAGAATTTGCCGACGATTGTGCGAAGTGTCATTTATTGGTTTCGCGTTTCAGGCGCCCGGCGCCGGTTTTTTCGTCTCACCTGTTATCGCCGTCGCCTTTGATTTTCCCCCGCGCCTGCCTGTCCAGCAATTTTGCAATGTTGTACTCGGCGATGTCGTCGAGCGACAAATCGAGTTCGGTCGCAACCTGCGCGATATACCACAGCACATCGCCCAATTCCGCCTTAAGCGCATCCCTGTCCGCTTCGCTGATGGCGCCTTCCTTGTCGCGGAAAATCTTCTTGATCTTGCCCGCCACTTCGCCCGCTTCATTTGCAAGTCCAAGCGTGGGATAGACCACGCCATGCCCGATGACGGGGTATTTGGCGGTCGCGTGTGCCCTGGTTTGGTAGTCGGTGAAATTCATTCTAACCAAACTTCCCCGCCAACTCCATCCACCATTCATCCCTCTCCCCCGGCAGGAAGGGACTGTACAACGCCAGCCTGTCTGCAATTCCATCGTAACGCTTCTTCAAATCGGCCGCCAGCGTTTCCTGTTTCGTCACCAGGCAGAATTCACCAAGCATTTCATCGGTGATCAACATCGGCATTTCGGCCCACTCACCCGTGGATGCAAACCCCGACAATTTCCCGGCAGCCGCTCCCCAGCCGTGCAAGTCCATGACCGCGCGGTACGAAGGCGTGGAGGCGTAGAACGCGATTTGCATACGCGCGAAGGCTTCCTCTTCAGGAGTGGTTGCAACAAAAGCAGTCACTGAAACTGCGACATCTTTTCGCGTCCGCCCTGCTTTTGCCGCGCCTTCCTCGATCCCCGGCAAAATCACTTCCCTCAAATAGCGCGCGCTGTGAAACGGGTGCGCGTGGAATCCCTCGCACAACTCGCCTGCAAGTTTCGCAAGCCCGGTATTGACCCCTGCAATGTAAATCGGGATAAGGCCCCCACCCAACCCTCCCCCAAATTCTTTGAATTTTTGGGGGGGCAAAGGGCCGGGATTGAAAAACGGCGACATCAACGTGATCTTGTAATACTCGCCGCGGAAATTCAACTTCGTACCGTTCTGCCAGCAATCCCACATGGCGCGCAGGACTTGAATCTGTTCGCGCAGTTTCCCCGTCACTGACTCAGGCCACGGCATCCCGAAACGGCGTTCGATGTGCGCCTTGACCTGCGTGCCGAGTCCCAAAATGAATCGCCCGCCCGATTGCGCGGCCAGGTCCCATGCGGTGTAGGCCAGGTTCGCAGGCGAGCGCGCAAACGACACGGCAATCGCGGTGCCAATTTTCATCTTCGCTGTATGTTCTGCGATCAACGCGCAGGGCAGGAACGGGTCATGTTGCGTCTCCTGAGTCCACAGCGCGTCAAAACCAATCTCTTCCGCGGCTTTTGCAATCGCGGGGACATCTTTCAAATGAGTGGGGGGAAGTGCAGCATCGAATTTCATAATTCTCCTCTTTCACCGCGAAGAGCGCAAAGATGCTTTTTCCTGGCGGCCTTCGCGCTCTGTGCGATTCATTACCCTGAAAGCAAATACGCCATAATCCAGTTGGTCGTCGCCACGAGCGAATCGACATGCGTCCGTTCATAATTGTGCGACGCGTCGATGCCCGGCCCGATCAGCGACACAGCCACGTCGCCGCCTGCCCGCCAAAACGCCTCGCCATCCGAGCCGTAAAGCGGATATACGTCCGTCTTGTATTCAATCCCGTACTTCTCCGCGATCGCGCGCAGTTTGTCGTTCAATCCCTGGTGATAGGGCCCGCCGCTGTCCTTCGCGCACAACGTCGCGTGGAATTCGTCCGACTCCTGCCCAACGCCCACAACCGCCATATCCACTGTGACCAATTCGACGACATCGGACGGAATCCCCGCCGCCGCGCCGTGACCGACTTCCTCATAATTGCTGACCAGGAAATAGACGCTTCGCGCGGGAGCGAGGCCTGCCTCCGTTAAAGATTTGATCGCGGCCACCAAAGTTGCCACACACATCTTGTCGTCGAGGAACCGCGAGCGGATGAAGCCATTCGTGACCTCGACGCGCGGATCGAACGCCACGCAGTCGCCGACGCAGATTCCCAGATCCCGCGTCTCGTCCTCGGACGCCGTCACCGCATCCAAACGGACTTCCATGTGCGCATCATCGCGCGGAGTCTGGCTTCCCTTCTCGCCATAAATATGACCCGAGGCTGTCTCGATCATCAACGAGCCGCGCACCTTCTCCCCTTTCGACGCGAAGACCCACACCCCCTCATTCTCGACCGTCGGCCACTGAATCCCGCCGATTTTGCTCAACCGCAACCGGCCATTGGGCAGGATTTCCTTTACCACTGCGCCGAGTGTGTCCACGTGGGCGGTGAGTGCAACGGGATTACCTGCATCTTTTCCATCCCACTTCGCGACCAACGCGCCCTTGCGCGTGCGCGAAAGAGTCAATTGCTTGTATTGCGAGAGTTCCCTCTCCACAAACGTAACCGCAGGCTCGGCAAATCCCGTGGGCGAGGGGATGTTGAGCAACTTCACGAGGAAGTCAACCAGGTAATCTGTATTAATTGGGGAGAGTGTCATTGTTATCCTTCCATCTATCAGGAAATAAAATAGTCAGAGTCAATTCGCTTGAGTTGATAAGATGTTGCTTCTCCACTACACATTAAACCGGATGTGCATAATATCCCCGTCCTTGACGGGGTACTCCTTGCCTTCCAGCCGCAGTTTGCCCTTGGCCTTCGCCTCATTCATGGAGCCGAGGCTGGCAAGATCATCATAAGCCACCACCTCCGCCCGCACAAATCCACGCTGGAGATCGGTGTGAATTTCACCCGCGGCTTCCTGCGCGTGCGCCCCGCGATGCGTTGTCCAGGCGCGCACCTCGTCCTCGCCGACGGTGAAGAACGATTGCAGTTGGAGCAAATTATACGAGAGACGGATCATCCTGCTCAGGCTGAGTTCTTCAATTCCGTATTCCTGCATGAAGACCGCCGCATCCTCTGCGCCGAGTTGGGCGATTTCCATTTCAAGTTTGCCCATCAACGAAACACTGGGGTGATCCAGTTCCATCACAGGCGCGGACTGTCCCTCCCCCATGTTGAAGACAGTCAGGATGGGCTTGCGTGTCAGCAAACCAAACGAAGCCAGTTCCCTGGCTTCCTCGTGGTTGTATTCGAGTTTACGAAGCGGCTGGCTTTCGTTCAAGGCTTCGAGCAAACGCGTGAACAAAACCGTTTGGCGCTCGTTTAGTACCTTGTCCGTGCCGCCCTTCTTGCGTTCATCCACCAGGCGTTCGAGTTTGCGCTCGACGGCGATCAAGTCGTTGAGCAGGAGTTCGCTCAACATGGTGTCCACATCGCGCTTCGGGTCCACGCTTCCGCTGGGATGCATCACATTATCATCCACAAAACCGCGCACGACCAGGAGCAGGCCTTCCATCTGGTTGAGTTGATTCAACAGTTGGCCGGAGATGCCGCTTTTCGCCGCGCCGGTTTCCAGTCCCGCGATGTCCGCGTACGTCACCTTGGCGTAGATCGTCTTCCTCGGCTTGAACATGCCGGAGAGTTTGTCCACGCGCGGGTCGGGGACATCCACAACCGCGTTGTGAACCTCGATGCGGCCGGCGGATGCCGTGGTGGGAGTATTGCCGCGCGTCAACGCGTTGAAAATGGTTGTTTTTCCGCTTTGGGGTAATCCTATGATTCCAAGTTTCATCTTGACCTTATCAATGGGGGTTTGTTATACTATGTGCAGGCCGAAGTGGCGGAATAGGCAGACGCGCACGACTCAAAATCGTGTTCCCTTCGGGAATGAGGGTTCGATTCCCTCCTTCGGCACTGAAATTATAACATAGCGGTTTTTGTGAATCCTGCCGCTGGCAGGACCAGGCGAGACTGCCAGGCGGCCGTCTCGCCTTATGTGTTGGAGGTGCAGGATGAAACTTTATTTGATATTCGCCGCGATCGATCTGCTGATCTTGCTGGCCTACCCGATTGTGTATGTTGCACATCGTGTCCGAAAGTTTACCCATTCAAAACAGTAAGGTTTTTTATCCCATTTCCAGGAGGCAATTATGCCCTCATTGAACGATATCCTGGCAATTATTCTGGGGGGAGGACGCGGAGCGCGCTTGTACCCGCTCACCCAAATGCGCTCGAAACCCGCCGTCCCCATTGCGGGAAAATACCGCCTGATCGACATTCCCATCAGCAACTGCATCAACTCGGAAATTTACCGCGTTGCGATCCTGACCCAATTCAACTCGGTCTCGTTACACCGGCATATCTCCCGCTCCTACAATTTCGACGCGTTCCACACAGGCTGGGTACAGATCTGGGCCGCGGAACAGACCATCGAAAGCGCGGACTGGTACCAGGGCACGGCAGACGCGGTGCGAAAGCAATTGTTCGAGATCAGGGCAACCGGCGCGAAATATGTGCTGGTTCTCGCGGGCGATCATCTATATCGAATGGACTACGCCGCAATGGCCCAATTCCACTGGGAGAGCAAGGCCGATATCACGGTGGCGGTCCAACCCGTCGCGCGCGAAGATGCAACGCGCTTTGGCATCCTGAAACGGGAAAAGGATGGCCGCATCTCCTCGTTCGCCGAAAAACCAAAGGATAAGGAAATCCAGGATAAATTTATCAGCCGCGATGACGAGACGCGCCCGTTTCTCGGCTCGATGGGCATTTATCTCTTCAACGCGAGCGTGTTGACTGACATGCTGACCCAATACCCCGATCACGACGATTTCGGCGGAGACATTATCCCCGAAGCCATTAAATCGCTGGCAGTCTATGGCTTTGACTTCGACGGTTACTGGCAGGATATTGGGACGATCCGCTCATTCTATGAAACCAACCTCGAACTGACGACCTCGAATTCACCCTTCAATTTTTACGACCCAAAACTGCCGATTTATACCGACTCGCGCTTCCTGCCGGGATCCATTGTGGAGGACAGCAACCTGAAGGATGTGATGCTCGCCGAAGGCTGCCGCATTATGAAGACAGACATTACCCATTCCCTGATCGGAATCCGGAGCCAGATTTCCACCGGCACCACGATCAAGGACAGCATTGTGATGGGCTCGGATTACTACGACAAGGAACTGGCTCCGGGAAGCATTCCCATTGGGATTGGAGCAAACTGCCACATCGAGGGAGCGATCCTGGACAAAAACGCGCGCATCGGCGATAACGTAACCATCCGCCCGTTCCCGCGTGATACGGAACTGGATCGTAAAAACTGGTACGTCCGGGACGGCATCGTGGTCATACCAAAGGATGCTGAAATCCCGTCCGGCACGAAAATAGAACCGAACAAGAAGTGAAGTAATGAAAAGCGGACATGCTTTACTCAGGACATGTCCGCTTTTTGGGCTGTCATTTCGATTTAAAAACGGTCGAACCAGCCAATTTTACGCCGCCCAACAAAACTGTTGTTTTTTTGCCTTGACATGGCTTTTCCCATTGGGGTAAACTCTCTTGTGGCTGGGGAGTAGCCGCCTGCGTTCGTTGAAATCGCAGGACGGGTTGTCGTCAACACAGGGCACATTGCTCTCGGCACCCCGAGCGCTTGGAAGCGTTGGGCGAGACTATCACGGAGGCGTGGTGGTCTCGTTTTAATTTACAGGGACGCCGCACCATCTCATCACATCAGGAGTCTTTGCATGACACATGAAGAAATCAAAGAGCAGGAATGGCACGCGCTGACAGGCGACGAGGTCCTGAAGCATCTTGAAGTCCATCAAAATGGCCTGACCCACGAGGAAGCTGCGCGCAGGCTGGCGCATTACGGACAGAATCAGTTGCGCGAGGCGCCGCGTCCCGGTTTTCTGCACATGCTGTGGGAGCAACTCAACAACTTTGTCGTTATTCTGCTCATTGTGGCTTCGGTTATATCCGCCCTGCTCGGCGATTACGTGGAAGCCGCGGCCATCATGGCCATCGTCGTCCTCAACGCCGTGTTGGGAATTGTCCAGGAGCAACGCGCAGAGGAGGCGCTGGCCGCGCTCAAGAAACTGGCCGCGCCCGATGCACAGGTTTTACGCGATGGGCACAGGCAATCGATTCCATCCTACAACCTTGTGCCGGGCGATCTTGTTTTCCTGGAGGCGGGAAATTTCATTCCGGCGGACATCCGTCTGCTGGAGGCCGTGAATCTGCGCGTTGAGGAAGCCTCGCTTACCGGCGAATCGCTTGCCGTGCAAAAGAACGCGGCCAGTGTGCTCGAAAAGAATGTCCCACTTGGCGACCGCAAGAATACAGCCTTCATGGGCACCGTTGTTTCATATGGACGAGGCCGCGGCGTGGTGACCAGCACGGGCATGCACACCCAGCTTGGCCTGATCGCTTCGATGCTGCAAAACGTCGAGACAGAAGAGACCCCGCTCCAGCGCCGCCTCGACCAATTGGGCAAATCCCTTTCGATTGGCTCGCTCATCCTGGTGGCAGTGGTCTTCATCGTCGCCCTGATCAATTACACAAACATCGGGGGACTTTTCAGCGGCCCCCTGGCTTATCTCAAGGAATATGCGGCGGAGATTACCGAGGTCTTTATTATTGCCATCAGCCTTGCAATTGCGGCAGTGCCCGAGGGACTCCCCGCCGTTGTGACGATTTCCCTCGCCCTCGGCATGCGCGAGATGGTCCGCCGCCACGCCCTGATCCGAAAATTGTCCTCGGTGGAGACGCTTGGCTCGGCCACGACAATTTGTTCCGATAAAACCGGCACACTGACACAAAATGAAATGACGGTCACACGCATGTGGGTGGACGGTCAGTTCATCGACGTGACCGGCACAGGGTACACGCCAAAGGGCGATTTCCTAGTGGATGGAAAACCGGTGGAAATCAAAGAGTATCCCGCCGCCCTGACATCGCTCTGGCTCGGCCTGTTGAACAATGACGCGGAAATCGAGATTACCGGCGAAAGCGAAGAAAACCAAACCTACCGCATTGTTGGCGATCCCACCGAAGGCGCGCTGGTGGTCGCGGCAGCAAAGGCAGGCGCGATCCATGTAAACATCAGGGAGGCGTATCCGCGCGAAAATGAAGTGCCGTTCGATTCCGAACGCAAGCGCATGATTACGATCCATGATGTTAAATCCCCGCAAAAAGACGATCCATCGCCCTTTACCGATGAGAGGCACAAAAATTGGGATGTGGTCACGGTCAAAGGCGCGCCCGATGTAGTGCTGGACTTGTGCACCCAATATCAGGGGATGGAAAATCAGCCTCATCCCATGACAATCGAAGCCCGCGACCGCATCCTGGCTGCCAACGATGAGATGACCAAAAACGCGCTGCGGGTGCTGGGTGTGGCGTATCGGGTGTTAAGAGATGTTCCTGACAATCCCGAAAATATCAAGGCCAATGAACTGGAACAGAACCTGGTCTTTGTTGGGTTGATGGGCATGATCGACCCGGCGCGTACCGAGGTCAGGTCCGCGCTGGAAAAGGCGCGGCACGCCGGCATCCGCACGGTGATGATCACAGGCGACTACCCGAACACTGCCAGGGCAATTGCAGAAACCATCGGGCTTTTGCGGCCCGGCCATAAGGTCCGAACCGGGGCGGAACTCGATGCAATGTCGGATGAACAATTGAAAATCGAGATCGAAGTCACGGATGTATTTGCACGCGTCTCCCCGGAACACAAGATGCGCATTGTGGACGCATTGCAGGCCAACGATGAAATTGTTGCGATGACCGGCGACGGGGTCAACGACGCGCCCGCCATCAAGCGCGCCGACATCGGTGTCGCAATGGGCATCAACGGGACAGACGTGGCAAAGGAAACCGCTGACATGGTGTTGACCGACGACAACTACGCCAGCATTGTCGCAGCGGTGGAACAAGGCCGGATCATCTATGGCAACATCCGCAAGTTTGTGTTCTTCCTGCTTTCATCGAACGTGGCCGAGATCATGATTATCTTCCTTGCCACGCTGGCAGGTCTGCCCGCGCCGCTGACGGCCATCCAATTGTTGTGGCTTAACCTGCTGACGGATGGCGCTCCCGCCCTCGCCCTTGCAATGGAAAAAGGCGATCCCGACACCATGGACCAGAAGCCGCGCGCAAAAAACGAACCTATCGTCAATCGCAGCATGGGTATCGGCATTGTGGTGCAGACCTTCGCCCAAACCGGGGCGGTTCTGACCGCGTTTATTCTCGGGTTGGCCTGGCATCTCGAGGCGGGAGCAACCATCCCGTCAGGCATGAACGCCCTGTCTTACATCCTGCAGCATGACTGGCGCGGCGTGGATGTGCAAACCGCTGAAACGATGGCGTTTGTCACGCTTTCCCTGGCGGAATTGTTCCGTGCATATACAGTCCGCTCCGAGCGGGCGTCCATTTTCACAATCGGTGTCCTCTCCAACAAGTGGATGCAATATGCGGTCGGGCTTTCGATTTTCCTGCTGCTGGTTGTCACAGCGACGCCTTTCCTGCAGCCGATCTTCAACACACACTTCCTCAGCCTGCGCGAATGGGGGATCGTTACAGGTTTGGCGCTCATTCCCGCCATGGCAGAGGAATTTACCAAGTTCTTCCTGCGCCTGGGTGAAAGGCGCGCCATCACGGCATCTGCCTGATACCAGGTGAAAAACGAAAAATCTCCCGTAATTGCGGGAGATTTTTCGTTTCAGTTTCAATTAGACACCTGTCAAGCTGGTGTTGATCTTGCTAAAAACCCCGCCCAGATACGGCCCAATAATCAACAGGGCAGCAAAGACAACAATGACAACCAAAACAAGAATTAATGCATATTCCACCAAACCTTGACCCTTCCCAATCTTGCCTGCCAACAAAACCACCTCCTTTTCTGCGGGTTTCAAACCTTATAATCAGGGGTAGCACGATTAATTTCCCGGCGCAACCGACAATTTTATTAGGAATTTTTGGCTCTCCCGTAATTAACGGGAAAGAGCCTAAACACAAAGGACACCAAGTACACAAAGGGGAAAAGGCGGTTAATTTTACGGGTGTTTTTCCTTCGTGACCTTCCCTGGCACCGCCCGCCAGG
>Ga0172375_10009791_pt1 | contig 12550 bp, 8 predicted proteins | sample LakKiv1m_FD_114537 | JGI IMG/M metagenome (GOLD analysis project Ga0172375, IMG submission 114537) | Freshwater microbial communities from Kabuno Bay, South-Kivu, Congo - kab_092012_11.1m | ecosystem: Environmental > Aquatic > Freshwater > Lake | place: Democratic Republic of the Congo... | reverse complement strand
CGGGCGGTGACCGCCCTGCCCTACCAACCCCTCAGCATCGCCGAGTGCACGCTGGATGGCGAGGCGTTGGCGCTGCGTGTGGTGGGCGCGGAGGCCGAGACGCGCGTCCACGTGGTGCTGAGTCGCCTGCTTGCCGGGCCTGACCCGGCAGACGCCCTTCTGACGGGGCTCCCGCTGGCCGCCGAGACCCACGTCGACCCCCAGGAACCGGCCCGCTACGTCTCGGGACGGACCCTCGGCGACGAACTGCGCTACGTGCTGGAACGCCGCTACGCCGCCGCCTTCCCCGGCGTCATGCTGCAGCGGCCGAGCCTGCTCCTCAACCCCTGGGAGACACGCCGTACCGAGACGGAGAAACAGCAAGCCCGGCAGGGAGAAGACTGGGCCGATGCCAAGGAGGCGAAGAAGGCGGCTGGGGTGGCCCGCCTTGCGAACGGCACGGCAGACCGCCTCGCCGAGCAGGTGGCCGAGGCCCCCACCGGCCCGGCGGCCCCGGCCATCGAGGTCCTCTCCGGTCCCTCCGCGGTCCGCTACAACCTGGCCCTGGACGCCGAAGGCCGCCTCACCACCACACTCCCGGTCCCGGGGCCGCGTCAGGTCGTCACGATCATGGTCACCAATGGCCGGGAGAGCGTCCTGCGCCAGTTGCTGCTGCCTAGCCCCGCCGAAACCTACCGGGACCTGCGCCTGGCCAAGGCCCTCGACGCCGGGACCCGTTTCGGCGAACTGCGTACCGTGGTGGCCCTGCCGACCGCGCAGGAGGTGACCATCGAGAACGCCTCCGCAGCCCGCATCCAGTCCTACGGCAGCGTGGCGGACGTCTACGCCCTCTTCGAGTCCCTCACCGCCAACCCGGAACTGGCCGAGTTCCGCTTCATCCTCGACTGGGCCGACCTGCCGGAGGAGAAGAAGCAGGAGCAGTACAGCCGCTACGCCTGCCATGAACTGAACGTCCTGCTCTCCCGCAAGGACCCCGAGTTCTTCGGCCGTGTTATCCGGCCCTACGTGGCCAGCCGCCGGGACAAGACCGTGGTGGACTGCTGGCTGCTCGGGGCTGGCCTGGAGCCCTTCCTGGAGCCTTGGCAGTGGGCCCGTCTGAACGCCTTCGAGCGCGCCGCCCTGGCCAAAGTCCTGCCGGCCCATGCGGCGGCCGTGAGTCGGTCTCTCGCGGAGGCCTGTGCGCTGATGCCGCGAGACCCCCAGGCGGAGTTGGAGCTCTTCCTCAAGGCCTTGCAGGGCCGCGGTATCGCCGGGGGGTTCGAGGGACCGGCTCTGGCCGTGGCTGCCAGCGGCGGCGCGGGCGGCGCCGTCATGCTGGGGGCAGTGGTGGCTGATGCCGCGGCCGCCCCTGCCGCGGCCCCGGCCCCGCCGCCGGCTCCGGCCGCGGCAGGCAAGCCCGCTCGGGCCCTCGCCGAGAAGGACAAGGCCTCGGAGGAGGCCGAGAGCCGGGCCGCTCGCGGCGAACCGGCCGGCGAAGCCCTGCGCAAGAACGCTGTGGCCGACCGCCTGAAACGCCGCGAGGTCCGCCGCCTCTATGTCGCCCAGGACAAGACCTCGGAATGGGCCGAGACCAGCTACTGGAAGGTCCCCCTCGGCGCCCAGACCCCGGACCGCGTCCCCGATGGCCGGTTCTGGGCCGACTGGGCCGCCCATGACGGCAGAGGTCCCTTCCTCAGCACCCATGTCGCCGAGGCGACGAACTCCTTTACCGAGATGATGCTGGTCATGGCGGTGCTGGACCTGCCGTGGAAGGCGACGCCGGGGGAGCCCGTTGTCGAACAGGGGACGCTGCGACTCAAGACCCCCGGCCCGACCGTCTGCTACCGTCGCGAGCTCAAGGCGCAGGAACCGGCTGCCGGGCAGGAGGTCTTCGTCCGCCAGGAGTTCACCGACCCGAACGCCGAGCCCGAGCGCACTCCCTATGGCGAACGCCCCCGCCGTATCGGCGAACTGGTGCCCGCCAGCCGGGCGCTGAAGTGCGGGGTCATGGTCACCAATGCCACCGCCGACCCCCGGTACGTGGATGTGCTTCTACAGGTCCCCGAGGGAGCCGTGCCCCTGTGCGACGCCTTGCGCCTCCGCAGCCTCCCGGTGCTGCTGGACCCCTACCAGCAGCAGTCCCTCACCTACGAGTTCTACTTCCCCCGGCCCGGGACGTTCCGCCACTACCCGGCCACGGTCGCCGCCGACGGTCGCGTCCTGGCCCAGGCGGAAGCACGCTCGTTCACCGTCTCGGAGAAGCCCCAGACGGACACGGGTACCTGGGACTACGTCTCGCAGTTCGGGACCGATGACCAGGTCCTGGCCTTCCTGGCCGAGAGGAACCTCCGCGAAGTGCAGCCGCGGCTCGAACGAATCGCCTTCCGCATGCACGACCAGACCTTCTTCGGCAAGGCCCTGGCCCTGCTGCGCGCCCAGCACGTCTTCGAGCCCGTGCTCTGGTCCTACGCAGTCCGGCACAACGACGTCCCCGCCCTGCGCGAATACCTGCCCCATACCGCCGTGGCCGAGGCCTGTGGGCCCTGGCTCGAGAGCCCCCTGTTGAGCGTCGACGTACTGCGACGCAACACTTACGAGCACAAGGAGTACTGGCCTCTTGTCAACGCCCGTTCCCACGTGCTGGGTGCGCGACGGGCAATCCTCAATGCCGTGTTCCTCGCCCAGTACCAGGCCCTCCTCGACCGCCTCGCCCACAAGCCGTCTCTGGACGCCGAGGACCGGCTGGCCCTGACCGTGTACCTGGCCCTCCAGGACCGCATCGAGGAGGCGCTGGCGCAGTTCGCAAGAGTGTCCCTGGAGGCCGTCGCCGAGCGCGTCCAGATCGACGCGGCACAGGCCTACCTGTTCTTCTGTCAGGGCAAGTGGTCCGAGGCCCGCGCCATCGCCCGCCGCTACGAGGCCTACCCGGTCAAGCGCTGGCGGGAGCGCTTTGGCGAAGTCCTGGCCCAGTGTGCCGAGATCGCCGGCGATGAGGCCCAGGTGGTCGATCGCGAGAACCGCATGCAGGTCCAGACCCAGCTCGCGGATACAGAACCTACGCTGGAACTGGCCATCGAAGGCCACCGCATCCTGGTCCGCCACCGCAACCTCAGCGAACTCACCATCAGCTACTACCCCATGGACGTCGAGCTCCTCTTCTCCCGCGCCCCTTTCGCCCAGGATGTGTCTGCCGCCTTCGCCGTGGTGCGGCCCAGCCGCAGCGACCGTCAGGCCACCGAGGCCAAAGGCGCCGAACTGGTCCTGGACCTGCCGGCCGACTATGCCAACCGCAACGTGGTCATCGAAGCCGTCGGCGGCGGGCTCCAGCGCGCCCAGGCCTACACGCCCCATTCCCTCAACCTCCAACTGCAGGAGAACTACGGGCAACTACGCGCCCTCAGCGCCGATGGCAACCAGCCCTTGGCCAAGGTCTATGTGAAGGTCTACGCGCGCTACCAGGATGGCCGTGTCGAGTTCTACAAGGATGGCTACACCGACCTGCGCGGACGCTTCGACTACACCAGCCTCAGCACCGATGACCTCGCCCAGGTCCAGCGCTTCGCCGTGCTCGTCCTGAGCCCCGACGCCGGCGCCCTGGTGCGCGAAGTGGCCCCGCCCAAGCGCTGAGAGAACGCGGGACCGCCCAATGGGGTGGGGCCAGCCGCCTGCCGGCCGCCAGAGGCCCCTCGGCTGCGCGTTGCCGGCGTACCGGGATGAGCGCCCCGCCCCGTTCCACCGGGCCCTGTCTGCCACCCCTCCAGGGTGGAACTCGTGGTGGTCGGGTTTCCGGGGGTATCGCTGCGCTCAACCCCCGGCTACTTTCTATCACCCCTTTGGGGTGGCAGACCGAAGCCGATGACCAGGGCGCGGGAGCGCCATCCCGGAGGGGTGCCAGACCGTAGCCGGGGGGCGAGGCGCGCCAGCGCCGACACCCCCGGTATCGCGATCGGGCCCGTGCCACCCTGGAGGGGTGCCAGACCGTAGCCGGGGGGCGAGGCGCGCCAGCGCCGACACCCCCGGTATCGCGATCGGGCCCGTGGCAGCGATGGCGCACGTGCACACAACAGCTCCCAACCTGAGATCGGTACAAACGCCTGCCATACGCATCCAGACCCCCTTCTCTTTTTTTGCTTCTATGGAGTTGAAAACACGCACATGCCATACATATAGTAGCCTTGTTAGGGATGCTCTTAGGCGCCCGTAGACCCATGATCTGCCACACAGGAGGAACGACGCCATGGAAGGACCGACGGTAACCCCCGAGGTGGAGCAACTGCTGATCCGCTACCTGCAGATCCAGGACGAGGTACGGCGGCTCGAGGAGGAGAAGGCGGCCCTCAACGGACGGCTATGCCAGCACCTGGCCGAGTTCGCACAGCCCTGCTGGTTCCCCACCGTTGCCGGCCAGGCCATCAAGGTGCGCGTGCGACACGAGGTGCAGGTGCTCTATGACGAGGGCCTGCTGCGGCAGCGTCTGGGCGAGCGCTACGTGCAGATCCTGAAGGCGGACCCAGCCAAGGTCCGCCGTCACCTGACCGACATCGAGGACCTCCTGCGGCCGGCCCTGGACCGGGTGGGATCGCCTGACCGCGAACGTGTCCGTACCGCCGTGGAGAGCGGCGTGGTACCGCGGGACGCCTTCAACGGCGCCTACGAGAAGACGTCCTGGACGACGGTGGCCGTCATGCGCCTGCGGGAGAAGGACCGGGATAGCCGGCAACGCAACGATGGCCCGTGCCCCCCCACGGCCGCTGCCGCGAGCCCGTCGGCTAGGCCTCCGGCAGCTCGACCAGGTCGCCCGGCCGGGCGACCTGGCTGGCAGGGAACCGCGAGCGTGCGGCTGCGGCCACGGCCTCCCGCTGTGACGCGGGGAAGTGCACCAGGAGCAGCCGCCTGACACCCGCCTCGCTGGCGATGCGGGCCGCGTCCACGGCCCCGGCATGCCCCCCGCGGGCGTTGGGATGGCTCTCCCCTGCCCCACGACTGGCCTCGTGCACCAGCAGGTCGACGCCCTGAACATGGGCCGCCAGGGGCAGGTGAAAGGCCGTGTCGCCGGTCACCGCGACACTGGCCCCGGTGGCCGTGTCGGCGAAGCGGTAGCAGAGCCCGACCACCGGGTGGACGGTCGGCGCGGTGGTGACCTTCAAGCGGGCCGTCTCGAAGCTGTCCCCGGCCTGCAGGGCGACGACCCGTGGCAGGGCGGCGACCTCGGGGAACTGGTCGTGCCGCAGGAAGGCCAGGGCGCGAGCGACCACCATGTCCACGTCGGGCTTAGGGCCGACGATGGTCAACGGCGGCTTGTCGGGCCGTTCGCTGCGGCGCATGGCATGGTAGAATAGGAGGTGGGGCAGACCGAGGTAATGGTCGTGGTGGCAGTGGGTGATGAAGAGGGTCTCCACGGCCATGGGGTCGTGGCCGAAGGCCCGCATCGCGATGGCCGCGTTCCAGCCCGTATCCACGAGGCAGTCGCCGTTGATGAGCAGGCAGGCGGTATCATTGCCGGCCTGGGGCACGACGGTGTCGGTGCCGATGATGCGCACAGTGGTCTTCGTGGGATCGGCCCTCTGGACGAACCGCTGAGTGAAGCTATGGGGCCGCCTCGGGAGTGCTGGAGTATGGCCCCGCCAGGGAGCCCGGGTGACGGGGGCGGGCCGCACCCGCTATCCCGAGCAGGGGATCGGGCCCCTACTTCTCTGTGGGCGGCGGTGCCGGCTTGGCGTCGAGCTGCTTCTTCAGTTCCGCGATCCTCGCCTTGATCGCCGTGCAGTGCTGGGCGGTCGGGCTGGCCGCATCGATGGCGATCACCTCGTCCACCAGGGCGGCGGCGCCGGCGAGGCCCTCCTTCGTCTGTGGCGGGTAGGCATTCAGTTTGGCCATCAGCGCCTTCTGCTTCAGTTCGCCGCCGGCGCCGTGGTCAGTGATGAACGTGTCGACGGCGGCCATGGCTTCGTCGCGCTTGCCTGCGCGGCAGAGGCTGCGCACGCGACCCTCGAGACCGCCAAGCTCCATCTCCGCGAGTCTGGCCTTGAAGCCGGTCTGGTCATTGGGGTCGAGTTCGCGGATCTCCTTGGCTGTCTCCTCATAGAAGCCGAGGAGGTTGGCGGGGATCGGTTCGAGGCCCTGCACCAGAAGCGTGGCCCGGTCGAGTCCCTGAGCGTCCTTGGCTTTGGCAAAGGCCTCGTCGCGCTTCACCCGCGCCTGTATCAGCTCCTTGAGGTGGGCCACGTAGGCGTCGGCGCCGCCGGCCTTGTAGCCGCTACGGCCAAAGGGCCGGCCTTGGGCATCCGTGAGGAAGAGGGTCGGGTAGCCGGTGACCCCGAACTGCTCCTGGAGCGTGCGGTTCTGGTCCTTGAGTGCGGCGGGCAGCTCGATCTGGCGCGGGAAATCCGCTTCCACGAGGACCAGGCTGGCGGCGGCATACTTCTGGAAGGCCTCCTGGGAGAACACCTCCTTGTCCAGCTTGATGCACCAGCCACACCAGTCGGACCCGGTGAAGTCCAGGAGGATATCACGCTGGTCTTTGGCAGCGGCCTCCTTGGCCGCCGGCCAGTCGGTCAGCCAGCCCTCCCTCGCCAGCGCAGCAGCCGCGGTCAGTGTGGCTGCGAGCAGGGCCGCCCGCAGGGTCGTGGTCAGCATGGTGAGTCTCCCGCCAACAGGGCTTGTCGGTTCCGGCGCCGGGCAACCGCCGTCGGGTCCGGGCCGCCCGAGAGGCCGGGTGGCAACACCAGGTCCGGCTGCCTTGCCGCCATACCGCATCACTGTACCGCGGCCGTGGCCAAGCGGCAAGGGTAACGCGGCGCAGCGGGGTCTCGGGGCTGCCTCGGCGTCACCATGGCGCAGGGCCTGCGGGCCGGGCCGGTACGCGGCCCGGGCACCGGCCCGGCCTCAACCCCCACGCTCACACGCCGCCACCGCCAGGTCAGACCATTCCCAGAGGCGTTGCGGCTTATCGGCCACGGTGCTGATATCCTTGAGGATAATCTCGACGCAGCATCCACGCGTCTTGGCCAGCACCGTCTCGAGCTCCTTGCGAGCCCATTCCGGGTGCCACCGATCGGGGTCGGCAAAGACCGCGGGGTTCGGCTTGAAGGAGAGGACGTACTTGGAGCCGCCTCGTTCGACCATCGTGTCGACGTTGGCCCACGGGCTCATGGAGACCTTGCGCAGATTCGGGACACTGGCGAGGATATCCATCTTGTTGTGGAGTGCCTCGCAGCAGCCGTAGTAGATGAGCTGGAAACGGCTGAGCCACTCGCGGTCATAGCGCAGCGAGAACTCCTCGTGCATCGCCGGGGACACGTCCGAGAGGATCTGGGCGTTGGCGCAGCCCCACTGCAGGCTGGCACTGACGGTCCCCGGGGCCCCATCGTTCCCGGGGAGTTCGTCGCTGCAGGCATAGCCTCCGGACCCCACCCGCATGGGGCCGTTGGTGGGGCACAGGAGCCCCAGCCGTTCGTACTGGTCAAGGCGATGGAGGAAGGCATCGAGGAGTTTGGCCAGGGCAGCGTGGACCAACTCCGGGTTGAGGGTGAAGTCCAGCATGGCGTCCTGGACTCCGTACCAGCGGATCAGGTTGTCCCAGAGGGTGAACCACTGGTGCGCCACGCCGCGTTGGCGGACGGTGAGGATGCCATCGAGCAGCTCGTGGGCCTGGGCCAGCAGCGCTGCCGAGGCCGCCCGGTCGACACTGACCTCGGGACGGCGGATCTTGTCCACGTCCGCCAGAGCCTTGATCTGCGGTGTGAACTCCTGGCTGACGATGGAGCCCTGAGCACCGGTGGGGTTGTTGTGGCCCTGCTGGCTGATGCCGAAACCCGTGTCGCGGATGGCCATGGGGCAGTAGTAGACCGGCTCCACGATCATGTGCCCACGCAGGTGCTCCCACTGGTAGATCGTCTTGCGGAAGTGGTCTTCGATGCCGCGGGCGTAAGGGTCTGAGCAGCGCAGCGTCAGCTCGTCGTTGACGTTCATCTCGCCCCAGGGGATCTCGTTGATCCAGACCAGGGGCCGGGCGCCGCGCCGCAGGGCATTGAGGTCGCGCCAGGCGCGGTCATGATCCGCATTGGCGGGGTGGCGGGCGGTCTCGGCGACCTTGGAGGCGAGGCGCCGGAGCGTTTCCCGGTCGGCGCTGGTCATTCCCATGTCGGCGGTCTCCTGAGCAGGCAGTGTGCGGGGAGCGCTGCCGCCAATGTGAGCGGGTGCCCCGGGATGTCAAGCGTGGGCAGGGATCGGGCAGGGCTGTTCCAAGGTCGCGCGCCGGTCCACCTTCGTCTGGCAGCCCACGCCAAAGCCGAAGTGCCGAAACCGGAACAGCCCTGGGGATCGGGCCAAGCACCAAGCACCAAGCACCAACGCTGGACGAGGGATGGGGGTCAACTGCCGGTGGTTGGGGTGCTCGCGCCCAGGGCGCGGACCGCGGCCGCCAGGGCGCTCAGGTCCTGCAGGCGGTTGCCCAGGCGTGGCGAGTCGATGGTGCAGTGGGCCGCAGCCTCGGGGAGTGCCAGCCGGCGACACTCGCGCCGCACGGCCTCGACCCAGGAAGCCCCAAGGTAGAGAGAGAGGCTGCCGAGGACGATCAGGTCCGGGTGGAGGAAATCGGCAATGAGAGCGCAGACACGGCCGGTCATGCGGGCATTGAGGTCGATGATGGCCTGCGCGTCCGGGTCGCCGGCGGCGGCCAGGGACTGGATCTGTCTGGGTTCAGGCGGCTGAGTCCAGCGCTGCGGGTACTTCCACACGGCGATCCGGCCCAATGAGCGGGCTGAGCAGAAGGCCTCGGCGCAGCCTTGCAGACCGAAGGCCTCGGGGCCATCCGGGTCCAGCAGCACGTGACCGATCTCGGGCGACCGGCCGAAGACGCCGTAGTAGGGTTTGGCGTCGAACACCATCCCGGCGCCGAAGCCGGTGGCGCAGGTGAGGTAGACCAGGCGGCAGGGCTGACGCTGGCGCCCCCACTCGAACTCCGCCAGGGCGCAGGCGGCGGCATCGTGCTCGACGGCCACCGGCACCCGGAAACGTCCCTCCAGGATCCGCCGGATCTCGATGCCTTCCCAGCCCGGCAAGTTCGGCGGACTGTGGACAACCCCTGACGCGGCGTCCAGGGGGCCACCGATGGATACGCCAATGGCCTGGACAGGCCCCCGGCGATCGGCCAGCCGGGCCGTCTGCTCGAGCAGCTCGCGCACCATGGGATCAGGCCCGCGCTCCGCCTGCGACCGCCACTCGACGCGGTCCACGACCTCGCCGGCGGCGGTTCCAGCCAGCACGCAGCACTTGGTGCCGCCAACGTCCAGCCCGAGGAGGATGCCGGGGGCGCTGGCGGCGGCAGAAGCAGCCGTGGATGGGGACATGGCCATAGCCTTCCCTGTGTTCATAGCACGCGGAAACGCCGGCGCTCCGCCTCCCAGGCGACGCCCGCCGGTTGCTGCAGGAACCGTTCCGGGTCGATCCCGATCAGGCGCAGCGGGTTCGAGACCCCGAGCCTGACGAGGTCCTCGGCGGTCACGAGTCCGAGCGCGCCCAGGTGGTTGATGCATTGCAGCATGGTGCTGCAGGAACCGTAGAGCAGCTTCTCGTCATCGGCGAGGCAGAGGCGGCCGTCCTCGCGCAGGCGGATGCGAGCGGCCTCACGCGGGTAGACCCCCGGGGGCATGCCGGCATACATGACCATGTCGCTGGTCACGGCCAGCCGTTCTCTGGGGACCAAGTTCAGCAGCATGCGCAGGAAGGGCTCCGGCAGGTGCTGCCCGTCCGGGATGAAACAGAGGCGGAGTTCGGGGCATGCCAGGATACGGACGAGGACGTTGTCATGCCGGTGGATCTCAGGCCGGCAGCCGTTGCCGAAGTGGGTCACCGCCCTGAGGCCCGCACCGATCGCCTGCCGCAACACGGGGTAGTCCGGATTGGCGTGCCCAGCCGACACCAGCAGGTCGCCCGACACGGCCCGGATGAACTCGATGGCACCGGGGAGCTCCGGGGCGATGGTCACCATGCGCAGGGCTCCGCGGGCGATGGACTGGAGGTGCCGGAACCAGCCCAGGTCGGGCGGGATGATGTACGGTGCCTGGTGCGCGCCGCGGTAGCCGTACTCGGGTGAGATGAAGGGCCCTTCGAGGTGGATTCCCAGCAGATTGCCGCCGGGGCCCTGCCGGTCCATCGCCTCGCGGGCATGGGCAATGCACGTCTCGATGGCCTCGCGGCGGTGCGTACAGACCGTCAGCAGGAAGCCGGCGGTGCCCTGCTGGCGGAGGCTCCGGGCGGCCCGCAGGATATCCTCCACCGTGGTGGCCGGGTCAAGGAAATCGACGCCGGCATAGCCGTTGACCTGGAGATCGACGAAGCCGGGGAGGTCTATGCGCATGGCGGGTAACAAAGGCGGCCCCATGGGCTTGTCAAGCGCGGCGGATACCCAGCGCCCTGAGGAGGGCCTCCGGCTGCGAGAAATCCGGCACGATGAGGGCCGCCCCGGCGCGGATCAGGCGGGCCCGCTTGGCCAGGTTCAGGCCGAAACGCCGGACCTCGTCGCTGGCCACCCCCACGGGGAGGCCGCCATGCCGGCGTGTCTCGCGCATCTCCACGGGACCATCCCCGAAAGTCACCAGGCGGCCGCGGAGGTCGCCCATGGTGGCCATGATGCGTTCGAGGACGTCCCGTTTGGCGTCGCGGCTCAGGTCGCCCACGGCGCCGTAGATGCCGCCCTGGAACCCCTGGTCGTAGCCGAGGGCGCGGGCCTCGTTGCGGACGTCCTCCTGGTCCGTCCCGCTAGCCAGGAAGCAGGTGATCCCGCGCTGGCTCAGCGCCTGGACGAAGCGGACGGCGCTCTTGAGGGTGAAGTCCTCGACGCCCAGTTCTCCTGCCCGTAGGCGCTCCAGGCGTTCGCGGACGCGGAGGATAAGGGCCTCGTTGTAGATCGCCTTGTAGCCATGCATATCGAGGACCTTGTCGGGCGGCACGAAGCCTGCCTCGCGGACCATTTCCACCAGGCCCTGCATCTGCGCCAGCGTCTGCACGCCGGTGGTCTGGTCGATGTAGAGCCGGACCTGCTCGGCGATGCGGCGATAGACCCCCGCCTCGGCGGTGCGGTAGTGCTCGCCCATGATGGCCTGGATCATCATCGGTTCCATGACCTCTTCCCAGCCTTGGCGCAGGGTCGAGACCGTGCCGTCATGGTCGAACACGGCATAGCGCAGGGCCAGGTCGGCAGGGGGCTGGCCAAGGACCTCGATCAGCGTTCCGGGCAGCACCTGCGCCTGGCGCGGGTCGTCGGCGGCCTCCGGGCAGTGGATATAGAGCGGGTCGCTCGCGACCGCGAGGATCTCCGCCGGAGAGGCGGTCCCGGTCTGCCGCAGCTTGGTGACCGTGACGCGGGCCGCCGCGTTGCCGATCTGGGCGGCCTCGAAGCGGGTGGCCCCCGCGGCGGTGGCCGCGGCCAGGCCGGAGAGGAGACTGTCGCCGGCACCCACGGGGTCTACCGGCCCCAGCACCTGCAGCCCGGGCACGGACTGCACCCCCTGGGCATCGCACACCAGGCAGCCGCGTTCGCCTCGGGTCACCAGGACGGGCTGGCCGCGCTGCCGGAACAACGCCGTCGCCGCCTGCTCGACATCCTGCCGGCTCACCGCATCGCCGGGCTGCCGATGCCCGCCGCAGAGCCCCACGGCCTCGACCGCGTTGACCTTCAGCCAGGCCGCGGGGTAGCCGTTGGGCAAGTGCCGGCCATCGAAGATGAACACCGCCTGCGGGTGCCGGTCCATCAGGGCCCGGAGCTGCGCCTGCAGAAACGGCGTGTGGATCCCCGCGCGCACTTGTTCGTTGACCACGATCACATCGAGCTCGGGCAGGGCCTGCTCCAGATGGCGAAGCAGCGCCGCCGCGGCCTGGTCTGGGAGACGGTTGAAGTTGCCCATGTCGATACGGGGCTCTTCCGCCTCCCCTGCATAGGGCTTGCAGTAGGCCAGCGTCTGCCAGGCGCTCCCGGCGGCCACCGTCACGGTTCCCGAGGGGTCAACCCCGGCGCCGCGGAACAGGTGCAGCATACGCTCGCCGAAGGGATCGTCGCCCAGGGCTCCGAAGGCACGGACCTGGCCGACCCCGATGGCGCGGAGGTTGGCGACGACATTGCCGGCGCCGCCCAGGCTGTAGCGCTGTTCGCGCACGGGCCTGGTCATCTTGCCGGTCTCCACGGAGACCTCGCTGGCGGCCATGTCGAGCACCCAGTAGACGTCGAGGCAGAAGTCGCCGATGACACCGACGCGAGCCCTGGGCATGGCCGCCAGAATGGTCTCAAGGCGATCGCGGGAGAGCAGGCCGTCGTCCATCGTCGGGATCTCCTCCGGTCAGACTCGTGCTGCCACGCCTGTCGCCGCCGCAGACAGGCGGCTGCGGGGCCGTTGCCTGGAAGCAGCGACACTATACCCGGCCTCCCTGCAGCCGCCAGACCGAACCTGCGGTGGCCTGTCCCGGGGTCCCCGGCCAAGCGGCGAACGCCTGGGGGCGGCTTCTCCGCAGGCGGTCGCGCGGGTGCGCTTATCTGCGCCTCGGGACCGCTGGGGTTTCTCTCAGCGGCGTGGGG
>Ga0172375_10009790_pt1 | contig 12550 bp, 9 predicted proteins | sample LakKiv1m_FD_114537 | JGI IMG/M metagenome (GOLD analysis project Ga0172375, IMG submission 114537) | Freshwater microbial communities from Kabuno Bay, South-Kivu, Congo - kab_092012_11.1m | ecosystem: Environmental > Aquatic > Freshwater > Lake | place: Democratic Republic of the Congo... | reverse complement strand
TCATACAAACTGTCTCGCGACGTTTTTAACCCAGCTAACGATTCCTTTTAACGTGTGAACTCCAACACCCTTGGCTGCTTATGCACAGCCAGGATAGGAAGAGCCGACAGCGGCGTAGCAAGCCGCGCCGTCAATATGAACTATCGGGCGCGACGACCCGGTTATCCTTGGGGTACCTTTTCTGTCACAATTGTGATCCATTAAAAATCATCAATGGGTCGGTATGCCCGTCTTTCAACTCTGCATTTCTTGTTGTTCGAAATACAGTCAGACAAGCTTTTGCCATTGCACTCTACTCCAGATTTCCGTCCTGGATGAGCTTGTCATTAGGCCCTGCAGATATCTTTTCTGCAGGGTGCCGCCCCAGCCAAACTACCCGCCTGTTGTTGTCCCCATAAAGAGTAAGCAACTTCATAAAAAATAAGTAGTATTACATATTGCGCTCAGCTGCCTCCGAAAAAGCAGCGTCGAAACTCCTACTTATGCTATGTATTTTCAATAAAGCCACAGCAACAAGTTGTAGTAAAGGTCCACAAGGTCTTAGCTTCCCACTAGAAAGCTCTGGCCCTTTCACCAGAACAGTATTTTCAGAGGGATCCTGTTAGGGACAGTGGCAATTTCGTTAAACCATTCATGCACGTCGCCATTCAGACGACAAGGCATTACGCTACCTTAAGAGCCTCAGGAATTAGGCCCGCCGTTTGATGGGTCTTAGCCGCCTTGAAAGGCGATTTTAAACACCACCACTGGGCAGGTTTCACCGATTATACATGTCTTTACAGATTAGCAATCGGCTACGTTTTTGGTAAACAGTCGAACCGCCCTTGTTACTGAGATCTAACAATACACTCTAATATCAAGCATAAAGTTAGACACTCCTTCTACCGAAGTTACAGAGCTAATTTGCCGAGTTCCCTTAACAGGATTAAACCTTCATGTCTTAGCCTTCTCAGCTAGAGCATCAGTGCCAAATCTCGGTACAGATAAATAAATTCTATACACAATCTTTTCACTGGCTCTAAGAATTAGAAATTTTCATTATGCAAATATCTTTACTTCTTATCATTACGATCCATAAATCTTCTACATAAATTTCTTTTCAGAAACTTTCTTATCTCAAAGCAAATCGTGCACTAAACGAAATTATTTAGTATAGGAATATTAACCTATCATCCATCGTCGTACGCAATTAAGGTACGACTTAGGTTCTGACTAACCCTTGGCTAATTGATATTGCCGAGGAAACCTTGCTCTTACGACATCTCTCGATTCTCAGAGAGATTAGATCTTACTATTGCCAGGATTCTCATTCCTTTTTGCTCCATACCTTCTCTCGAAAATACTTCTGCGCAAAAAAGACGCCTGTCTACCGCAGTGCTCAATTGAGCACGCCTATAGTATCGGTACCATGCTTAGCCCGGTCTATTTTCGGTGCCATGAATCTCGATAGGTGAGCTGTTACGCTTTCTTTAAATGGTGGCGGCTTCTGTGCCTACATCCCTACTGTCTCAGATTCAAGACTTCCTTTGATACACTTAGCATGAATTTTGGGACCTTAACTATAGTCTCCTTTGTTCTGGTCTTGTGACGGTACCTTACGCACCGCCACTGATTCCCATTTCCAACAACCAATAGGTTCTGAGTTGGAAAATTTTCCGTAGGAAAAATCCTCTGCGAAAATTATCCGTACTTTACCCCATTGGCAAATCATGAAATGAGACTATACTGAGGCATATTTCAACAGGAACCAGCCATCGCCGAATTAGAGAGGCTTTTCACCCCTAATCACAAGTCATCCAAGTGCATGCACACAACGCTGGTTCGGACCTCCATCTTCCTTTCGGAAAACTTCGTCCTGCTCATGATTAGATCATCCGGCTTCGGGTCTTATTCTTGTAACTATCGCATTTTCATACTTGCTTTCGCTTCGGCTTCGTTTCCTTAACCTTGCTACATGAATAAACTCCCTGGCCCGTTTTTCAAAACGTACGTTACAAATCCACATCCTTTTTCAAAGTGTGACCCGTAACAAACTGTAACTGTTAGATTTCAAGTCTTTTAACTCTCGATTAAGAGTACTTTTCAGCTTTCCCTCGCGGTACTAATGCGCTATCGGACTTAAGCTTATATTTAGGGTTAGCACTTAATTGTGCTGTATTCACACGTCCAATCTGGGACGCATTACTCTTTAAGCAACTTCATATTAATTATTTTACGAGGCTTTCACTCTCTAAGGCTGATCTTTCCAGATCAATTCAAAATATTAACTTAGAAATTTATGCTCACCACATCTCTGCCGAATTTTCATCCGGAGATTCAGTTTGCCCTTGGCCCTTTTCGCTCGCTGCTATTAAGGGTATCATTATTTTATTTTCTTTTCCTGACGGTACTAAGATGTTTCAATTCCCGTCGTATGTTTTCATTTCTGAATTCTCATATGAGAATGTTTTCACATTGGGAGATTCTGGGATCAATGCCTGCATGCGGCTCCCCCAGACTTATCGCAGCTTGCCACGTCCTTCATCACAGCTTAAACCAAGCTATCCGTCTAACAGTATTTATAACTTCTGAAGACTAAGTCATTCTTATCTGTCTCATCAATTGAACATGATTCTTAGGATTCGGTTTGTTTTTTGCTAAGCCGAATTTGTTCCCAAGTTTATTCAATCTCAACTCCCGTCGCGAGTTTCATTTTTTCTTCTCGCGAAGTTCATCATTTCGATCTTGGAATTTTTTTATCTCGTTTCCGTCGAGATTCATTTTTTAGGTGAATATGATATGCGATATTTTATTGGAAATATTTAATCTATTTTAATTTTCAAGCTCAGAAGTTTTTATTTTCTCCTGGTGCCTTGATGTTTTTAATTGTTGGTTATTTCCAATTTATTTTTGAATTATAATTAACTTAGAAACCGCTTATGGACCTCGTGAAAATCAGAGATTTTCGGGCGCTCCATTTTCGTAAGAAAATGGACCTATCGGGAATCGAACCCGAATCTCATCCTTGCAAAGGATATATCCTACCATTGAACGATAGGCCCTTACTAATTTTAGTAGCCCATCTCAATTTTTAAGGGTTTCTATTTTAATTTTTTAATTTTTGTTACATCAAAAGTTTTTTCTCAAAAACTTTCTCATATGTTTTGTTATTTTGTTATTTGTTGATGTTTTTGGAATTTTTTATTTCCAAAATATTTTTGTTATATTTTGTTACGTTGATGTATGAGTAGTTTAAGCTAATAGTACTTGATCATGAATTGTACTAACGTTTTTGCACTCTAATATTTCTCCATGTAATTATTTTTTGCAAAATAAATTTAGGAGGTGATCCATCTGCAGGTTCCCCTACAGATACCTTGTGTCGACTTAACCTGCCTTGTCATGCGAAGGTTTGTTCTCGAAAGACCTTGCCAAAGCATAACTCGGTTGGTTTGACGGGCGGTGAGTGCAAGGAGCAGGGACTTATTCACCGTTCGCTGATAACGAACGATTACTACGGATTCCAGCGTCATGAAGTTGAGTTACAAACTTCAATCTGAACTAGGCTAGACTTTATGGGATTTGCTTCTCCTTTCGGAGTTGCGTCTCACTGTATCTAGCATTGCCGCGCGCGTGTAGCCCAGGGCATTCAGGGCGTACTCACCTAACGTAGCCCACACCTTCCTCCTTGTTACCAAGGCAGTCTGCATAGAGTTCTATTTTCGTAGTAACTATGCACGTGGGTCTCGCCTGTTACCTGATTTAACAGGTCATTTCACAACACAGGCTGACGTCGGCCATGCATCTCCTCTTAGCGTGTCAGGTAAGCCCTTTAGACTGACCTTCATTCTGCTATCGGTCCTGGTGAGATTCACGGTGTAGAATCTAATTGAACCGCACGCGTCACCCGTTGTAGTACCCCCCCGCCTATTCCTTTAAGTTTCGGTCTTGCGACTATACTTCCCAGGTAGCTCACTTTTCAGCTTCCCTTCAGCACTGAAATCTCTCGAGGAGATTCCAATGTTTAGTGAGCAGTGTTTACTGCTAGGACTACAGGGGTATCTAATCCCTTTTGCGACCCTAGCCTTCATCCCTCACTGTCAGATCCGTGCTAGTGAAATGCCTTCGCTGTTGTTAGTCTGGTTAAGATTAACGTATTTTACCACTACCTCAACCATACTTTTCACTTCTTCCGGTCTCAAGTTCAGCAGTACTTCTTGCACGCCTTGCCTTTAAGAGACAAGATTTCACAAGAAACTTACTGAACAAGCTACGAATGTTTTAGACCCAATAATTGTGGCTGCGACTTGGAGCGTCGGGATTACCGCGGCGGCTGGCACCGATCTCTCCCACTCCTTATTCGTCTGTCTTTTTACAACAAACAAAAGTTTTTCGTATTAAAGAAAAACACTCCGGCTTACTTTCTCACGCTTGCGCGCATTGGAAAAGTTCCCTAACTGCTGCACCCCGTAAGGCTAGGAATAGTGTCTAAGATTCCTTCTCAGGGCCCCCTCGCTAAAGGCCCTTACTGATTATAGGCTTGGTGGGCATTTACCCCGCCAACTACCTAATCAGCCGCAGTCCTATCCTTGGGCTCGAATTTTAAAGATAAATCATTCCAGAAAATATCCTCTATCAGGTATTATCCTCAGTTTCCCGAGATTATCCCTGACCTAAGGTTAAGTTAACTACGTGTTACTGAGCAGTTCGCTTTGTCTTGCGACAAGAACTTGCATGTCTAATTGTAAACCAGATAGCCGCAACCGCCAGCAGGATCAACTGGATTTAATCAGTTATTCCATTTGGAGAGTTTGCTGTCTATCATTAATAAATAATATAATTATCGTCTATATAATCACAATCTCCAACATAAAATAAATAAAATTTTATTTAGTTTCATTAAAATATTTAAAATTTAAATTAAAAATAATTTTCAATCAAATAAAAAGATATTAAGAATTGTTGGGATACTATCAACTATGACTACTCATACATACATCATACCTTAATCTCTAATTTAGAGATAATTACTAAGGCACTCATCAACGTTGATGTTTTAAGCATCATTATAACGATAAATGGTGCGCAAAAGATGTTTATAAAGCTTTCTATAAAATTCGGAAATTTTATTTTTATTTTTCCGAGAGAAAAATTAAATTTTATCGCACTTTTTCAAATAAATATGCGCCAAGACTATGAGTATCAACATAACCTAATGAAGATTTGCTTAATTCAATTTCAATTGCATAAACTTGGTGGCTGTCTTCTATAATTCTATGCACAGAATAAACGCGATGATTAACAAAACCTGTTTTTAAAATATTATTTCTAAGCCATTCTCTCGTCTCGGCAGTGTTTGATTTTCCAGAGCCAGATTTTGATTCAAGAATTTGCGAAAGATTTTCCAATCTAAGTCTAACTCTATCGCCTGGCTTTAATTTTCGCGCGGTTGAAGCTCTCATGCAGAAATCGGGGGTTTTCAGTTTTTAAGAATTTGTATAATCAAATTAACGAGGGTTTTGGAAATTTGAAATCGATTTAAAATTATAAGTTCTCTAAGCAAAATAGATTAACAGAAGGTTCTAGAAAGCTCAGAAGCCGAGCATTGGGATTTAAGTAACGATGGAGTAATATGAAAAATGCAAATGCGAGTTGATGTTCAAAATTGTTAGATATTTCCAAGAAGAAATCTTTATATTTTTACACGCCGAATTCTACTTTTTCTGCTGAAGCTTCTTTCGTATGAATATTGTCATCTAATTTTCCCGTGAAATCTTCAAGCTTTAATTTTTTAGCTTCTGCTTCTCTTCCATTTGCTTTAAGATATTCTCTAGCTAAAACATAAAGTATCAAACCAACTGATTTTTCTGATTTGTTATTTGCTGCAATAACATTTGAAACGCCTTTTGCATAATTATTTGTGTCGCATATTGCAAGAACAGGCAAGCCTAAATTATTAGCGTCGTTTAAAGCATTTTTGTCAACCCAAGGGTCGCAGATTACAATTAATTTAGCTTCAAAAAAATCATCAAGTCTTATGTTTGTGATTATTCCTGCTGGATATTTTTTTGTGAATTTTCTTATACCTAAAACTTCTGAGAATTTTTCAACTGGACGCCAGCCTGCTTCTCTTTTGCATACAATAAAAACATCTTCTGGAGCAAAATTATTGAAGAATTTGCAAGCTTCTCTTAATTTATCATCTACCATACTTGTATTAATTACAGCAAGACCATCAGCTCTTCTTTTGTAAACAAATTTTCTCATGTCGGGAGTTATTACTTTTGTTCCAAGATGAACAGAGCATCGAATATAATCTGTAAGAGGGACAATTGTTTCTTTTGTATCAGTCATTACCTTTTTCAATTCTTTTTCAGAAAGCATTTTTACTTCTTTCTTTTTATGTTTCTCTTCATCTGTTTCTTCTTTTTCTTCTTTTTCTGTTGCCTGTTTTTTCTCTCGCTTCTTATTTTCAATTTCTTCTAGTTCTTTCTCGTCTGAATTAAGCTCTGAAGAATCTTTTTGCTTTTCCTCGTTTGATGTTTCTTGTTCTTGTATAGATTCTGCATCTATTTTCTTTTTTCTTGGCATTTTTTATTTATCCGAATTTTACAGTAAGTGTGTATCCTGTAGAGGTATTATGAAATACTGACTCATTTCTTCTATACGCATCAACCGGATTTGCTCTCGCGACTTCTGCTGCTTGAACTGGAGCTGACGTTCTAACTGCTGCGGCTGCTCTCGTCTCTTCTTGAATATCTTTTTGGCTTACTCTTCGCAGTATAGCAATAGAACTTCTTTCAGACATATTTGTGTTTGGCATTTTTTCTCCTTAAATTTAAATAATTAGCGCACGGGTTGATCCGGGTTTGTTTCAGCCGGTACGTGCAATAACTTGTTGATTTGAGAATGAAATGGGGGTTTTTAAGGCTTTCGCAATTTAAAAACCCTTAAGAGAAATATTGGAAATGATTAAATCAAAATTACATGTGCTCGGAGCAGTAAGAAGCTCAGGAGTTAAAGCTAAACAACAGAAGCCCCTCACTAAAAATGTATGTTATTTCCAAAAAGAATTTATTTTATTTCAACTTTCTTTCAATCTCTAAAAGTCTGCGGACTTTTGCCTGCCTTTCGCGTCCGACAACAGGAATTTTCATGAAATCGCAACGCCAGGCAACAGCCAGGTCAGAAATAGTATTATCCATTGTTTCTCCAGAGCGATGAGACATTATTGTTTTTATTCCATTTTTTTTGCATAAATCAATAATCTTTTTTACTTCTAACAAACTCCCTGTTTGATTGGGTTTTATTATAACTCCTGAGACAGATTTCATAGCGATGGCTTTTTTTACTCGTGCAAAGTTTGTTACAGTTAAGTCGTCTCCAACAATAAGGCATCTTTTTCCTATTGATTTTTGAATTTTAGAGAATCCTGAAAAATCATCTTCGTTCAAGGGGTCTTCAACATAATCTAATCCTGTTTCTTCAATTAAATCAAGCACATAATTTATTTGTTGGGCTCGAGTTAGTATTGCAGGTTTATTTTTATAATAATATCTTCCATTTTTATAAAATTGAGAGGCAGCAATATCTGCTCCTGTCCCTGTATCTGCAAATTTCATCAAGGCAAGAATTTCTTCATTGCTTAAATGGGTCATCCAAGCATGTTCATCATTTTTTTTCTTTGCATGAATTAGTTTTCCTGCTTCATTATATGCCTTGAGATTTGCTCTGCTATTTCCTATAACTAGAAATTCTTGAAAGTCTTGCTTTTTTCCACTGCTATGCGCACCTCCGCCCACAGTATTGCTGAGAAGCAAAGGAATTTTGTGCGCATTTGGATTTAAAAAATTCCAAAGGTCTTTTTTGTTCTCTTTTGCAAGCGCCTTAAGAATTGAAGACTCAAAACAAAAAAGCGTGTTTGCCCCAACATTTTTTCTTAGAAGTTTTTCTATTTTTTCTAAATCTTCTAACCTGCTAACTTCAGGAAGATTTTTTGTTTTAAGTTTATTAATGAAAGAAATATCTGCTGCAAGCGTTGTTTTGTAAGCTGGAAATTCATGTTTGCCTACAGATTTTCCAGAAGGAGCGCTAGTAACTTGGCCATTTATTTTTACAGCAATTGTTTTCTCTCTACGAGAATCCAAAATATGAAATGCTCTTACCTCTTTTATATACATAATGATAATAAACTAAGGAGATATAAAAAGCTAACTACGATGTTATGGGAGCATTTTGCGCTTTCCATATAACTACCATTAAGCCCTCAGAATTAAATGGCTTTTGAACATAATAATCGCCAATTAGTTTTATTTCAGGGCTGATGCAAGCCGCATCATAAAATCTTATTATTTTTCCATGCTGATTTTTTTCAGCATAACTTCTAGCTAGAGAATTTCCTTTATCTCTTAATCCAAAACTATCCAAAACAAGTATATCGCAAGCTGCAATCTCTTCTAGTTTTTCTTTAAATTCTTCTCTAGATTCAATGCATAAAACATTTGTAATATTAAAATATTTAAGAATATTTTTACATACCGCCCTTACTTCTGGCGAATCATCGCTTACTGCAACTCTACACCTCTCGGGTGATTGGGGCATATTTTACCGAGTTTGGCAGGGTATATTAAGGTTTCGGGAGAATAAAACAAAGAACTAAGCTTCCTCTTCTCCAGAGGTTTCTGTTTCTGTTTCGTCTTCAGAAGTTGAAAGTTCCATGATTTCGTCGTCTTCTGTGACTTTCTTTTCTTCTGAAACTTCTTCGTGCTCAAGTTTTTCGTCTTCCTTGATTTCTTCAGAATGTATTGGCGCTTCCTTGCCTGTTCTTTCTTCGATTTCATGCTCTGCTTCAAGTTCTTCTGCGGCTTTATTTTCTTCGGTTTTTCTTTTTATCTCTTCAATTTGTTCTTTTGTAAGAGGTTTTATTTTTTCTTCTCTTTTCTTTGGCATTGGTCGATTTATTGTGATAGGAAGAACGCCTGCTAAAAGTTCCCTTTTAGCCATTTCAATAGGATTATAATTAATCTCTTCAAGTTCTTTCTCACTTATTTTAAGAAGTAATGGCGCATCCATTGCAAGTTGTAATGCTCTTGCTCCAAGAATTCTTGCAACTTCGTATTTTGTAAACTTATCTTCTAATTCTTCTATCATTTTTGGTGAATGTTTTGTTGTTTATTGGATATTCTGAAATTGATTTAAACTGCATGAACTCGGAAGCAAGTAAAGCTTCTGAACCCTGATATTTAAAGTTTTGTGATTTCCTATAAGCGAAATGCGTGATTAATCCTTTTTCTTCTTATTTTCTTTTTCTGCTTTGTCTAAGGATTCATCAACTAAGGTTTTTAGTTTTTTAAAGATTTTTGTTGCTTCTGCAATCATTGTTTCTATTTCATCTGTTGTGAATGTAACTTCTCCGCCTTTCTGCATTGCATTTATCATTTCATCTTTTTCTGGCTTTGAAATTTCGAAAGTTAATCTTCCTTTTGTTGTTGCTTCTTCTTCTCTTGTTGGGTCTATGAATACTTTTTCTCCTGATTTGAAGAAAGATACTGTTAAAGGCAGTTTGCTTTTATCTAATGGAAGTTTTTTATCTGTAAATTCCCCAAATTCTATTTTGTCTGCTTTTTCATCATAAACAGGGAATTTTGCAGTCATTAATGCAAGAATTGCTGCTAAAGCGCCCGCATCAATTAAATTTCCGTCATCGTTTATAACTGCTAAATCAATGAACACACTCCAAACTTTTTCTCCTTCTTTTATACAAAGTTTTTCAAAATCAACAAATCCGCTTTCTCTTATTCCTCTGTCAATTATTCTTGCTGTTTCAACTGATTGGATTGATGGCGCGCCGTATTCGAAATCAGGGCTCGCTAATGGAAGAAGTTCAACAGAAGTCATCATTGTTCCTTCTGCTTCATGGTCTGTATATGGTTCTGCTGTTGCCATTTTTATTCCACATAAAACTTCTGTTTTGCCCATTCTTACCCTTACACTTCCTTCTGCTTTATTTGAAACACCAAATTCTATTTCTACTGGTCTTTGGTCAAATAATCCTCTGCCATCAAATCTTTTTTCGAGATTTATTGCATCGTTAACATTTTTCTTTGTTATTTTGTAAGCCATTGTTCTGTGTACCATTTATTCGCTCTCCTTTAATACTTTTTTCTGAATCTCATAAATCTTTTGGCAAGCTTTTTTCCCTGCATCAAGTGCTTCTATTAGTCTTTTTGCTTGAATTCTTCCATCAAGTTGAAGCAATGAAATTTTCTTTGAGTTTGAAAGATAAGCCATTGGAATATCTGTTGCTGCTTCGCCTTCTTTATAATCCTCTTCTTCTTTTGTTACATCTGAAACAATTGTTTGGTCCATTTTTCCGATAGCGACCGCACTAACCATTTCCTTCATTGGAATGCCTGCATGAGCTAAAGCCATTGCAGCAGCGTTTATTCCAGCGCATCTTGTTCCTGCATTTGCTTGAATTATATTTATATGAATATCGATTACTGTTCCTGGCAATTCTTCAAGCATTACAACAGGTGTTAAAGCCCATTCTGTAACTTGTGAAATTTCTTGGCTTCTTCTGCTTACGCCCGGTCTGATTCTTTCTCCAACAGAGAATGAAAGCATATTATAATGAACTCTTAAAACTCCTTTTTCTGGGTTTTGCTGATTTTTTGGATGAAGTGTTTTTGGTCCGTAAACAGCAGCGATTGCAATAGTATCTCCTTGTGAAAACATCGCGCTTCCGTCTGCATTTGGAACTACTCCGACTTTTGCGCTGATAGGTCTAAGAGCGTCGAAACTTCTTCCATCTATTCTTTTTGTGTATGATCCTTTTTCTGCCATTTTATTCTTTTTCCTCTCCGAATTCTTGTGATTCGGATTCTACTGATGATTCTGCAAATTCTTCTGTTTTTTCTTTTGCTTCTTTTCCTTCTATTTTTCCTAGATTTTTAGGCTTATTTTCTTTTATCCATTGTTCTACTTGTTCTGTTAATCCGTCTGAAGTTGTGTTTTCAACGATAAAATCAATTATTTTTTTAGCGAAAAGTTCTTCTTCCTTGCTTCTTCCTCTTACCCAGATTAAACCATTTTGGCCTACTGTAATATCGCAGCCGCTTGCTATTTTAATCTGACTAATCATGCTTCCTTCTTTTCCAATTACTCTTGGAACTCTGTGCGGGTTTATTTCAACAATCATTCCGTCTTTAATTTTATCTAATCCTCTGCCTTTTGTTGTTAAATCGATTGCTCTTCTTTTTACAGAAACAATTTTTGTAACAACTAAATCGCCTATTCCGTAGACATTTTCCATTTCATATTCATCAACATACATTGGGCATTCTTTTAACATTAAAAATGCTTGATAAGGCGCCTTTATTTCCATAATCCAACCATTCATTGTTATGTCTGCAACTTCTGCAATAACAACATTTCCTCTTCTAGGAATATAAACGCCAGTTATAGGAACAACACGCACTAATCTTTCTGTTTTATCGACGATTCCGAATCTGTTTGCGATTATTTCTTCGCCTTCTTTTGTTGTCCAATCGCCTGGTAAGAAATCTCCTTTTGCGATAATTTCGCCCGGTGTAACTATTTCTCGTTTACCGTGTTTTACTTCTGTCTTTTCTTTTGTCATGATTTGATATTATTTTTATTGGAAATTGTTAATCTTAGAAATGTAAAACGCCTTAAAATGCAAGTGCTCGGAAGCTTCTAGAAGCTCAGGAGTTTTGATGATTAAGAGTTTTATTTATTTCTATTATTTTTTATTTTGTTATTTCCTTTGTTTGTTTTTTGTTTATTTATGAATATTAAGTCTTTATTAAAATTGAAAGTTGATTTTTAAACTTATGGGCTGGGGTGTTTTTTGTTTATTTTGCCTTTTCTTTGACTTCTTCGCTGAGCGCTGCGCCGTGAGTTACAGCATTAAGTTTGTCATAAAACTCTGATTGAAGACCTATAGGAATACTAACGGCCATTTTCAAATCACCATTTGAAAGCCAGTCTTCTTTTTCCTTATATTCATTAAGCAACCCGTATATTTTTCCAGTATAAACAGCTGGGACCGTGATAATAAGTTTTTTTGTTTCAATTTTTATAGGCAAAATTTTTCTTATTGCTTCATTTATTCCTGCAATCTGCTGTTCCACGGGGCTATTATCTACATTAAGGCCTATTTTATCTAGCGCAGAACTAATCATGTCTGGCGCAAAAGGTCTTCCTGTCTTTGCGTCAACAGCATTTCTTATATACCAATCAATAATTTTTCTTTTTTTAGCTTCTCTTTCCTCGTCTCTGTAGTCTTTTGGAAGCTGAAGCTCGCCTTTTTTTATTATCTTTTCAGCGATTGCGAAAAGGTCATCTGTTTGAAATGCTGCAATAAGGTCTGCTTTTGATGCGGCTGAGCCGTCTTTAACATTAGTGTAGATTTTATCAGATAAAAGCGCGCCAGCAACATTTCCTGCGCCAGTTTTTCTTATTTTTACTGCAGAATCAAGTTCAACTACAACTTCAAAATGCTTGCTTCCTACTCGCATCTTTGCTAAAATGTCTTTTGCCATGTTTT